>Ga0136653_10001881_pt1 | contig 11472 bp, 11 predicted proteins | sample LakKivw275mmetaG_FD_94866 | JGI IMG/M metagenome (GOLD analysis project Ga0136653, IMG submission 94866) | Anoxic lake water microbial communities from Lake Kivu, Rwanda to study Microbial Dark Matter (Phase II) - Lake Kivu water 275m metaG... | ecosystem: Environmental > Aquatic > Freshwater >... | reverse complement strand
TTTTTACACTATCACGTTTATTATTGGCTACAAAGATTTTAACGACATTTTTCATTTCATACATGGTGGTTGTCAGCAGTGCCGAAAGGCATACGATATCCGCATGATTTTCCTGTGCAGCCTCATAAAATTTCTGTGGAGGAACATCCACACCAAGGTCAATAACTGCCATGCCCTTGCTTTCTATCATCATCTTCACGAGACTTTTCCCTATGTCATGTAAATCTCCCTTGACAGTGCCGATGACGGCAGTACCTTTGGAAGCAACACCTGCCGCTATGAGATGAGGTTTGAGCATTTCGATGCCTGCATTCATGGCGCGGGCGGAAATCAAAACCTCGGGAATAAATACCTCATCGTTTTTAAATTTTTCACCTATTATGTTCATGCCGGCCAGCAGACCCTCATTCAGGATTTGATCCGGCGATATGCCTTCCTTCAATGCCTGCTGAATCAGCATCCTGACCTGGGAAGTCCGCCCTTGCTGAAGTAATTCACATATATCAGTTAATATACTCATAAACAATTCCTTCCATTTAGCCAATAATAATCATAATTGTATGTACATATCAAATATATAAATATCTTTATACTTTTTTCATTTTCTTTTGATAATCGCAGTGATATCCATGTGGTATTGTTTTAACGCTTCGCCAATAGTCGCAAATAATATTTCATCCCTGTTAATCATATGTATCCAGGTTTACCATAACATCCCGAGCGATGTTCATCCGCACAGCTCAACCGCTATCTACCTTAGTGTATATTACCGCGATATGTTATTATTTTTTTATTTTCCGTACAACCCTTTACTGCCATGCGCAAAGAGCTTTTTGAATCCAGTGCCAATAGCTGCAAACATTTCAGCGGGCTAACCGGCGCCCACACCATGGTGCTTGATCTGTCTGACGAGCCGAAGATTATAAACTTTGGCTTTCCCAATGACTTTTGCTCCGGCTGTTTGTATGAAAAACGCGATGAGCTAAGGACTCACAGCTACGGAGTGAGTGAGGCATATCGCTGGGGCGGCAAATACATTTACTATTGCCCCCTTGGATTCGTTTTTGTGACATCCTCCCTGTCGGCCATCAACGGCAAACTACTGGGCGGTATTGTGATAGGGCCTGTTATTATGGGCAACTTACAGGATACCATAGAAGAACTGGCATATCCTTCCATGCATGCGGCCCTGTGTAAGCTCCCCATACTGGATACGGCTCAGGTACGGCATCTGTCGGAAATCCTCTCCATCGTAACTTCAGCCATAGCCGGAAGTCCACATAGCGAACTGGGCAAGGTAGTCCGCGAGCAGGAGAGACTGCTGAACACAATATATGATGTGCGCAAAGAATATGACAATAAAGATGAGGGCCATCAATATCCCATTGAAATAGAATCCAAGTTGTGTGCCCTGATCGTAAATGGAGATCAAGAGGGCTCACAAAAGTTGCTGAATGAGCTTTTAGGGCATATCTTTTTCTATAGTGTCTTCGACCTGGATGAAATCAAAGCGCGTACACTGGAGTTAATTGCCGTCCTCTCCCGTGCGGCAATCAACGCAGGTGCAAATACCGGCGAAACCTTCCGCTTCAGCACTTCAGTCATACGTGGAATTGAAAGGTTTGATAATATTAATCAGATCAGCCTGTGGCTCAGCGGCATTCTGCACCGATTTGTCTCATCAACCTTTGATTACATCAAAATCAAACATTCCGATGCAGTATATAAAGTAATGGAGCATATAAAAAATCACTATACTGAAAAACTGTCGCTGGACGAACTGGGGCAGCTCGTCTTCCTGAGCAATTCCTACCTGTCCAGCATCTTTAAAAAGGAAACGGGCACAAGCATATCCGTTTACATCACCAAAGTCCGTGTGGGAAAAAGTAAAGCATATTTATCCGGAACCGGCCTCTCCATCTCGGAAATTGCCCAGCTGTGTGGTTTTGGAGATCAAAGTTATTTCACCCGTGTTTTCAAAAAACAAACGGGAGTATCGCCCAAAAAGTACCGCGATAGCCTGATCAAAACGACTGAGTAACAGCTTTTATTTCCAGTTCATATTACAAAAATTCGTAAAATTATCCCATACAATCGCCAGTTATCTTAATATAATCAAAGCACAAGCTTAAACTGACTGAAAATCTTGTATGGGAATTAAATCGGAATGGATATGTTGAACTGGCTTGAAGGAGTTAGGAAAGCATCTCACAAAAATGCGATGCCGATTCTCTCTTTCCCCGCCATACAATTAATGGGAATCAGCGTAATCGATCTTATTTCGGACAGCGACAATCAGGCACGCGGAATGAAATGTATAGCCGACCGGACGGATGCGATGGCCACTGTCAGTTTGATGGATCTGTCTGTGGAAGCGGAATGCTTTGGATCGAAAATACGTTTTTCTGAGGATGAAGTGCCTACCGTTGTGGGCAGCATTGTATCAACATATGAGGAAGCAGACGAGCTTAAGATTCCGAAGGTTGGATCCGGACGCAGCGGCATATACATAGACGCCATCGGAAAGGCGGTTACGTTGATTAATGACCGCCCGATCTTTGCCGGAGTTATCGGGCCTTTTTCACTGGCAGGCCGCCTGATGGAAGTCAGCAAAGCCATGATCTACTGCTACGATCAACCTGAAACAATGCATCTCCTGCTGAAAAAGGCTACCGCCTTCACAATCAAATATTGCAGTGCGTATAAAGCTGCGGGAGCCAACGGCGTAATTATGGCTGAACCACTGGCCGGCTTGATCTCTCAACCGCTGGCTGAACAGTTTTCATCGATTTATATTAAAGAGATCGTTGAAGCCGTTCAAGATCAGAATTTTATCGTGATTTACCATAACTGCGGGAATTCCACGATTAAAATAATTGACTCGATCCTGGCAACAGGCGCTTCGGCCTATAGCTTCGGCAACGCCATAAAAATGAGCGAGATGATGAAAAATATCCCCTCCGATACAATAACACTGGGTAATATCGATCCGGCAGGACAACTGCACTATGGTACGCCTGATTCGGTACGCGAGGCCACTCTCGGTGTATTGAATGAATGCAGCAAATACCCCAATTTTATTGTCTCTTCGGGCTGCGATATTCCTCCACTCTCAAAGTGGGAAAACATCGACGCCTTTTTCGCGGCTGTCAGGGAATTTAACGATGGCATTTAATAACTGCAACGGCAATGCCGAAACCGACACACCACTGGTTGATAAAGGCGTTGAATATCAGGCCGTACATAGCCCCGAGTGAATAGCGTTACTATTATTGTGGTGTGATTCCGGGAACCCCGTATTTGGCAAGAATGCCATTGAATCTTTCAATAAGCTCCGGCGAAAGCGGCTCGGGTTTATGCGTTTTGAGAATACGTTGAAGATCTTCCCCGATGATGTCCTTTAAATCTTTCCTGCCAACCCTATCCCAATTGTCGAAGGACTTCGAAACAAAATATTTAATGGGAGAGATCTCCTTCCGGCATTGGACAGCGGTGTGCTTTTCACCCAGGAAATTACCGCCCGGACCAACCTCGCGCGTAATATCCATTGCCAGAGTGTCATCGTCAATAGTCACTCCTTTCCAGATGCGACGCGCCGTGCCCATGAGCTCATGGCAGAGAAGGAGCGAATGAAATGAAAACGTCAAGGTCCCATCGATCGAACCGCAGAGATAGTTGCATGTGGCCTGGCTGAAGATTCCCGTCGTCATTGTAACAGCCAGCCCTAAAACTGCTTCCTGGTTGAAATCCAAACCCATATTGAGACCTGCGTTGGCGTTGAATAGCGGGATATCCCAGTATCTTCCAATCTGGCATTTGACCAGTTCTGCAAGCGTGGACTCGTTCAACACTCCCACACTGCCGGTTTGCGGGTCCATGAAAACGATCACAGATCCGATCATACAAAACGACCCTTTCTTGACCAGTTGGCTGAGTACAAGGCCCGCGAGGTCCGATGCAAAACAGTGAACGACGTTCCCCGCAACGGTTATCGGTGTGGTAGCGCCGCCGATGCCGGCGGTACCGACGGCGAGGGGAATACCATTCTCGACCGCAGTCACGATTTGTTCGGCGTGGCGTTTCTCAAAACACATCGGCCGCTGGCTGATGCTCGCGATGAAATACGGTTTCTCCCTGAGGGCACTGGCGCCCCCTCTCAGGGCGGCTGAAAGTTCAATCGCAGCCTGCAGTGTGCGGACGTCCTCAAACGAGGCCAGCTGTGGCTTGCTCGTATTAGCGGCCCTCAAAGCGAAGCGGAAGCCCTCGGTTTCGTTCATTTTGCAGGATCCGCCCACGCCGTCTATGTCCGGCAGAGCGTCTGCCACACGGCTGATTATTATGTAATCTTCCTTTGTACTCGGCCTTCTTACACCAGTTTCCGGATCAACGTGATTGAGGCAGCTTATCATCGCCATGAACACCCTGTTGCGAGGGCTGAATTCTACAGCGCCCGTTCCAGGCCGGTTCCATATCCTGGCGCTTCTTCCGACCGAATCGATGCAGTCTTGGACGAGATCGGTCGGGAACTTGACGATTCCTTCTCTGGTGATTTCGCACCCTGCGTCTGAGAATATATCCATGACCTTTGGATTCCCTTCGAATTTCACCCCTATCTCTCGCATGAGCTGGAAAATGGCTTCAATAATCCGCTTCAACTGAGCTTCCGGCAGAGGATTCTGAGGTTGAACACCGGTATTATGTTCCTTTACGTTCTCCATTTTAACTACCACCATCCTTAATAGGGCCGACGCCTAATTCTTCGAGACCAATCATTCGACTCGCTCAAACAGGCATACATGCAGCAACAGATAAAACAGTATCAACTGCAATAGGCCAATGCCGCTTGAGCGGCCGATGCGGCATCAGGCTCATAGCAATCAGCACCGATTGACTCACAAAAAGCCTTGCTTAAGGGAGCTCCACCCACCATAATTTTTACGCTATCACGTTTTTCCTTAACAACAAAGATATTGACGACATTTTTCATCTCGATCATCGTGGTGGTGAGCAATGCAGAGCAGCAGACAATGTTCGCTTGATTCTGTTGTACCGCCTCATAAAACTTTTCCGGGGAAACATCAACGCCCAGGTCAATTACGGTAAGGCCTTTGCTTTCCATCATTATCTTGACGAGATTTTTCCCGATATCGTGCAAATCTCCCTTGACAGTACCTATAACGGCCACACCCCTGGAAGCTACACCTGCCGCAACGAGGTGAGATTTAAGTAACTCGATGCCGGTATTCATGGCACGGGCGGAAATCAAGACCTCCGGAATAAAGACCTCGTTATTCTTAAATTTCTCTCCGATAATATCCATGCCGGCCATCAGACCCTCATTTAATATCTTCTGCGGAGAAATGCCTTCGTCAAGCGCCTTCTGAACTAACTCTTTTACACTGCCGGTCTCTCCCTGCTGAAGAAATATACTGATATCAGTCAAAATACTCATGACAGCACCTCACCTCCGAGCTTTTTGCTAAGGTATCAACTGCTACGATGCTTTACCGGTATAGGTTAAATGTACACCGTTTTCAACATAATGCCACAGCAATGGCGATACCGAAACCGACACACCACAGGTTGATAAAGGCGTTGGATATCAGGTCACCCGTGGAGATTTTGTAGATGCCGTTCTGAATATTGAAGCTGAAGTCCAACACTCCCAGAAAGATGAGCGCGCCGGCCGCTATCAGCGATAGGTTGATGCCCAAAGGAACATTCAGCAGCAACAGCACCCCCGCCACCAGCAACAGCACGGCCAGCAGTCCATCCGGCAACGGGAAGGAGTGCTCATATTCAAGATATCCTTTCGGAGGATTTTTGGGTGCCATGCTTCCGGTAAAAAAGAGTATCCAGAACAATATCAGGCCGACGCCTGTCAGCAATTCCAGTATTGCGATAGCAGTCATGAAACACCTCCTTTATCAGGATTTATTATTCCCTTTCTATCAGCGTTACCATCAAAGATTGTGTTTTTACAGCAACGCAAACACTATATTATATTGAATACTATTTGAATTCTACTGTCACTTTCTCGGCGCGGTCCACATCCCTGAGATAGAAGAACGATCCTATGAAGAACATGACTCCACCGAATACCGTGAACATCGGTAACATCTGCAGGCCTGCGGTAAGATTGATCCTGTCGGAAATTATACCTACAAATATGGGCCCGAGAGAGGCGCCCAGCAGATTCTGGACAACATTGGCGATTCCATAGGATGTCGCACGCAGACCCGGGTGCACTACATCCTGTGTCACAGTTGCCGCGCCGCCGTAGAACCAGGGCGCAAAGAATCCCATGCCGAGCAGCACGATGTACTGGGAGGTGCCGGGCGGCATCGAGAATGCTATCAGAAGCAATGAGGCGGCGATTACCGATGTGATGGCGGGAACAATCATCCTCACTCTCTTCACGCGTTTACGTATCGCGTCGGTCACTATGCCTCCAATAGGGGCGCCGACAACGGCCAATATGAATATGCCAGCTGTCTGCATGGCAGCCGTCTCCATATTGGGCTTTTCCATCAGTTTATAGAAGTAGGTCGGCAACCATGTCATCAGCGCGGTGGTTACAAATACGTTTCCCACGAATCCCATGAAGTTCATGACGAGCGACGGCTTGCTCAGAGTAAGTGCTCCACCGATAATAAAAAGGCTCTGGCCGACCTGATTTTTGATGTTAGCTCTGAGGCTTTAGCTGACGCTCATTTAAATATAGAGGAGTTGGAAAGCGTCACCCTGGCGGCGCACGACATGATGGATGGAAGGGCAATTACAACAATGCTTAACGCGGCGCCGGCGGGAGCATATCTCAAAGACGAAATAAGGGTGGCAGAGGACGGCGCCTTCGCTTTAATCATGGCATGTTTGAGAGTACTCTCGGGCCACTTCACCAATTCTCTGGTAGTCAGCTGGTACAGGTCTTCCGAATGCGCTGATAATACATTCCATACCGTCGCTAATCTCAGTTACGACCCTTTCTTTTATCGTCCATTTGCTTTAAACGATGTCACCGCACACGCTATTCAGGCACAGAGATATATATATAAATACGGTATCTCTGAGCGTCACGCCGCACAAGTGGTCAAGAAAAACAGGTCAAACGGAGTTAATAATGTGCTGGCCCATCTTCGTTCAAAAGTAACCGCAGAGGAGGTATTAAAATCCGATCCCATTTCGTATCCATTAAAGGCACTTGATTTACCGCCCCTGTCGGATGGCGCATGTGCTGTTGTTATAACAGGCAGTAAACATGCAACCGCTGCGAAAAATAAACGCGCATGGATAAAAGGTTTCGGGTGGTCCAATGACACATACTACAGCGGAGACAAAGAGCTGGCTAATCTGGAATCTTTATCTCTTGCGGCAAACAAGGCCTATCAAATGGCCGGAATCACCGATCCTCTCAAACAGCTTGACGTTGCGGAGATTCATGACATCACGTCTTACCACGAGCTAATGGAATATGAGGCTCTGGGATTTTGCCCGAGAGGAGAAGCTGGAAAATATTTGGAAAGAGGCTCGTTTGAGATCAACGGTGAGCTGCCGGTCAATCCGTCGGGCGGTTGTCTTTCTTCTAATCCATATACGGCTACAGGATTAATCAGGGCAGCTGAAGCGGCTTTACAGGTAATGAATCGGGCAGGAGGACATCAGATAGCGGGCGCCAGGACAGCTTTAGCTCATGGCACAAGTGGATTCTGTGCACAAAGCAACTGCGCATTCATACTGAGCGCAAATATCTGAAAGGAGTAATCGATTGGGTCGAAGAGTTGGTATCGTCGGCACCGGCCAGACCAAGTACAGGAGTAAACGTCGGGATTGTTCTGCGCCTGATTTGGTTTACGAAGCAACCAGCAGCGCGTTAGCCGATGCTGATTTGAATTTAACCGACATAGACGCAATTGTGTTTGGATTAGCTCCGGAGGCATTGGACGGTATAAATTCCATGGATAAGTGGTGCGCGGACGCCGCAGGAGCAAGGAATAAGTCCTTTATCAGAGTTCATACAGGCGGCGCAACCGGAAGCTCGGTGGCGAATGCTGCAGTATATCACGTGGCCTCGGGCATGTTTGACACGGTATTAGCTGTAGCGATGGAAAGGGTCGGAGAAACGCCGGACGCACAGACGATTCTTAATAGAATTTATGATCCTGTTGTCGCTTCGGATTTTGGGCTTAATATCATTAATCATGTGGCAATGGAAACATCACGAGGTATGGAGACCTATGGTTTTACCGAAGAGCACATGGCGATGATTTCTGTGAAAAACCACCTTAACGCATTCAATAATCCATATGCACACTTACGGATAAACGTAACCGTTGAAGATGTACTCAAATCGCCGGTGGTCTGCTGGCCTTTGAAGTTGCTTGATTGCTGCCCGAGGTCCGATGGCGCCTGTGCAGTCATCTTTGCCTCAGAAAAGAAGGCTAAAAAGATGGCGCCTGTCCCTGTCTGGGTAAACGGAATGGCAGCGTTAACGGATATCACGGTGCCCGGCGAAGTCAGAGGGGGGCAAGAGCAAATCAGGATGACAGCGGCCAGGGCATATCAGATGGCGGGAATCGACAATCCCAAAGAGCAGATACAGGTAGTCGAGTGTTATGCGCCATTTTCATCTCTTGAACTCATGTATTATGAAACACTGGGATTCTGTGAACGGAAAGATGTCGTCAAATTAGTCGAGTCCGGATTTGGCGCTATGACCGGGAAAGTTCCATTCGTCCCATCCGGTGGAGTGATGTGCACAAACCCCATCGGTGCAACTGCATTGATACGAATTGCCGAAGCAGCTATTCAAGTCATGGGAAAGGGAGACAAAAGGCAGGTACCGGATGTGACGAACGCCTTAGCTACCGGCTATGGCGGATCACCGGGACCGGGTTCCGCATCTTTCGTCACCGTGATGGTGCTTGGAAAGAAATAGAATTGTGCATTAATTGGAGGATACACAGATGTCGAATAACATCGAACTCTTGAGCATACCGGGCAAATGGGATCTAACCTATAACTATACGGCCGGGGAAACAATCAGCAAATTCCTTATCGAAATCCGTGACAATGCCAGAATAATGGCGACCAAATGCACTCAATGTAATCGAGTTATAGTTCCGCCGCGATCTTACTGTGAACGGTGTTTTATAAGCATAAAGGATAACTGGGTCGAACTGGAGCCGTCCGGTACTTTAGAAGCTTATACAATTGTGACATATAAATTCGAGGGGTTGCCTGATCCTCCCTATGTTATCGGCTATTTCAGGCTGATGGGAGCCGATACGACCATACCGCATTTTTTAGCCGGCCTTGAGCTGGCCGACCTGGAAAATGCGCGGGGGAAAGTGAAAGTCGGCATGCCGGTCCGACTGATTTTTAAGGATAAGGAACGACGTGAAGGCCGGATGACCGATTTTCGGATTGAACCCGTATAACGATAAATAGATATATATTTAAAGAAGATGAAACGATTAAAGGAGGAGCAATGGACGAAAAAATGAGTGTTACGGAGAGTCTGGCTAAATTCATTAAGACGCAGACATTCGATGGTCTGCCCGGGCCTGTGGTTGACAAGGCTAAAACCTGTGTTTTTCATGCTCTGGCCTGTTCTTTAAACGGTCATCATTTACCGTGGTCTCAAGCAGCCATTAATTATCTGAAAGACCTCAATGTTAAAGGTGATGGCACCACTATTCTCGACGGCCTCAAGGCTCCGCCGCCGGATGCAGCCTTTGTTAACTCGGTGCTGGGATGCAGCACGGTGGGAGAGGATCAACATCTCCCGTCTGCAAGCCATCCCGGATCCATGGTGATTCCGGCAGCGCTGGCAGTGGGAGAACAGTCAAATTGCACCGGCAAGGAGTTTTTAGCTGCCGTAGTTATCGGCTATGAGGTTTTGACCAGAATAGGGATGAGCGTGATGAGCCTTGAGTTCAACAACAAATACAGGCCAAGCAGCGTTTTTGGACCCTATGGTACCTGCGCTACTTCCTCCAGGCTGTTCGGCCTTGACGAGCAGCAGACAGTCAACTCGCTGGGTATGGCCGGCAGCATGTCTATGGGATTTCAGGAATGTTTCACTGAGGGTACCGACGAGTTTTACTTCCAGAATGGCTTTGCAACCAGCAGCGGCATCAGGGCAGCCATGCTCGGCAGAAAGGGTATCAATGCATCCAAACGTATCGTTGAGGGACCCGCAGGATACTGGGCCGCATACCAGCGGCAACCGGCGGCTGATAATATCACAACAGGGTTGGGTCAATCGTTCGAGATATTAAAAATCTACTATAAACCCGTCCCGGCGTGTGCCTTGGTCCAGACAGCGGTGGCGCTGGCGCACCGGATGACTAAAGATCGGGCCATAAATCCGGAGGATATCGGCAAAATCGAAATCGGAACGTTCCAGGCGGCCAAGAACTATCCCGGCCTTGATAACACCGGACCGTTCAAAAGCATGACCACTGCTAAATTGAGCCTGCAGTACGGTGTCGCAGCCGCTGTGGCCTCCAAAGAACTCAACCAGAGCATTTACGACAGATTCGAGGACCCGCTTGTAAACAAAATCGCCTCCAACTCTTCTGTTAAAGTGGATGATGAAATAGAGAAGCAGTTCTCTCAAACATTTCAGCAGGGTTGTCGGATTAATATCACCATGCGGGATAAGAGCGTTATCAGTGACACTCAAAAGGACGTAGTTCCGTTGAGTGATACCCAGGTAGAGGACAATTTCAGAACCCTGACCCGCCGTCTGATCGGCGACAAGCAGGCTGAAGAAATGGTTGAAAAAATTAAAAATCTGGAAAAGGTGGAAAATATTAGAGAATTAACCAAACTGCTGGTAAAAAAATAGGTACCACCGCCTGATTAGCTTCCCCACTTTTTCGATATTAAGCGGGCCATGTTCAAGATAGAACAGGCGACCATCGCCGGTTTGTTTTATCAAGTGTGTTCGAACTTGACCCGTTTATTATTTACAGCCGGATAAAATAATGACTGCAACGGACTGGTGGAGATAGGGGGATTCGAACCCCCGACCTCTGCGATGCGAACGCAGCGCTCTCCCAATTGAGCTATATCCCCACGGGATTTGTATACTATCAAGGCGGATTATTGCTGTCAAGAATGCGGCTTCAGCGCCTTCGCTGCGGCCTGCGCTTGCCGCCGAAGCGACCACCGCCTCCGCCGCCATGCTTGTCACGCGGCATGGACTCGCTGATATCGAGCGTCCTTTCCTTGAGTTGCTTGCCCTTGAGCGCAGCGATGGCGGCCGCGCCCTCATCCTTATTGGCCATCTCCACGAACGCAAAGCCCCTCGGCTGACCGCTGTACTTATCCTTGATGATGGATACGGAGGTCACCTCGCCAAAAGGTGCGAACTCCGCCCTGATATCTTCCTCGGTCACATCACGGGCCAGGTTGCCCAGAAAAATATTCATGCGAGCACCTCCAATTTATTTCTCCTGCCTCCAA
>Ga0136653_10001880_pt1 | contig 11488 bp, 11 predicted proteins | sample LakKivw275mmetaG_FD_94866 | JGI IMG/M metagenome (GOLD analysis project Ga0136653, IMG submission 94866) | Anoxic lake water microbial communities from Lake Kivu, Rwanda to study Microbial Dark Matter (Phase II) - Lake Kivu water 275m metaG... | ecosystem: Environmental > Aquatic > Freshwater >... | reverse complement strand
GAATAAAGAAAATGTCAGAAAGTATCAATAAGGTTCATCTGCTTTCTTTCATTGATTTTCTGGTATATTATAAACCAATATGAAATTCAACTTGAAACTAAAACGCATTTTCCTGCCGGCAATATACGCAATTCTGGCCTTGCCTTTAGTGAATCTTCCTCCCCTATTCTCTCCTCCTGACTGGGGGAAAACGATAATCTTCAGAATCGTATTTTCAATCCTTCTTTTCTTTTTCCTCCTTCTTTTCCTTCAAAAAAATGGAAATCTGAAAGAAACATTGAAAAATCTTTCAAAAGAAGCAAAAACAATCCTAATTTTACTTTTAATTTTTCTCGGGATATATTTTCTTGCCACCGTATTTTCCCTGGATCCTTCTTTCAGTTTCTGGGGAAACCCTTACAGATCCGGCGGGTTCCTGAACTTAGCTTTACTGATATTACTCCCTATTGCGATGTTCTTTTCAGCAGAAAAGAAAGACTGGCAGAAATTCTGGGATTTTTCTTTGCTGATCGGCATTTTAGCCTCGATAATAGCCATCTTCCAGCAGTTCGGAATATTGGAAAATATCTTTGTTTTTACTGACACAAGGCCTGCTTCCACCATAGGAATTACCACGGGCCTGGGTATATACCTGATGCTTTTGAGCTTTTTAGCCCTTTCCTTCTTCATTAAAACCGAGAAAAACCTATGGAAAGGCTTCAAAAAACCCTTATATCTCGCTTCCTTCCTCCTCTTTGTCGCAGTAAGCGTGGTTATAACTCAAACAAGATCCGCTTTTTTGGGATTCGGGATAGGATTCCTCTATTTTTTCTTTTTCTACCCATTCTCTCCTACCCAAAAAAATCTGAAATGGGCGATAAAAATATCGCTTCTTGTCCTCTTTTCAATCCTTGCCTTTTCAGTCTATTTCGTGAACACCAGGACAGCAGAAGAGCGTCCGGAGTTTATAAAACAAAATGAGCTTTTGGATAGGACGGCTTCCAGGCTTTCTTTGAAAGCAGCCTTAGAAGATCCCAGGGTTTCAGGCTGGTTAATCGGATGGGAAGCAGTGAAACAAAGGCCTTTTTTGGGCTACGGCCCGGAAAACTTCGCAATAGGGTTCGATAAGAACTTCGACCCCTCTCTGCCAGAATTCAACAGGGTGATAGGGGGGTCAACCGGCCTTTGGTGGGACAGGGCTCACAACATTTTCCTGGATATTTCAGCTGAAGCCGGAATTCCAGCCTTCATTGTGTTTTTTGCCTTAGTTTCCTTACTGATCTTTTATCTTCAGAAAGCGAAAAAAGAAAACCCTGAGAATCCCATTATCTGCCACGGCCTGCAGACTGCCTTCCTAGGATATTTTGTAGCCAATATCTTCAGCTTTGACGTTTTCTCAACCAGGCTCATTTTCTTTTTGATGCTGGCTTTCAGTCTATATCTGATAAACAAAGAAAAGGAGAGCGATATGTCAAACAAGGAGGTCAGTCTTAAAAGCCTGCCTTTCTTATTACTCTTAGCTCCCCTGCTCTGCTTTTTATGGCAGTTTAATTTAAAGCCCTTGGAAACGAACACGAAGATAAACATCGGGATGCACGAAGCTGGAAACAAAAGCTTTGAGAAAATGGAAATAATCTTTGAAGAAATAATGCAAGAAAAAGGGATTTTGAAGGAATATGCCAGGCTTCAATACGCAAGCAGCCTCGGCCAATGGCTTGAAAGCAGCCCCGAGCTTTCAGGAAAGATAACTCAAAGGGCGTATGAGATACTGAAGGAAAACGCTGAAATGATGCCCTACTACACCAGGAATTGGCAGCTGCTGGGAAGCTATGCAGCAAGATACGCAAGACTGGCTGAAGAAGTCAACAAAGAAGCTTCAGAGCAGCTTAAAATAGAAGCTGAAGAATACTTCAAAAAAGCAAGTAATTTGAGCCCGAAAAGACAGGAAACGATCACCGAATGGATGAAGCTTGATTTTCTCAGGGGGAGATATGAGGAAGCTGCAAGAAAAGGAGAAGAATGCATCAGATACAACGCTAATTTCAGGGAATGCTTTTGGCAGACTTATCTCGCATACGTTTATCTTAAAGAAGAAAGAAAAGCAGATGCGTATTATAAGATAGCTGAGATGATATATAACCCGATGAGATCAAAGGCTTCTTTGCTTGAGCTGGTCAACGCCTGCATTGCAGTCAAAGACTATGAAAGGCTCGTTGAAGCTTACAAAGCTTTAATCAGACTGGAGCCTGAAAACATCCAATACATAGCTTCTTTGGCAGTGGCTTTCAAGGAAACAGGAGAAACGGAAAAGGCCAGAGAGCAGGCTTTGAAGGTTTTAGAACTCTCCCCTGAAAGCAAAGAGAGCGTGGAAGAGTTTCTGAGAGGATTGGAATAAAAAAAGACCCTAAACCAAAAACCGCCTTTAAAGGCGGTTTTTGGTTTATCTCTCACCTCTCCCCACAAGAAAGAAGCAAGAGTTTTCCGATGCCTATCTAGACCAAGATTCAGTTCCGATCGGCATGTCTTCAACCAGGTAGCTGTTTGCCCAGTCAGCAGTCGTGGTCGCGTGACCAGTGTAGCTGCTGTCAGACCAGACAAAGTTTCCGCTCACGCTTCCGGCAGCAACAGAACTTACATGGCTTGTATCTTCTGTCAAGCTAAGAGTAAGAACGTCGGCTGCGGTCTCAGAGAGGGTCGGGTCGAATCCGGCCGGGGTGGCTCTGAACTTGTAGGTGTAGCTGCTTCCAGCTGCCACGGTTTCGCCTGCCGGGAATGTCCAGACGATGCTGGTTACTCCCTCAGTGGCTGAAGAAACAGTGGTTGTAGCTATGCCTGAAGCTGTCAGCTCAGTGCTGCCTCTGTAGAGCTTGAATGTTCCAAGGCTTGGAGCATTGACCGTGGATGTTGACCAGGCCAATCCCAAGGTAAACTTGTACAAGCCTACGTTTCCGGCTGCAGGAGCTGTTACTGTGAAGCTGTAGAGATCTTTGGCAGCTCCGTTGGTAACGGCGCTGTTTGTAAGATCAGACAAGGCCACGGTAGGAACAGCTTTGTAGACATAGATGCTGTTTGCGTTGACTATAGCGGCAGGCTGGTCAGTAGCAGGAGTGCCGGTGTTGACGCTCTTGTACTTAACAGAGTTTGCGACCAAAGAAGTCTTAAGGTCAACTCCGGTGTTAGAGCTGTATGAATCAGCAGAAACTTCGCCTAATACGAGTTTGACAGTAAGCACTTTGGTTGTGCCTGCGGGCACGTTAACGGTTAATCCGGTGAAGTGAGCCTGTCGGCTGCCGTCAGGACCTAAGCTGCCCAACAAAGTTGAACCGTCATAAAGTTCAATGTATTGGGTGACTTTCTCAGCTCCTGAAGCTATCTGAGCCTTTAACTCTTCAATGGTGTAGGTATCGTTCTGGGCCGTAAACTTGAACTTGGCTGTTGTTACGGTCTGATTTCCCTGGACCAATTGAACTAAAGGAGTGCCTCCGTCAAGCGCGGCAGTAAGGGTTCCTGAACCGACTGTAACGAGCTGCCCTGTTACGTAGGCGTCAGCTCCAGAAGCTCCGCTGTAAACCGTGCTTCCGGAATCCACTGTGGAACCGGTAAACTTGGCTTTGCATTGGAAGGAACCGTCAGTAATGGAAGAATCTGAAATGGTTCCGTAGACTTTGACTTCTATGTTGGCGTTCTTGGCCAATTCGTAGTTCAAAGCCCAGCTCATTTCTTCTGAAGTCTGGTTGTTCGTTGTAGTGGCTACGCTTGCTTTCACAGCCGTTGTCTGGGACCCGTATTGCACGTAAACGTTGGTCAATTTGTCAGCAGTAGTGGTACCGGTTACGCATTGGACTTTCGCTTCGCTAAGAATCACAGCTTCTGTGCTGTTTCCTGTCAAAGTGAATTGCGCCAGCTTGTAGTCGGTCACAGGAGCTACTATCGCCCTGTTGCCGTAAGCTGCGTATTTGGCCAAAGCGATTGTCCCTGTGGTTACGGTCAAGGAGTTTGCAGAAACATTTCCGCTTGGAGCGTCAATCATCTGCAAAGAAACCTGGCCCTGGGCGTTGTCAAGATTTCCGCCGACAATGACCACCTGGATCGTGTCGTTCTTGGCAAGGCTTGCGGTGTTTCCGGAATCGTAGACGTCAGCGTACACAGAAAGAGTTACAGGGAAGCCCGGTCTTACGACCAAGTTCGTGCTGTACTCTGTGTATCCGGTCGTGTCGCTGTCCTCTTCGATGGCAGCCGTACTTCCGACCTGGACTCCGTCAGCCAACAAGTACCCATTTCTCAAGGCAAGGCTTGTTGAAGTGCTAGAACTGGCGTTAACGGCTACTCTCAAGGTTTCGATCTTTACGTTTTCACCCGCTGCCTTTATTTCGTACTTTGCCAGCAATACCGATGAAGCGTCCTGAACAACATTACCGGACGGAGAATCGGATAATTTGGTAATGGTAATTGTTCCGGTGCTTATCGTCATTGAAGCAGTGGTTCTGGCAGAGAATGTTCCTCCGTTAGCCGTAGGCAATACTTCAACGTCGTACTGTTCGTCAATGAAGTTGGCGTCTTCCGCTCTCCTTAAAGAGAAGCTGAAGTTGCTGTAGGACCCTCCGACAACGTCGGCTAACACTTTGATTATTCTGTTTCCTGTGTTCAAAACAACAGGAGAAGCAGAAAGGTCAAAGGTTACGTATTTGTCAGCGTCCAATTTTGCTACTGCAGAACCGACCTGCAATCCGTCAACGTACAAGCGGAAATTTTGAATGTCGTCTGCGTCAACGGATCCAAGCTGTCTCAGGCTCACTCTTGTCATTTCCACTTTGTGGTTGTTGACGGTTACGGTGTTCTGCCATACCGGATAATCGTTCTGCGGGTCAATGGTGGCTGCGCTTGAAGGATATGTGGTGTTGGCAAAGTCAACCGTTGCAAAAGTAGCCGGTGCTGTGGCAATGCTCATGGTGTTCCCAGTCAAGGGGAAATTCCCGGTGACCACAGCTCCGTCTGTTACGACGTGGCTGGCGGCTTCAAGCTGGAAGCCGAATGTCTGTCCCTGCGTAGAAGCAGCAACAGTGGATCTCACCATTATGGTCTTTGAACCTCCGGCCGGTATCGTGAAGATTCCGTTGGAGTTTACAAAGGTGACGTATCCTGAAGAAACGGAAGCGTTATCTGTCAGACGGGTTGCGCCGTCAAACAAATAAACTTTCGCAGGAGTGGAATCGGCAGATACTCCGGTTCTCTTTACTTTCACCTGGGTCACTTTTACGGCTTCATTGTCTCCGTTGACGAATCTGAAGCTTACAATGTCACCCAAGCCCTGGCCAGCGATCAAAGTGCCGGCTGCCGGAGTTCCAGAAGCCAAGGCTACTGTTACTTCGCCTTCAACTCCTTCCTCTTCCTCTTCTTCCTCTTCTTCCTCTTCTTCCTCTTCTTCCTCTTCTTCTTCACCTGCTTGCAATAATGCGTTTAATTTAGCTCTGGTGGTTGAACCGACGTAACCCGTTCCTGCGGTCAATCCCCAAGGAGTCAATGTCTCAGAAGCGTATTTTTCCTGGAATTTAGCGACAGCGGCTTTGGTCAAAGGACCAAAGTAGGTTGTCTCGTTTCCGGGAGAACCAGCTCCGGAGGCAGCTATCCTGGTGTCAGCAGAAGCGTTAAGTATTATCTGCAAGCACTTAACGTCTTCTCCTGTCATGCCCTGCTGCAGGTTTCGGTCAAAGGAAGTGATGGTGCATCCTGTGTAGGAAACTCCACCCGTTCCCCCTTCCAATCCTGTCAACTGGCTCTGCAAGAGGGTAACCTGGGCCAACAAGGCTTCAATCTGCGCTTCGAGTTCGGCAGCTGTTATGGCGCCGGCTCCAGCGGGAATCATCAGCCAAGAAGCGCAGGTCACAGTGGTTGCAACCGCAACTATCTTTTTCAATAAATTACTCATTTTTTCGACTGATTTTCGCTCTTTAAGCTTCAAAAAGAAGTTTAAAGAACTTATTTTTATTTTACGACTTTACTTTTGTGTCGCGTCGACCTTTGTTTTTTTATCAAGCGCCCTAAAACGACCTTGTCAGGACGCTTTTGTTAATTTTTTTGCGCGACTTGTTTCGCCTTTCAAATTTTAAATGGAGCTAAAACCCGATCATCAATATCTTTTCAAGCGACTCTGAATACCTGCCTTGCTCGTAATCCTGCTTGGCTTCCTGGAATTTCTGAAAATCTTCCTCTCCCAGCGCCCAGTGATCCATCTCGCCGATCAAAGACTCGAGCACCGCCTTCACTTTTTCCTGATAAGATTTTTCAAGATCCTCGATCGCTTTTTCAGTATTGGTTATGGAAGCCAATATCGACAGCCCTTCTTCGCTTTCAACATTGCTGGAGCTGGCGGCTTCAACGATCTTTCTCGTCTCTTCGATCACTCCCCTTCCGGTCATGGCCGCTTTCTCGATACCTTCCGACATTTTCAAAACAATTTTAGGATTGTTTATCTCGGTTGCGTCCAAAGTGTCTTTCGCCTCCCTGATGTCTGTCTGCAATCCTTCCAAGGAAAGAGTCAGTTTCTGTATTTCCTGGAGATCGGCTGTCAGCTGATTCATCTCAAGCTTGGCCGTCTGCAATTCCTGGAAAGAAGAAAGATAGAAGACCAAGCCTATCACGGCAAAAGCAGCCAAAGGTATGACTGCTGCAGGTTTCATGAAAAAGCTCCACACTCTGTGAGGCTTTTCGTTCTCGAAATCGTATTCGGCAAAGACCCTGGTTTTAACCGACAAAACCCAGTCTTTTCTGGGTTCAATGGTTCTGAGCTGTTCAATTGTGCGGACAAGGTCTTTTTCCTGCATCTTAAAGATAAGACGCAAAAGAAGAGGTTTTGTTACACCATTAAAAACCCTTGTTTTCAAGGCGCTTTTTAAGGTCCTGCATGCCCCTATGCAAGGATACCCTGACCGCCCCTTCTGATTTGCCCACAACTTTGGCTATTTCTTGAATGGAAAGCTCGTCTAAATAGCGGAGAACGATGAGATCCTGGTAATCCTCGTTAATCTCAGATAAGGCGAGCTTGACCTGGGCCATGTCCGAGCTTATTTGAGACTGCCTAGCCACAGCCATTCTCGGATCAGGTATCTGGAGCTCCTGGTTTGAAATTGTCCTAACCCTGCCCTTTTCTCTGTAATAGTCGATTACCAAGTTCCTGGCTATCTGGAACAGGAAGGCCTGCATATTCTTGATCTCCTCCCCTGATTTGAACTTGTCCCATCCCTTTATAAACGCCTCTGAAGTGATGTCCTGGGCTATGTCCTCTGATTCCACCTTCAAATACACGAAGCGGTATATCTTTTTGATATATTCGTCGTATATCCTGCTGAATTGTTCTTTTAAGTTAGGCATTGGGACAATTTAAAGCGTATGTTGATAGGAAGCTGGGACAAAGACCTGTTTGTTAGGACAAAACAGCTTGTCCTATCTATTTTAATGATTTTTACACAGATTCCTGAAAAAAGCTATGTTGCCTGGTAGAAAATCTGGTTGCACTTCCCTATCCTTTGCGCCAAGCCCGCCTTGACCAGCTCACCCAGCTCCCTCCTCAAAGTCCTCTTGCTCACTCCTCCTCCCAGATATTCGAGTATCTCCCTGACAGCAGCTCCGCTCCCGTTCTTGAGGAATCCCAGGATCTTTTCCTGCCTTGAGCTTAAGCCCTCCTGCTTTTGGCTGAAAACCTGATTCTCTTGCTTTGGCTGGCTTATTCCGGCCAGATGCTGCCTGAATCTAGAATATTCCCTTTCTAGAACCTGAAAATTCCTTTTATCCACCCAATCCTGTCCTTCAGCCACGGAAAAAAAGCTCTCTAAAATCTCAATATCGCTGATGATAGCGGGCTTCACTTCGAACAAACTTTTCACTCCTGGATTCGGGGAAGCAGAAACGAAGTCTGCCAGGATTTTGAGGGATTTCTCCCTCGTCTTCTGCTTTAAAGGATCGGTCTCAGGATATAGATCGGTCACTTTATACACCCCCAAGGTCAGTTTGAAAAGAAAGTCAGGATCCATATAACTTAAAAACACATTTAAATATTCTACACGAAAGCATGATTGATTGCAATAGCCATAAAATACAGTCAATAAAGCAACGGTTAAAAACAAAAACCATCCATCTAAAAAATGCCTCGTTTCCCTTATTGCAATGGCGACCTGCATTGCACTCCCTTTGGCTGTATGGTAACATATGTTACCATACAAATATGATAAAAAAATACTACTCGACCGTAGAAACAGCTAAAATCCTTGGAGTAAGCCGAAAGACGGTTTTTAAATGGGCGCAAGGCGGGAAAATCAAGACTACCAGGGTCGGACGAAACTATATCGTTCCCCATTCCGCCATTCTTGAAAAGCTCGGAAAAAGCATCGGAGCTGAAAACAAAGCCGCGATAGAAAACGCCATCGATGAAGCGCTCAAAACCTACGGAAATACGTTCAAGCTGCTTTGCAAAGAATGAGGCCAAAACCGATAACCATCGCAGAGGTTGAATACACGGCATTCCGCTTAGCCGAGGAATTTATGCTATGGAACGAGCCATTCCCTGATTTTGGGACGAGATTCCCGAAGATATTGGAGAGCTGCTTGAGCCAGCCATTCGTCAGGTTCGCCAAAAAAGATCTGTACCGCGGTATTGTAAGCAAGTATTTTATTCTATCTAATGATTAAAAATCACCCGTTCCAGAACGGAAACAAGCGGATAGCGATTATGAGTCTTTTTTATTTTCTGTATAAAAACGGCAAATGGCTATCAATGGAAAACGCCGAGCTTTACAACCTCGCCCTTGATGTTGCAAAAAGCAAGCCGTTCTCTCGCGAAAAGATTATTCTGCTCATTGAAAATACAATAAAGACAAAACTGGTGGATTTCCCCGATAAAACGAAAGATTCTTAAGCCGCGAGAATCCGGCGACAATGCTTTTTAAAGAGAATTGTTTTTTTAAAAAAAGCTATCCGTGAACCTTTGCTCCCTGGAGTATGCCCAGACCCAGGAACAAGGAGATCAATCCGCTTCCCCCGTAAGAAACGAAAGGAAGGGGAAGGCCTATTACAGGCAAAAGTCCCAGGTTCATACCAACGTTGATGAGCAATTGGGAAGAGACCGAAGCCGCAAATCCGACGAAAAGGAGCCTAGGAAAATTGGTGCTGAAGGAAACCGAAAGCTTGATGAGCCTTGTGATGAAAACCCCGTAAAGGGATATCAATATCAACACTCCGAAAAGCCCTGTTTCTTCGGCTATGACGGCAAAGATGAAATCGGTCTGGGGTTCAGGCAGAAACTTGTTCTTGGCCTGGGTCCCCTCTCCTATGCCCTTTCCCCACATTCCGCCCGATCCTATGGCTATCTCAGACTGAGCCTGGTTCCAGCTTCCTTCAAGGAAGTTCTCTTCAGGGAAGACAAAGCTCACTATCCTGTCTTTCTGATAATCTTCGAGGAAGAAAAACCAGGAGGAAGTGAACAAAACGACGAACAGAAAGGCGAGTATTAAGAAATGTTTGAAGTTGATGCCGGAGATGAAAAGGGTCGAAACCCAGATTAAGACGAGGATGAGAGCCGACCCCAGATTAGGCTGCAAAAAAGCCAAGAATACGGGGAAGGAAACATAGATCCCGGAAAAGGCCACGTGCCAGAACCTGTACATCTCAACGTGCCTCATTGAAAAGTATTTGGCCAATATGATTATAAGGGCGATCTTGGTGAATTCGATCGGATCAAGGGAAACAGGCCCGATCTTGTACCAGGACCTGGTACCCCTTATCTCAGGGGCGAAAAAGAAAAGTCCGACCAGGGCCAAAATGCATAAAAGGTAAATGACCAAGATCAGGTAAGGATTCTCTCTCAATATCCTGTAGTCAAAGAACGAAGCCAGGATCATCAAAAAAACGCCTATCACAAGGAAGATCGCCTGTTTTTCAAAGTTTAAAAAATCTCCGTTAGAGGAGCTGTAAATCGATACTAATCCGATTAAAGACAGAGCGACGGCGATAGCTGTCAAAGACCAATCTATCTTCTTAAGATGCAAAATGATTCTCATTTTAGCCAGCTTATCTTGTCACCTGGATCGCCCTTTGGTTATCTTTGAAAACGCCTATGGAGTTGATGCAGAAATTGTCAACGTCGGCCGGACAATTCCCTTCTCCGGGCTCGTAGACCGTGACCTCGTATGTGGCCCCGTTGTCCAGCTGGCCTTCGTAATTGTCGCTCAACAAGGCGTCAATGTCCATTTCCAGCACCATTTCAATGCCGGTGTCGGCGGCCGAAAAGGAGATCACCGAGCTTTCCATTCCTCCTATGATCCTGATTTGGTTGACCAACACTATGCTCAGGCTCAAAACGATCGATGTCAGAATGACCATGACCAGGACCGCTAGATATAATGAAGCTCCTTTTTCCATAAGATTAGTCTATGATGTCCAAATTTCTTTGGGAAACGGTCGTCTGCAGCCTTATCACAGGCTTCTCTTCTTCGCTCAAGCCCGGCCTTTTGCTCTTGATCTCAAAGAAAAGAGTGACCCTGGGCTGGTAATCGTCGTTCTCGTCCCAAGAGTAGCTAGGCCCTATATTGAAAGAAATAACCTCCAGCCCGCTTGAAGTAAGATCCACCCAGGCGCCGAAATTGTCGTCCGTATTGTCGCTTGACTTCCTTTCCTGGAGCGTGTCAGTTGTCTCATTAAGACTGAATTCATAGCATTGGTCATGATAGCTCAAAAACCTTATCGTGTTTCCGTCTTTGGAATAATTCAAAGTGATATCGTTCAGGCACGCTCCCACTTCGTCCTTTTTTGCCATCCTCAGCGTCCTGGACATGTATTCGACAACATAACTGCTCTGGTCCAAAACCTCCTGGGAAGCCAAACTTATCTCCTGCCCGCTGATGGTGGAAGTGAAAATGCTTACCACTCCGGTCAAGGTGATGGAAATCATGGTCGTGGTCACCAAAAGCTCTATTAAAGTCAATCCCTTATTCATACCAGTTGTATAATTTTTCTTCTGTTTTGATGCTGTAATCCTTTCCCCTATCTTCCCAGCTCACGGTGGAAGAGACATAAATAACCCCGTCCACTCCAGAAGTGCTGGTGCATATTTCTATTTCCCTTTTGAAAGGAGTGGAAACGCCGGACCCGTATCCGTAAAATCCCGAAGCTTCTTCAATATTGAGGTAGTCTCCGTCATAGTCTTCAGAAAGGCCGCTGACAGTATTGTAGTCCGCCTCCCAGCTTCCTTCTCCCAGGCCGTAGTTCCAAGCATAATTCCAGGTCGTTCTTTTAATCCAATTCCCATCCCTTATGTTCTTTACGATCTCCACCCCTTCCTGGCTGAGATAGGCTGCGGTCAGCTTGTCTATAGAAAGGTCCGTGTAGCGGAAGAAAGAGGAAATGAAGACATAAGAGCCCAAAACCCCGACCGTGAGCACGGTGACCGCCACTATGGCTTCTATAATAGTAAAACCTTTATTCATTGGGTTGTGATCAAACCGGCTGAATTTACGTAAAT
>Ga0136653_10001879_pt1 | contig 11489 bp, 4 predicted proteins | sample LakKivw275mmetaG_FD_94866 | JGI IMG/M metagenome (GOLD analysis project Ga0136653, IMG submission 94866) | Anoxic lake water microbial communities from Lake Kivu, Rwanda to study Microbial Dark Matter (Phase II) - Lake Kivu water 275m metaG... | ecosystem: Environmental > Aquatic > Freshwater >... | reverse complement strand
CGGCGCGGGACAAAGGGACATGACCGGAATCCGCCGAGGATTCCGGATCGTGTCCCGTTCCCGCGGATCGTGTCCCAAGCCCGTCCCGCGGCAGGACAAGGACGCCGCGGATGACCGTAGCTCTATTCGCCAATCGCCAATCGCCAATCGCCATTTCTTCAACGCCCACTCGCAGGCTGTCGCGGATGACCGATATGCTGTGGCCCTCACGGTTCGCCACGTATGTCCGCATGTCAACGGGATTCCAGGCCATCGCAATCGGTTGCTCGCCGACCGCTATCGTGGTGATTACGCTGTCCTTTTCGCAGTCGATTATTGCAGCACTGCTGTCGTACGTGCACGCGCAGAACACGCAGTTGTTCAACGAGTCGTAGAACAGCGCCTGGGGCCCGTCTCCGACCGGCAACGATGCGACAACGGTGTCCGCGTAGGCGTCAATCACTGCGACCCAGTCGCTGTCCCGGCAGGCGCAATAGACCTTGTTGTCCTTTGAATCCCAGCAGAGAGCGTAGGGCCCGCCGCCGACATCGATCTGAGCAACGAGTTCCGGCCGCTCGCCGGCAACGACGCTGACGGTCCCATCGTACAGGTCGGCGGCATAGACCTTGGCGCCGGCCGGTACATAGCAGAGCGCGGACGCACCACGGCCGATGTCGACCTGAGCGATAAGCAGATTCAGCCCGGCATCAATGACATCCACCGCAGCGTAGGTTCTCGCATACAGGTAGTCGTGTGCCGGCTCGTAGCAGATCGCGTTAGGGCGTTCGTCGAGTTGCACTGCGCAGATGGCAGTATCAGCGGATGCGTCCACCACGAGCACTCCGTACAGGGCCTCGTACAGCCGGTCACCGGTCGCGTTCAGGCAGAGCACTTGTGGGCCGTACCAGTCCATCCACGACCCCCACGGCCCGGTTTCAATCGTCCGCAAGACGCTGTCTCCGGCGCCGTCAATGACCGTAATGCTGCTCTGCGCATCTTCCGATCCCGCGTTTGCACAATACACCTTGTTCCCGGACGGGTCATGGACCAGCCCCCACGGCTGCATCCCGGAATGTACAACCTGTCTGACGGAATTGTCCGTGCCGTCCATGACCATCACGATATTCGCGCCAGCCACGGCGCAGTAGGCACGGTCAGTTGTAGGGTTGAAGCAGGCCGCGGTTGGCTGCAGTTGAGGGTCGGTCGCGATGAGCGCCAGCAGCGAGTCGCTCGCGCAGTCCATCACACCGACCAATGCGTCATCGTCCGCCGCGCCGAACACCCGCCTGCCGGAATCAGCAATGCAGAGCGCGCAAACATAGTGGCCGACGTGAACATCCGCGACATACTCGCCCGTCGCGCCGTCCAATGCCACGACGTAGCTACCGTCGGTCGCGTACACCTCGTTGTTCAACTGGTTATAGGCAACGTCAAGACTGCCGCCGGCCTCGCCGTCGTCCAGGAGCGTGTCTGAAACGCAGTCGATCACCATCAGATAGCCGTCCTCATCCGCCACAAACACCCTGCTGTTCACCGGGTTGTAGCAGAGCCTGCACGGAGACTCGCCGTCGCCGATGTCTGCAAGGACGCTGTCGGCCAGCCCGTCGATGACAGTCACCGTGCCTGACCCGTAGTTCGCGGTGTATAGCTTGTTCAGGTCCGGGTTGTACACGAACCCAATCGGCGCGCTGCCAGTGGGTATGGAGGCCACAATCGTGTCGGCGACGGCATCAATCACGCTCACCGTGTTGCTGCCGCTGTTTGCGCAGTAGACCACGCTCCGGTTCGGGTTCCAGCAGACCGCATCGGGCTGCTGGCCGACCGTCACGGTCGCAACCACGCTGTCATCTCCGCAGTCTATCACGCTCACATCCCGTCCGAAGAGATTCGCGCAGTAGACGCGGTCCAGCGTCGGATTGTAGGCGAGCGCGGCGGGTGAGTCGCCGGTCGAAATGCTGTCTACCACCTGCATTGTTCCGGCATCAATTACCAGGACGTGGTCCTTGTCGACGACGGCGGCGTATAGCTTGTTACTGACCGAGCTGTAGCAGAGAGCGCGGACGTTCCCTTCGAGCGGAATGCGGGCCACACGATGACCATCGGCCGCATCCAGAACAAACATGGCGCGTGTGACCATGCCGCCTACATAGACACGGTTTCCGGCCGAAACGTAGGCTAACTGGTTGGGCAGGACGATGCCGCCGAATGTATCGGGGACAGGAATCGTCGTCTCCAACCACTGAGCGCCCGCCGCAGAAGCAAGAAGAAGCAGGACGGCAGACGCAGTCAGGAAACGCGGCCGTGCGCAGGGCGCGGTGCTCAATGCGTCATGCATTCTTCAGTCCTCCTTGATAACCTTGCATGTGAGTGTGACGTCTTCGCCCTGGAGGCGATAGAAATAGACGCCCTGCGCAACATGGCGGCCCTGCGCGTCGCGGCCGTCCCAGGTCGCGCTGTACGCACCAGGCTTGACGTTCGACGCAAGGAGCGTCCGGACCTTGCGGCCGGTGAGGTCATAGACGGCGAGCGACAGCCTCATCTCGCGCGGAACCGCGTAGTGCAGCCGGGATGCGCCGCGGAACGGGTTGGGCGCGCTCGTAAGCAGGGCCGTCCGGCGCGGCAGTGCGGCTTCGACTGCGCGGTCTTCAACCGCGACCTTGGGAACATCGGTCGTGAACTTGATGGCGTGGCCCGGAATCCAAGGCGAAGCCCCTTTGGTATAGGTCGTGTTGTAGAGCGCGGTGATGCCGACCGTGCCCGTCGGGTTCTGCATCCCGATGGTGGTCGAATTCGTCTTGTTCGCAGTCCGGTACTGGAACAGGAACTCGCAGTTGCCGTCGGCAGCGCTCAGAGTTGTGTCGTAGAGCACTATCTCATACCAGTCGTGTGTCGTGTAGTCAAAGACGTAAGGCATTGAGTCCCACTGCACGATGAACCGGTGATACCCCGAGTCGTGGTAGTACCAGATGCCGTTGCTGTATAGCGGCGGGTAGATGTCGTCCCAGTTTACCGCGAGCAGCGCGGGCAGCGTGTCCTTGGGCAGGACCAGGTTCCATGAGTCTCTGCAGGCGCTTGCGCCGGGCGTTACGAAGCCGTTGCTGCAGATGGAAAGCTGTGTGTAGTCCTGCCCATAGTAACGGAACGGGCCAAAGCTTGTCGGCAGGTCAATCGTCCTTATCTCGTCATCGGCCATGTCCATCCGCGTACCGATGCCGGCTATGTCGACCCAGTCGAAGACGGGGCATTCGGCATAGCCGGTATCGACCTCATCGAAGGCCCAGTACAGCGGCGGCGTGCGCGGGCCGTCGGGAATCGGGTCGATAGTGCGAATGGACCCGATCTTGAGGCTGAAGCCCAGCCGCCGGGTGATACCGCCGGTCACGGCCACGAGCGTGCACGGGATTGCGGAATCGCGCGGTATCGAGTAGTCGGCGTTCACCGTGAACCGGTCGCCGTCATTGGACCCCGACGTATCCGGTGCGATGTCGCCGAACGAACCGGTCGAGTCGAGGACGTGCAGCCGTGAGTCGGCCGAGCGGAGAATCCCGGTCACTGAATATGCCTTCCCCAATCCGCCGTTGTGCAGAGTCGCAGTCAGGTACCCGGTCTCGCCCGGGTCAAGCGCTCCGCTGCGGTTGCCGCCCGGCGGCGGGTCGTCGATTCGATACGAAGCGTAGCCGAGAACCGGCGCGCCCACCGGGATTGTCATGGCTGATGTCCAGGTTGTGTCGCGGGAGTCATTGGCCGCGACCGTGAAATGGAGTGCGTAGCCGTTGGTGCAGGACGGGGCGACCGCGAACTTGAACGAGTTCGAGCCGGTCCAGCCCGAATCGCCGGCCGCGATGTTGCCGACGCTCTTCACGGTATCGAGCAGCGTGATGTTGGGGTCGGTCTTCCGCAGCCGGACGGCCACGCCCTGCGCCTGCTCGCTGCCCCAGTTCTTCAGCCACATCGGCAGGTTGACCGTCTCGCCCGGATTGACGATATGGTCGTCGTTGCCGCCGGCCGAGTCGTCGACCGTGTGGTGCTGGTAAATCACGTAGGGCCCGTTCGACGGCAGGGCGAGGCAGTGACCGAGATGCGGGGCGAGGTTGTGGCCGGTGACAGTCACGAATACCGTGTCGGGAACGTAGGCCGTGAAGCTTAGGTCCACGTGGCCGGCCGGGTCGGTGTAGCCGGCGGCCCACACTTCCGACTCGTTTCGGGCCGCGGCACAGACGAGAGCGCCGGATACTGCATTGCCGCCGCTGGTTACGGACACAGACAGCGTGTTCGGCCCGAGCGGGACGACCGATGGATAGCTGACGACGAGCGGCTTCGGTTCGAGCGAGTAGATATCGGTCGCGCCGTCGCCCATGCAGTTGTACATCTCGAAGTAGGCCCGGGTCCTCTGCCCGGAGCCCATCTGCTGGTAGTACTTTATCTTCGCCTTGTTGACGCCGCCCATTATCCAGGTGTAGCCCGAATCGAACATGCAGTCGAAGACCCGGCGTTCGAGCGTGTCGTCCTGCACCCAGTATGACTCGACCGACGAGGCGAGGGAAGCGACACCGCCTTTGCGGCCGAGCCTTATCCACGTTTCGGAGAAGCACTCCGGGTGACTCGACGAGGCGAAGTTGCCCGTGAGACAGGCGAAGCTCTGAACGAACGGAATCATGTCGGTGTTCGACAGCGCCCGGACGTCGTCGGACAGGAACGTGATGCCCGGGTCCGACCATCCCTGTTCCGACCCGTGGCCCGAGTATGCTACCCAGGCCCGGCCGCCGTTCAGAGCAGTGGCGACCGGCGTGCCGCTGTGGTAGTAGGCGAAGTAAGAATCGCAGTCGCAGTCCAGCGGCCTCAGCTTCGCCATCACGTACTTGTGCGTGCTTTCTGCCTTGCCGTGGAAAGTGGTATCGCCGGATGCGACGAAGTAGGCCCTTTTACCCCAGGCCGTGCCGTTCGTCCAGTTGTTCTGCTCGTAGCGCACGACCTTGTCCACGAACGAGTCGAGCTGGGCAGCGCCGGCGACCGACGCGCGGCCGAGGTCGAGGTCGGGCCAGAAGTCGGTTCCCTCGCAGAGTGAGAAGTTCAAGTCGGTCGGCGGGTTGTCCGAACCACTGCCGGTGAAGCAGCCGATGCGGTCCACGTCTCCGACCAGCAGAACGAAGCTCGGCGGTATCGACCAGTTGTCGTACGCATTCTTGATGAATGCCCTGACCGTGTCGGCGGTGCCGCCGCCCACCTGGCTGAGAGTCCGGACGAACACGCTAAAACCCTTGCGCCGGCGCCACTCGGCCAGCGGAGCGACGTCCGTCTGCCAATCGTCCGGCACGATTATCAGGTAGCCGATGGGCAGGCCGGGTCCGAGACCGGTCCGGCATTGCTGGGTGTTGACCACGACTCCATCGAGCCGACCGGCAAACGGTGGCGAGGAATAGCGGCGCTGCATCGAACGGGTCTTAGCCCAGTCCGCGCCGGTCCACTTCACAGTCGTCTTCAGGTGCGGCGCATACTCGATACGATTGCGGACCGGATTGTAGGCGACCGGGCGTATCTCGACGACCGCGACTCTCCGGCCTCGCACGATGGCGACCTCGACCAGTCGCGCTCCGATTGCGGGAGCGTAGGCATCGGTCGAATAGGCCTTGCTGTTGAGCGTGAATGTGTGCGCTTCATCCCTCGTCCCTCGTCCTCCGCCCCTCGTGCTCTTGGGAATCGGCGCCTGGAGCGGGAGCACGGGGCGCGCGAGCCGCGTCGTCTCGGTCTCGCCGGCGACGAACGCGACCGTCACGTCGCAGCCGTAGGGAATCTCGACCAGCCGGAGGTACACTGGCAGCGACGGGCAACCGACCTCCTCAGTGATCCCGGCTTCGGGCAGTGCGAGCGTAGCATACTCACTGCCGGCCACCCGCACCGTACCCACTTCCAGCCTCGTTTGAGCGAGCGACAGCACGCCGCCGTCGGCTCGCCCGGACCACGAGATAACGTTGGCCGCAAAGGCCGTAGCCACCGCAGCCAGCAACAGTGACAAAGCTCTCATCCAACGACCTCCGGTTAGGAGTCATCGAACCCATGCCGACCGTACCCGTCGCTCTGACGTGTACAGCATATTATACACTGCAATACGCTATGTCAACTGGCCTGGCCGGCCCTGAGTCCGATATTGAACCACACAGTTCACAGAGACTCGGAAGGTACAGACCGGACCTTGGCTTCACCTGCTCCCTGTTCTCTGTGGGCTCTGTGGTTGGCCCAATGTCGGCTCTGGGGGCCGACTACCCGGGGCCGAGATCGATGGCCACGAAAACGGAGTGAAACGGACCTGTGGCATCGCGTACCCATTCGTTTTGTGTCCTTCGTGCTTTCGTGGCCCCAGTGTCGGATTCGGATGACCGGCGCGGCCTTGACCGGCCAGCGCCCGCAACTACAATCTGCCAATGCGGCTCGGCAGATTCGAACTCCACAGCCTCCTCGATGGATTCTTCGGGCTCGACGGCGGGGCGATGTTCGGCGTCGTACCGAAGCCGGTCTGGGAACGGACCAACCCGGCCGACTCCCGCAACCGCATCCGTCTGGCTGCTCGTCCCCTGCTCATCGTCGCGGGAACGGAACGGATTCTCGTCGACACCGGCATCGGCGACCGGTGGGACGACGAAGCGCGCGACATCTACAACATCGAGAAACCGGAGACCACTGAATCGTCGCTGGCCCGCGCCGGCTTTCGGTCCGAAGACATCACCAGGGTAGTTCTCACCCACCTCCATTTCGACCATGCCGGAGGAACAACCAGGCTGGGTAACGCGGGACACGATCCCAATTCCTCGGCGGAATTGGGTCATGTCCCTCACGTCGTTCCTCGCTTCCCGAACGCCCGCCACTACGTACAACAGAAGGAGTGGGAAGCGGCGGTGAACCCCAACCGCCGCTCCCGCGCCTCTTACCGCTCTGATGACTTCCTGCCCGTGCAGGACGCAGGATTGCTGGAACTCATCGACGGCCCGCTTGAACTTGTGCCTGGGCTTGAGCTGCTGCCCACCGGCGGGCACACGCCCGGGCACCAGATAGTGGTCATTACGGACAATTCAGAAATCAGAAATCAGAAACCAGAACTCAGAATCACGGAGCCAGCCGAACGGAGTCCGGATGCCGACCACTTGATCCCTGGATCCCTTGATCCCTCGATCCCTGTCCTCGCCGTCTTCTGGGGCGACCTGATACCGACCAGTGCACATATTGCCACGCCCTACATTATGGGGTATGATTTGTCTCCGCTCGTGACAATGGAGCAGAAGGAGAAGCTCGTACAGCAGGCCATCGCCGGGAAGTGGCTCTCGTTTCTCGAACACGACCCGGAGTACGCCTGCGGTGTCATCGAAGAGGAGAACGGAAAACCATTTCTGAGGCCGCTCGCGGTGTGAGCCGCGCTGCCTCGACGTATGAGGCTTGCCCGGTGCGTCTGACGCGGGAATCAAGAGGAGACTATGAAGAACACTGACTGGCGCGACCAGTGTCGCGAGAAAATCAAGACTGCCGACGAAGCACTGCGCGTGCTGCAACCGGGCGACCGGCTGTTCATCGGCTCGGCTTGCGGCACTCCCCAGAAGCTGGTGCAGGCGCTCGCCGACTGCCCGATAGAAGACGTCGAAATCACCCACCTGCTGACCCTGGGCGTCGCGCCGTATGCTCAGGAGAAGCTGGCCAGCCGCTACCGGGTCAACGCACTCTTCATCATGCCGAACGTCAGGCCCGCGGTCTGGGAAGGCCGCGCCGACTATACGCCGGTGTTCCTCTCCGAGATACCGGAACTCTTCCATTCCGGCCGGTTGCCGCTCGACGTCGCCCTGATCCACGTCACTCCGCCGGATGAGCACGGCTTCTGCAGCTTCGGCGTATCGGTGGACATCACCAAGCCGGCGGCCGACTCCGCCAAGTACGTCATCGCCGAGGTCAACCCGCAGATGCCCCGAACGCTCGGCGATGCTTTCATCCATGTCCGCGACATCGACGCCGTGGTGGAGAACGACGCTCCGCTCTACGAGTTCATCACGCCGGGCGAGAGCGATGTCGCCCGCCGCATCGCCAAGAACGTGGCTGACCTGGTCGAGGACGGCTCGACCATCCAGGTCGGCTACGGCGGCATCCCCAATGCGCTGCTCTCCTACCTGAAGGATAAGAAGGACCTGGGCGTTCACACCGAGGTATTCTCGGACTCAACCATCGACCTGATAGATGCCGGCGTAATCAACTGCCGGCGGAAGACGCTCCACCCCGGCAAGGTCGTGGCCTCGTTCGCGATGGGCAGCCAGCGGCTGTTCGACTACATCGATAACAACCCGATGTTCGAGTTCCACCCGGTGGACTATACCAACGACCCCTTCATCATCTCCCAGAACGAGAAGATGGTCTCCATCAATTCAGCGCTTGAAGTTGACCTGACCGGGCAGGTCTGTGCCGACTCCATCGGTTATCGTTTCTTCTCCGGCATCGGCGGCCAGGTAGATTTCGTCCGCGGCGCTGCCCGTTCCAAGGACGGCAAGGCGGTCATCGTCCTCCGCTCCAGCCGTGATAACGATAACTTCTCCCGCATCGTCCCGACGCTCACCGAGGGCGCCGGCGTCGTGACCTCGCGCGGCGACGTCCACTACGTCGTAACCGAGTGGGGCGTTGCCTACCTGCACGGCAAGTCAATCCGCGACCGGGCGCTTGCCCTTATCTCGATCGCTCACCCCAAGTTCCGCTCCGAGCTCTTCAAACTCGCGAAGGAGAAGCACTACATCTACGCCGACCAGCCGGAGTTGCCGCTGGTCGAGGCCCGCTATCCCGAGGAGTTCGAGGCCCAGGCCGGCCTGAAAGACGGCACGCCGGTTTTCATTCGTCCGATCCGCCCGACCGACGAACCGGCGATGCGCGACCTCTTCTACACCTTCTCCAAGGACACCGTCTTCTATCGCTTCTTCTCGTATCTGAAGGCGATGCCCCACGACAAGATGTCGAAGTTCGTCAACGTCGACTATGAATCGGAGATGGCGCTCGTGCTCGCGCTCAAGTCGGGCGGCGAGGAGAAGATCATCGGTTCGGCCCGCTACTACGTCGACAAGGCGACCGGGCTCGCCGAGTACGCCATCGAGGTGCAGGACGAGTTCCAGAACAAAGGTGCGGGCGGCGTGCTCTTCAATCACCTCATCAAGGTGGCAAAGATGAAGGGCATCAAGGGCTTTGTCGGCTACGTGCTCGACTCCAATACCCGGGCCTACCGCCTGATGACCCGCACCGGCCTTCCCATTGAAACAAAGTGGGACGACGGCGTCTACACATTGACCATGCGGTTCGAGCCGAAGAAGTAGGAGGGGACAATGAGCACAGCCACGCCAATCGCGGGTTCGCTCGACTTCATCTTCCGGCCGCGGTCGACCGCGGTCATCGGCGCCTCCAACCGCGAAGGCTCGGTCGGTCGCGCGCTGTTCGCCAACGTCCTGATGAACGGCTACACCGGCGTCGTCTATCCGGTGAACGACAAGTCGAAGTCGGTGCTCGGGGTAAAAGCGTATCCGACCGTGCTCCAGATACCGGATGAGGTGGACCTCGCCATCCTGATTATCCCGGCGCTGGCCGTACCCGCCGTGCTGGCTGAGTGCGGCCAGAAGAAGATCAAAGGGGCAGTCGTTATCTCCGCCGGGTTCAAGGAACTGGGCCCGACCGGCGCCCAACTTGAGAAGGCGGTACGCGACCGCGCCCGCACCTACGGCATCCGGCTAATCGGCCCCAACTGCTTCGGCACCATCGATTGCTCTCCTAAGATCCGGCTCAACGCCACGTTCGGCCGCGCCATGCCGGGCTTCGGCAATATCGCGCTCATCTCCCAGTCCGGCGCGGTCGGCCTCTCCGCGCTCGAATACGCCATCTCGGAGGAAGCGGGGCTGTCCAAATTCGCCTCGATCGGTAACAAGGCCGACATCAACGAGTGCGACCTCCTCGCCTACCTGCGCGACGACCCGGAGACCGACGTCATCATGCTCTACCTCGAAGACCTCGTCAATCCGCCGGAGTTCATGCGCATCGCGCGCGAGACGACCTCGCATCCAACCAGGCCCAAGCCGATTCTCGCCATCAAAGCCGGCCGCACTTCCGAGGGAGCCAAGGCTGCCTCGTCCCACACCGGCGCGCTTGCCGGCTCGGATGCCGCCTATGACGCCTTCTTTGCCCAGGCCCGCATCCTGCGCGTCGAGACCATCAACGAACTCTTCGCCAAGGGCGCGGCGCTGGCCTACCAACCGCCGCCCAAAGGTCGCCGCGTCGGCATTCTCACCAACGCTGGCGGCATCGGCATCATGGCGACCGACGCCTGCGTGCGTGCCGGCCTGCAGATAGCCAAACTCGCGGACCAGACCAGGGCCGAACTGAAAAAGCACCTGCCGGTGACGGCCGCAACCGGCAACCCGGTGGATGTCATCGGAGACGCCGACGCCAACCGCTACCGCGCCGCGCTCGAACTGCTCCTTGACGACGACAACGTCGACTGCCTGCTGCCCATCTGGACTCCGACGCTCATGGCCGAGTCGAAAGACATAGCGAGCATCACCGCCGACCTTGGCCAGAAGTCCGACAAGCCGGTACTTGCCTGCATCCAGTCGATGAAGAACGCCGAGGAAATCCGACGGCAACTCATGCGCGACCGGATACCGCACTACCAGTTCCCCGAGAATGCGGCGAGGGCGCTGGCCGCGATGGTCGAGTTCAGCGAATGGAGCCATCGTCCCCAGGGCGAAGTGAAGAACTTCCCTGACGTGAAGCCGGATGTCGTAAAGGGCATACTGCAGAAAGTGATGGCTCGCCCGACCCGGTTCGTCGCCGAGCCCGAGGGGCACGAGATCCTCAAGGCCTACGGCCTGCCCGTGCCGCAGTTCCGGCTCGCGAAGACCGCAGCCGAAGGCATCGCGGCGGCGAAGGAGATCGGCTACCCGGTCGTGCTCAAGATCGTGTCGCCGGACATCCTGCACAAGACTGAGTTCGGCGGCGTGCGCGTGAACATCACCGACGACGCGAAGATGAAGGCTGAATTCGCCGGCCTGCTGGAGACCGTGAAGTCGAGGAAACCCGATGCCGACGTCTGGGGCGTGCTGGTCCAGCAGATGGCGCCCAAGGGAACCGAAACCATCATCGGCATGAAGCGCGACCCGTCGTTCGGGCCGCTTCTGATGTTCGGTCTCGGCGGCATCCTTGTCGAGGTCTTGAAGGACGTCACCTTCCGCATCGCGCCGGTGAACGAGATATCGGTGGACTCAATGGTCACCGGCATCAAAGCCGCAAGGATACTGCAGGGCTATCGCGGCGAGCCGCCGCGGGACGTGCCCAAAATCAAGGAGTGCCTGGAACGCCTGTCCCAGCTCGCCACGGACTTCAAGGAAATCGACGAGTTGGACATGAACCCGCTGCTGGTGTACGAACAGGGCAAGGGTGCTCTCGTCCTCGACGCCCGCTTCCTGCTCAAGTAGAAACACGCACCTCGGCGTCTACCTATCCGAGCAAGT
>Ga0136653_10001877_pt1 | contig 11493 bp, 8 predicted proteins | sample LakKivw275mmetaG_FD_94866 | JGI IMG/M metagenome (GOLD analysis project Ga0136653, IMG submission 94866) | Anoxic lake water microbial communities from Lake Kivu, Rwanda to study Microbial Dark Matter (Phase II) - Lake Kivu water 275m metaG... | ecosystem: Environmental > Aquatic > Freshwater >... | reverse complement strand
TAAAGAATAACTTAGTCCGGGGTGAGTACTTTCAACCCCAAGGGGCAGGTCATGCCTTGGCTATTTTGCTCCACGGGATGGGCGACAGAAGTGTAATTCCATGCCGACTTCTGGCAAAAACTCTGGTCAAAAAAGGGATAGCTTGCTTTATTCTATACTTGGTGTTTCACTCCAGCCGCATGCCGGAGGACATAAGAAATCGGCTTCCTGCCCTTACCATTGATGAATGGTTTGAAAGCTATCAGCTCTCAGTAGTTGATGTTCGGCAGGTGATAGACTGGGCAGGTAGCAGAGCTGAGATAGACCGAGAACGTATAGCAGCTATTGGGGTAAGCTTTGGCGGTTTTATCTCAGCGATAGCTATGGGCATAGATGAGCGCATTAGAGCCGGTGTGTTTCTGACCAGTGGAGGAAATCTGGTAAAAATTGCCTGGCTGAGTAAGGCCTTTGGTCATAGAATGGGCTACAAGCGCAACGAGGCGGCGTACCGCAATACGCAGAGCTCATATGCCCAGTATCTTGACCAGGTAGCCGAGAAGGGCTTTGAGAATGTTATCCCCAGCGAGAAAACTTTTCTAACTGACCCTATGACCTTTGCTCGCTATCTTCGGCAGCGTCCAGTATTGATGATTAATGCCCTTTGGGACCCGGTTATCCCGAAAGGGGCGACAATAGATTTTTGGGAGGCGTGTGGCAAACCAAGCATTATCTGGCTTCCCGGCACTCACACTACTATCTGGCTATGGTATCCCTTTATCAGTATAAAAATCGCCCGTTTTCTTCAATCAACCCTGGAGATATAGATGAATTAGTCGGCAACGTTGATTACCGGGTTGCCTTTAACCTTACCACCTTTGGCTAGGATTAGGACGTCTGGCAATTTATCAAATGGAAAGACTTCTACCTCTGTTTTTATCCCTATTTTTGCTGCAATCTCCAAGAATTCCCTGCCGTCATCTTGGGTAATGTTGGCTAGACTCTTTATTGAGCGCTCCATCCATAGGTGGCTATAGTCCTTTATTTCAATAGGGGTCATATAGACAGCAGCCAGGATGAGTTTTCCCCCGCTATCTAGCTGGGAGAGGGCAAGCTCAACCAGATTCCCTGCCGGTGGGAATACGATTGCGGTGTCAAACTTGGTAGGTATCTCATTCTCATAACCACCTACCCAGTCAGCGCCTAGCCTTGCTGCCCAATCTCTATTCTTTTGGCTCCTGGTGATGGCGTATGTTTCTATGCCCAGGTATTTTGCCACCTGAAGGACGAATGAGGCAGCCGGTCCAAACCCGTAAAGCCCTAGCTTATCGCCCCTTTTCGCTTCGGTGAGTTTCAGAGCCCTGTATCCGGTTATCCCCGGACACATAAGAGGGGCAGCTTCCACAAAGGAGTGGATCTTTTCAAGATGAAAGGCAAAGTCTTGGGAGACTGTTACATATTCAGCATACCCACCATCCACACTCCAACCGGTGAATTTTGCCCTGGGGCACAGGTTTTCACGTCCTGACCGGCAGAACTTGCATTTACCACAAGAAGAATTCAGCCAAGCTATGCCAGCCCTATCGCCGACGTTGAATTTGGTTACCCCCTCCCCTACCCCATCCACAACCCCTGCAATCTGGTGCCCGAGGATTAAGGGCGACTTTGTCAAAGGCAGGTCACCCTCAGCCACATGGATGTCGGTACGACATACGCCGCAGGCGTGCACCTTTACCCTTATCTTATTATCCTCAATCTGAGGAACGGGGAGTTCTTGGAGCAATAGTGGTTTTGCTTCAACGGCGGCTTGTTTTTGTAAAACCCAGGCTTTCATCTCTCTGGCTACACTGTGTAGATACTTCCGTAGAAGTTTTCTGAAAGCTCGTCAAAGCTTTGGCGGTAATATCTTACTGCGTTAGGCAAATAATCCAGGATGTCTTGGGCGGTTATGCCATCCTCACCCTTTTCCTTGGCGGCTAAGTCTCCAGAGAGCCCATGGATAAAGACGCCCATCCTCACCGCCTCTCTCAGGGGTAACCCCAGCCCGTACATGGCAGCAATAGCCCCAGTGAGCGCATCCCCACTCCCAGCCGTAGCCATTCCTGGATTGCCGCTGGTGTTAATATATACCCTTCCGTCGGGGTAACCTATAAGCGAGTGTGCTCCTTTTAGCACGATGATAGCATTGAGTTCGCTGGCTGTCCTTTGTAGCGTGTTTATCTTATCTTTGTTTACTTCAGCTACTTCCATTTTGGTGATTCGTGCCATCTCACCACTGTGAGGGGTGAGGATGGTCTCGGCTTTCCTTTCCCCGATAAGCCCTATTTCTTTGGCTATGGCAGTGATTCCATCGCCATCTATTAGCAACGGGGCTTCGATTTCCCTTGCCAGCTCCCTCACCAATTCCTGCGTCTCCTCGTTTAGGGAGAGTCCAGGACCGATAATGACCATGTTCACTCGGTTTGATAATTCCAGAAGCTCCCCCCTGCTTTCCAGGGCTAAGCTTCCCGAACTTGTCTCTTTCTGCGGGATGAGGACAATCTCGCTACCTTTACTTGCCAGAAATGGTGAAATTGAGCTAGGTGTGGCGAGGTATGAGAGTCCACCACCGGCCTTAAGGAAGGAGAGGGCGGAGAAGTAAGGCGCGCCTAAGTAGCTTGATGAGCCAGCGATAAAGAGAGCCCTCCCGTAACTCCCCTTATACGTATCCTTATCCCGGCGGGGGAGTCCCACAAGCTCATTTACCTGGACCTTTATTGACTCAGTGTTATAAAGGGAGGGCGGGAAGGAAATGTGCGACACGTAGAGCTTACCGCACAAATCAAAGCCAGGATAAAGCATATTCCCTATTTTGGGAAGTCCGTAGGTTATGGTGTAGTCGCTCCTTACTGCCAAGCCCATCACCTGACCGGTATCGCCATTAACACCTGAGGGAATGTCAATACTGAACACCTTTTTCTTACTTTTGTTTATCAGCTCAATGGCATCCCTGTATATTCCAGTCACTTCTCTAGCCAGACCTGTGCCAAATATGGCATCAACGATAGCATCACAGCTAGATACGGCCTCCCTTGTTTGCTCAATTGACTCAATATCATAGATGTCTATTGGCATCTTGGAGATGATGTCAAAGTTCTTTCTTGCTGCTCCCTTTAGTTCATCCCTTTTACCCAAAAGGAAGACCTTCACCTCCCCACCGGTTGAGTGGAGTTTTCTGGCAACGACAAACCCATCTCCCCCATTGTTGCCGATGCCACAGAAGATGGCGAATTTCTTACCTCTTACCCCGAACTCCTTCAAAATGACAAAATATGCCGACTCGCCGGCGTTCTCCATTAATATCTCTTGAGTGATGCCGAAGTCAGTCATAGCCTGGCGGTCAAGATGCCTCATCTCTGCCACTCGGCTTACTTTCATTTCTCTCCTCATGATTCTCCTCCTGTTCTCGACCATTCCATTTTACTAAATCAATGGCAGATAAAAAACGCTTTTAGATTTTTGACTATACTACCACGAGATACCTTTGAAAGCAAAGCCATCCGATGCTGTCAGCTTGGTTTCACCCAAACTGCTTGACGAAGAGGCGTTGGTTCAGGTATGATACGTTCTAGAGGGAGTCGAACGGTTTTAGAATGAGATTTGGTCGCAAGAAAAAGGACGAAAAGCTTTATCAACAATGGGAACAGTATTCATCTCTCCCTACTGAGGCTGTGCCTCAAGAGGAAGCCCCCCGTGATGTAATGGCGATGGGAAAAAAGAAAACACCCCGCCCTCGTATCTTGTATATATTGCTTGGGGTTGGTATAGCTCTACTGTGTGTCGGTTTAGTCTATCTCTACGGGTTTTCCTGCTAACTGTCCCACCGAAATATGCCGTTTTGGCAACAGGCAAAGAAAACAGGCGAAATCCTCAGGTTTTTAGTAACACTAAGCCATTATTTTTGTCTCACACTGTCTCAGTTGCCGATTCTAGACAGCCCAATTACCTTGACAAGCCTTGGGAAGCTATGTCATACTAATAGTGCCTCAGGTAACTGGAGCTGGAGTGGTAGAGGGGAGGAAGCGACCGAGTAGATGCAAATCGAAAGGGAGTGACGGAACTGACTACCACGGGGAGTGGAGGTCACCTGAGGCTTTTTTATAATCAAGAATCCTTATTCCGCATCTATTTTGGGTAGTCCGCTTTTGTTGTCTTTATCTCCTCAGGCTCAAGCACACCGATGAAGGGGAGGTTTCGGTACTCCTCCATATAGTCTAGCCCATAGCCGACAACAAATTTGTCTGGCACATGGAAGCCGACGTAATCAAGATGTATCTCAACAAGGCGGCGTACCGGCTTGTCCAGAAAGGTGCAAACCGCCAGGCTGCGTGGTCCCTTGGACTTTATATGGTTAAGTATGTAGTTCAGCGTCATACCGGTATCCACAATGTCTTCAACCATAATGACGTCTCTACTAGCCAGACTCAGGTCCAGGTCTTTCACTATCTTAACCACCGAACTATCCTTGCCGCCATAGTAGGATATGGCCATAAAGTCAACATCAACAGGAATAGTCATCTGCCGAATTAGGTCAGACATGAAGCAGAAAACGCCTCGTAAAACACCTACCATAAGTGGGTGGCGCTTGGCATAGTCCTTGGATATCTGCTCGGCTAGCTCCAGCACCCGTTGTTGAATTTCAGCCGGGGAATAGAGCACCCAACTGACACCACGACCGCGGAGTTGTGCCAGTGGACCACAGCCATACTTTGCCAGCAAGCGCTCGAAGTCCCTCTTGTAAAGTAGAGTTATATTGACCTCAGGGTAAAGTTGCCTGAGACGCCGCAGCTTGCGGTTCTTTTCCGTCACTAGGCTCTGCTTGAGGGTGGTGAGCTCTACATATAGGTTAAGCCCCGGCAAGTAGAAATCCGGAGTGAACATCTCCGTTACCCTGTCTCCTTCCCAGTTCAAGGCAAAAGACCGTGGCTCATATACCCATTCTATCTGATAGAAGTCCAGTAAGTGGGCAAACTCTGCCTCGCTGGGATGGGCAAAGGTCACAGCACGGGCTTGCTGTAATGTCGCTACCTTGGCTTCTACCTCTCCTCTGTCTTGCTGTCCTTCTTTCATTTGACGTAGCTCGTTGATGTGAAGAGCTACTGCGGTCAGGTTAGCCATAGTGGTTACGAAGTTGATATCCTGGTTGCTAAACTCCCTATGCTCTTTGGCATAGACCCTGATGCTACCCACCGCTATCCTATCAAACCTGACTGGTATACCTAACATAGAGGCAATGCCAGCTTTGGCTGCCATCTCTGGATACTGGACTCGGCTATCATGGCTTACATCAGTGATGATGACTGGTTCCCCGGTAATCACTTCGGTCAGGCTCTTATCGGCATCGAGCATGCCCTTACGTATATAGGACTGAGGTAGTCCCCACGAGGCACTGTGTATCAGTTTTTTCCTGGCGGAATCAAGCAACACCAGTGAAGCACCAGCCTTCATAGCCTGAGCTGTGCCTCGAACAATGGCGTTTAAGACCTCTTTCAGCGCTACATCAGAGTTAGCTATGGCTGCTGCCCTTCGTACTGTCTTATAGTATGCTTTTTCCTTGCTTACAGCCAATCTAGCCCTCCGATACTGCTGTAGGTGCGCTTGATTTTTATGTCAACTTGCTAGATATATCTGCCCACCGCCTTGGCAATTGCCTTGAGTTCTCCCATAAGCCTAGCAAAATCTGATGGTGTCAGGGACTGCAGACCATCCACCAGGGCTTCTTTTGGATTGGGGTGAACTTCAATAAGAAGCCCATCGGCGCCGGCAGCAACCGCTGCCTTGGCTATCGCTGGCACCAATGAGTAATGGCCGGCGGCGTGACTAGGGTCAACAATAATTGGCAAATGACTGGACCTCTTGACTACTGCTATGGAAGAAATATCCAGGGAGAAACGAGTGCTATCTTCAAATGTTCTAATTCCCCTCTCGCAAAGAATGACCTGGCTATTCCCTCCTGCCAGCAGGTAGTCGGCGGCAGTAAGCCACTCGGTAACGGTACAGGAAAATCCGCGTTTCAAAACCACGGGAGACTTACCCTTGCCAATAGCAGTTAGCAAGGCAAAGTTTTGCATATTTCGGGAACCAACTTGAAGGATATCGGCATACTTGGATACCATAGTGACATGGTGAGGGTCTACCACTTCGGTGACTACAGGCATACCGTATTGTTCTCTAACTCGTGCCAGCAATTCCAGCCCGACCTTCTCCAAGCCTTGAAAGCTAAAAGGGGAAGTACGTGGTTTGAAGGCACCACCACGTAAAATACACGCCCCGGCTTCTTTTACCACCCTGGCAGCCTCCATAAGTTGCTCTTCATTCTCTACAGCACAAGGTCCTGCCATGACTGCGACACGCTTACCACCAACCTCAATTCCATTTATGTAAACTAGGCTGTCCTCAGCCTTAAATTCACGGGAAGCAAGCTTGTATGGCTTCATAATGCGGGTCACTCTCTCTACCCCAGGGAGCACAGCAAAGGTATCTGTGGACAATTGCCCTGTATTGCTACCCAGTATAGCGACCACTGTTTTATCAGTGCCTAAGTTCAACTGGACGTCGAGCCCCAGTGACTTGGCTTTTTGCACCACGTCGTCTATCTCCTCTGGGGTGGTGTCTATTCTCATTTCAACTATCATTGTGTCCTACTTCAGCCTCTTTAGAGTAGATAGTAAATTATATAGTAGTTCAGCCAGGAGGCGCAATGGGGTAAGGTTCAGGCGTGGCGTGCTTGCGTTGGCGATACTTATTTGCTAAAATCGGAGTGTTGAAAGCTTCGGTTAGCTGAAAAGGGGCGGCTACTCTCCTAAGAGGGGCAGTAATTTCATAGCTCACCAAAGAAACACGGGCCGTTAGCTCAGTTGGCAGAGCACCTGACTTTTAATCAGGTGGTCGCAGGTTCGAGACCTGCACGGCCTACCACAAAGTTCCCTAATTCTTTACTTCACTATGCTATAAGAGCATTCTGCAACTGGCTGTACCGGCTTCAGGAAAGGACTGGGCTTCCGTGTAGTCCGCACACGTTTAGGAGAACATTTGCCTCAAATTTGCACAGGCGTGGGCTGGACATTGAGCACATAATGCGACTTAGTGGATGGGAAAGCCTAGATATGGTGCTGAGGTATACGAGGAGTGTGAGGTTTGAGGAGAGCTTGAGGTTGTATCAGGAGATGGTAATATAAATACTGTCTAGTCGCAAGTATTAATAATAAACACAGTTCGCAAGGATGTTTAATTCAGACGTCTTTTGTACTCTTCAGCTATATAAGTTTAATACCACCGAATAAACATCGGCAGTGCTCATAATAAACACCCGGACTAGTATGCTACACGCTGTAATTTATCGAACTGGCCATCACAGAATGTAGGTTTGTATCAGGAACATAATGCCTATGTAAAGAAGGTAGGCACCGATGAGGTAAGCGACTATTCGTGGTTTAACAATCATGATAATTCCAAAAATAATGGCAATGATGGCAGCTACTAAACCACTGATTCCAATTCCAAAAAAGTTCATGGCTTTCCTCCTTAGAACTTGGTGCATCTAAATTAGCTGGTTATTCCCGTTTTGTCAATAGCCTCACAAATAGGAAATGATTTTTGCACTTGTGAAACTTGCTTGTGACTCCAAAGAAGGAAGGTGTCAAGTTAGACATTGCAGGATGAAGCAATTGACAGTAAAGTTGGTAATTCACCGTTGAAGACTAATAGGTCAGAGGCAACAAATGTCAGTGCCTGGGTGACAATTCGTCGCTAGGGGGGTCTCTCTAAAGAGAGGCTCCCCTTTTTTCATCATTTTTAGGCACAAGCACAGTGCTTTTTATGGTTTTGGGTATTTGCTAAGTCTGTTTTGCAAATAGGGGCTAGTAATTAGGGCTAGATGTGGAGCACCGCCGACGATGTGCTATAATACAAAGACAAAAGAGCTGCTACTATGCCCGTAGTTGAAGTCAATCATATAGTTAAGTCATACGCGGATAAAATCGCGGTTAACGACTTATCTTTCTCTATCGCCCCAAACGAGATATTCGGTCTAATCGGGCCTAACGGTGCCGGCAAGACCACCACCCTCAGGATGATGATGGACATAATCAAGCCGGACTCGGGCACGGTGACAATTCTCGGCGAGAAGTTGACTGAAGCCAGTAAGAATAAGCTTGGCTACTTGCCTGAGGAAAGAGGACTATACAGGAACCTGACTGTCATTGATTCTATCATCTACCTGGCCTCGCTCAAGGGTATGGACAGGCACTCAGCCGAGGAAAAAGCTGACGAGTTGCTCAACCATACAGGCATGCTGCCCCATAAAGGAAAGAAGATTGAGGAATTGAGCAAGGGTATGGGACAGATTATCCAGCTCATCGTTACTATCATCCATGACCCGGAACTGGTTGTTCTTGATGAACCCTTCGCTGGTCTAGACCCGGTTAACACTGAGTTGTTGAAAATGATATTTGTTGACCTGAGGAATCGGGATAAAGCCGTAATTCTGAGCACACACCAGATGAATCAGGTGGAGGAACTCTGCGACCGTATACTGATGATAGACAACGGGCGCTCTGTTCTTCAAGGAAATCTCACAGAAATCAAGTCAAGGTATAGAAGTAACTCGGTTATTATTGATTCTGAAGGTGACTTGGGACAAATACCGGGGGTTACCGAAAAGCGCGCTCATAAAGGCTACGTTGAGCTTATACTTGACGGGAATACAACGCCCAAGCAGGTGCTGGAACGATTGGTAGGCACCGGCATAGTCATCAATCGGTTCGAGGCAGCCACTCCTTCACTGAACGAAATATTCCTGAAGGTGGCCGGTAAGAATCATGAATAAGACCCTTTTGATATTCAGGCATGAGTTCCGGCACACGATAAGGAGGACCGGGTTTATTGTCCTAACCATTCTCCCGCCCCTGCTAGCCCTCCTGGGCATAGGAGTTTTCCATATCGTATCGGGAATCACCAGACCCCCGGCAGAGGTGACCGAAATCGGATATGTCGATGAAGCCGGCGGTTTCGACCAGTTTACCACCCAGGGGAATATCACCCTAGTCCGATTTGATACCCCAGAAACAGCCACCCAGGCTTTAATCAAAAAGGATATCAAGGAATATTTCATCATTCCGTCGGATTTTATCTCGACGGGAATAATCAGGCGTTATACTACCCAGCGGGAGCTCAGACCGCCTGCGGCTACTACGGCGGCGATTGAGGATTTTATCTCCAGTAATCTGTTGGCGGGGAAGGTACCTGAGGTTACTGCCGCCAGGGTTAAAGCACCCTTAAACCTGGTCACCACCACGCTTGCCGCCACCGGGGCTGTGGCTCCGGAGCAGGGCGGGTACGCGAACCTCGTCATCCCCGGTATTTTTGGCGCTCTGCTGGCGGTATCTCTAATGTTCTCATCAATCTATCTCTTGCAGGGACTTGGTGCGGAGAAAGAAAACCGCCTGATGGAGATATTGTTATCCTCGGTCTCGACCCGGCAACTTATCGGCGGCAAGGTTTTAGGAATCGGTGCTGCCGGTCTCGCGCAGGTGGCAGTCTGGGTGGCCGCTACTCCGTTCCTGCTGAACCTAGCCTCCTCATCCATCGGTGGCTTCATCAGTACGATACAAATACCGCCCAATCTTCTTGCCCTGGCCGTGGTGTATTTCGTTCTGGGCTACCTGTTGTTTGCCGTGTTTTCGATTGGTGTTGCCGCCATCAGCAGTAGTGTCCGTGAGGCACAGACCTTGGCTTCGATCTTTACCACGTGGGTAATCGCACCATTCTGGTTCCTATCGGCAATCATGGAATTCCCCTACAGCCCAGCCTGGGTTGTTCTCAGCATTTTCCCTTTTTCGGCGCCGGTGCTGGTAATATTGCGGCTTGGTCTGACTGGCGTCCCCGGCTGGCAACTGGCCACGAGCATAGCTGTGTTGGTCTTGTGTATCTTTGGTGGGCTGGTGCTGGCATCAAAGCTTCTGAGGACTTATATGTTGATGTATGGTAAAAGACCAAACCTCGGGGAGATTATCCGGAACCTCAGGAGCGGGTAGTTCACATCGGCTATGAGCCAACCCAAAGATTAAGACTCTGCCTATTCATCTTGGCGAATACCGAAGCTGTAATGGTGTCGCCTGCTCTATTTTTCGTCTATTGACAAGGCAGGGTTTTGTGCTATAGTAGTTATGTATTTATCGCCATTTGGCAAAAAAGGGGGTGATGCTGTGGCAAGAGCCCGGAGGACTTTAGTCTGAAGGGGAAGCTCAACACTAGCCCACGAAACAAAATCGCAACTTTATCTCCACAAAACAGGCTGATATTGTCCTTTTATTTGTGGAGAAATGAAATATCTTAAAGGAGATTAAAGGTCGATGAAAAGTAAAAGAAATTTGAAGAGGAAAGTCAGTCATATACTGGGTGTAGCCGTAACCCTGGCGATGGTGCTGAGCCTGACTGCTGGCTTTGCCGCTGCTCCCGCTGCCGCCAGCCCGGACGAGACGCTCAACGAGTGGTACACCTTCGCCTACCCCGAAGCTGGCTCGGCTGGCGACTGGTTCCGGCAGGGAAGCTCTGCCGACCACGAGGCTATACTTGGTGTAGGTGCTATAGCTGAGGCTATCAACGGTGACCTCTACGTCTTCGTACAAACTGACGACGCCGCCTTCAAGAACCACATCTTTAAGTCCGAGGATAGTGGTCGCTCCTGGGAAGCTACTGGCTATGAGGATGTTGAACGGTGTAGCTCGACTGACCATCCGGGAATAGTCTGTGACATGGTCTGCTCCAGCATTGACGAGGACGTCGTCTATGCCACTGACGGCTACTATGTCTATAAGACCGAGGACGGCGGCGACACCTGGGACTTTCTCGCCCGGGACTCCCTTGAGGAAGAGTTAGGCGGAGCCTGTGGCTGCTGCATTGCCTGGTGCGCCCGTCCTGACCCCATCACCAGCATTGATGTCACCTATGATGCTGACGACAACCCGTTTGTCTTCATCGGCACCAGAACACACGCCGCTGGGGGCGGCGCCCCCTGCTCGGAATGCGTGATGGGTACTTATCCGGGCGATGTCCTCTACATTGGTGAAGCTGGCTACCCGGCTAACTGGACCAGCCTGAACCTGCCCTGCTTCCATGGCGGCGGCTACGATGCCTTAGCCGTTGGCTGTGCCCCCGACTGGGCTGACACCAAGGAGACCTATGTCGTCGTCACTACCGATGACGACCCTAGCATTGGTGGGGTTGACCCTCACACGTGGGTGGTCTATACCAAGGGCACCGTCTGCGGCTGGTACGAGTTCGCCGAGCTACTATATAACTGCCAGCCCGCCAACCACTTTGAGAGCTGGGTTGCCTCAAGGGTTGGCTTCCCTGACGACTGGGAGGACACCGAGACCCTGTTTGTCGGCATCACTGATTATGATTACTGCTGTACCGCCGCTGACTGTGGTGGTGACGTCTACATGGCAACCGACGGCGATGCCATTGACATGAATG
>Ga0136653_10001876_pt1 | contig 11496 bp, 10 predicted proteins | sample LakKivw275mmetaG_FD_94866 | JGI IMG/M metagenome (GOLD analysis project Ga0136653, IMG submission 94866) | Anoxic lake water microbial communities from Lake Kivu, Rwanda to study Microbial Dark Matter (Phase II) - Lake Kivu water 275m metaG... | ecosystem: Environmental > Aquatic > Freshwater >... | reverse complement strand
CTGGGCAACGGAATGGAAATGGCGCGAGGCCGTGCTGCGACCGCTGCCACATGCTCCTCCCATAGCACCGACGATAGTGCGGCCACCGCGCGCCTTTGCTCGCGGTGGTAGTGCGTCTGGCTGAGCCCAAGTTGGCTCATCACTTCGCGGAAGGAGAGCGCCTCAACGTACCTGAGTTGGAGAATGCGATATGTGCGCCACAATCTCTCTATGCGAGAGACTTTGTCGCCAGGCCGGAGTTGCTCAATCGCTGTGAGGATCTGCTGGTGAAGCAGTCTGGCCCCTTTGAGGTCGTGCCCGATGGTAGGGGGAACCAAGAGCAAAGTCAACGGGTGCCCCTGCAGGTAGACGGGGTCGTAGAGGTTATCGAGCGCGTCCTTCACCTGGCTGACGAATTGTTCCGGGGGGGCTGCGTCGGGCCCCTCCGGCCAATGGTTGACAGGTACGTTTCTCTCATAGCTCATGCCCACACCTCCACGCTGAGCAGGCCTTGACTGATGGGTTGAGTATACCTAGTCAAACGACGTTATACTACCACAACTCGATCGATTTGTCAAAACCGCCAGATTGCCGTATGCTTAGCATGTAGAATGGCACTACAGCCCTGCTGCTCGATGGGCATTGACGATCGAAGATGGTCTCGACACGTCGGACCTCCAAAAACGCCTGGTGCCAAGGGGAACGAGTGAACCAGACCGATCCAGAAGTGATGGCTTTCCAGAGGCTGGAGCGGCCTCGCCTATCTCTGCTGGTTGCCGACCGGCTCGAGCAGGCGATTGTCTCGGGGACCTTCACCGGCGGCGCTCGCTTGCCATCCGAACAAGCCCTGGCCGACAAGTTCCAGGTCAGCCGCAATGTGGTCAGGGAGGCCTTCAAGGTTCTCGAAGAGCGCGGCCTGATCGAGATCCTCAGTGGCAGCGGCACCTTTGTTCGCCATCCCGGCCCTGAGGTGACCTCAGATGCCCTGCAGCGCTACATGCGCCTGACCACCGGCGGAGCTTCGATTCGAGCCCTTTTTGAGGCCCGCCGTATTCTGGAGTGCGCGAACGCGCGCCTGGCAGCCGAAAGGGCGGACGCCGAAGATATCGAGCGCCTAGCAGCATGCGTGGCACGCATGCAGGACCCGCAGGGCTCCGACGAGACATGGACTCGAGCGGACGTGGAGTTCCATTTGGCCCTTGCCCAGGCCACTCATAACCCCTTCCTGCAGGTGCTCTTGGAGCCACTGGTGGGGCAGATTCGCGGGGTGATCACGGGCTCGCGCACATATGCGGACACCACTCTCTCGGGCCATGCCCGATTGCTGCACTACATCAAACGCCAGGACGCACGGCGAGCGCAGGAGTGCATGCTGCAGCACCTGCGCCTGGCAGAAAAGGCAAGACTGCATCCTTCAACCCCGCGACACGTTTGACCAGCCCACTGCAGCGACACGCGCATAGGGCATGCCATCACGTTTGGAGGAAAAGATGATCAACGCAGAACGGCTCAGGTTTTTGGAGTGCACGGCCAACGAAGCTCGTCAATTGGTGCTCAAGACCATCAACAAGTCCGGGGCCGGCCACGTGGGAGGCCCCCTGTCGGCGATTGATGTGTTGGTTGCCCTGTATTTTGAGGTACTGCGCATCGACCCACAGAACCCTAACTGGGAGGATCGTGACCGTTTCATCCTCTCCAAGGGACACGCCAGCGTTGCCCTCTACGCGGTGATGGCGCTGCGCGGCTACCTGTCTGTAGAAGAGTTGGCCACTTTTGACGAAGTCAATTCGCGCCTGCAGGGGCACCCGTGTATGAAATGTCTTCCGGGCGTGGATATGTCCAGCGGCTCCCTTGGGCAGGGACTTTCACCCGGGATTGGCATGGGACTCGGGGCACGCATACGGGGCAAAGACTTCCACACCTGGGTCATGCTGGGCGATGGCGAGCTGCAGGAGGGGCAGGTGTGGGAGGCGGCCTTTGTGGCTTCGCGCTATCGCGTGGACAACGTGACTGCCATCGTGGACAACAACAAGCTGCAACTGTGGGGCTGGACAAAACAGCCCGCCTGCGAGCCACGCAGACCCATCGTGGCCATGCCCAACATCGGCGCCAAGTTCGCGGCCTTTGACTGGGCAGTGCTGGAGATTGACGGCCATGACATCATGGCGATTCTGGACGCCTGCGCTGAGGCCAAGACCATCCGTGGCCGCCCTACGGTGATCATCTCCAATACCGTCAAGGGCAAGGGGGTCTCCTTCATGGAGAACCAGTGCATCTGGCACGCCAAGCCACCGAACGCGGAGGAGTTGAGCAAAGCCCTGTCCGAGTTGCAGGCAGCACGGCCCGAGGGTGCGCGGTAAGCAGAGAAAGCGGGTGATAGCGACACGGGCGCGTTGATGCGCCACGGCACGGCCCACGCGTCTACACCCACCCGATTCCAGGATTCCAAGCGATAAGGAGACGACATGACTACCCTACAACTCGCTCAGCGCGAGGTCTGGATGGACACTATGCTTGAGCTGGGCGCCATCTATCCAGATATGGTCCTTTTGGACGGCGACTTGGCAACAGCCAGCTTCTGTCAAAAGTTCGAGAACGCATACCCACAGCGCTTCTTCCAGATGGGCATCGCGGAGCAGAACATGGCCGGAGTGGCGGCGGGATTGGCGACGCTGGGATTCGTTCCCTGGATCAACAGCTTTGCCGTCTTTGAAGCCAAGCGCATGCTGGACCAGATTCGGGTGGTGATTGCCCAACCCAACCTGAACGTCAAGATGGCGGCGCACTATAGCGGCATCCTGGCTGGCAAGACCGGCAAGACGCATGTCGCGGTGCAAGACATTACGGTCATGCGCGCCATGCCGCACATGACCGTGATCGTCCCGTGCGACGGCATCGAGCTCAAGAAGGCTATGCACGCCGTCATGGAATTCGAGGGCCCAACCTACCTGCGCATGACGCGCTCGCCCGAGCCGGTGATCTTCGGCGAGGACTATCACTTTGAGATCGGCCAAGCGGTGGTCGTGCGTGAGGGGCGTGACCTTACCATCATTGCCACTGGCGTGCAGACGTTGCGCGCGGTGGAGGCCGCACGGCAGCTGGCCGGCGAAGGGGTCGAAGCGCACGTTCTGCATGTCCCCACACTCAACCCCCTGGATGCCACTGCCATCATAGCTGCGGCCGACAAGACCGGTCTGGTGCTCACTACCGAAGAGCACTCGGTGATCGGCGGGCTGGGAGCAGCCGTGGCCGAGGTGCTGGGTCAAGAAAGACCGACGTTGATGCGCATCCATGGTTTGCAGGACACCTACGCCGAGTCCGGACCTGACAAAGCGATGTTGGAGAAGTACTGTCTCACGCCAAAGCATATCGCAATCGAGGCACAGCAGTTGCTGGCGCGGGCCCGCAAGCGTCAGAGTCCGCGACAGTGAGGGAAGTGAGATGGCCACGCGTCGCAGTAGCCAGATTGTAGAAGGACCGCACAGGACGGCGCACCGCGCTCTGCTCCTATCCTTGGGCCTGGAACGCGAAGAGTTTGAGAAGCCGTTCATTGCCGTGGCCAACAGTTGGAACGAGATCTTGCCTGGGGGCGCACACCTGCGCTCCGTGTCCGAGGCCGTCAAGCGCGGCATCTGGCAAGCTGGAGGCGTGCCGTTCGAGTTCAACACCATCGGTGTGTGCGACGGCATGGCCCAGGGACACGTTGGCATGAGCTACTCCCTGGTCAGTCGTGAACTGATCGCGGCAAGCATCGAAGTCATGCTCGAGGCGCACCGTTTCGATGGTGCGGTGCTGGTGACGAGCTGCGACAAGATCACTCCGGGCATGCTGATGGCCGCGGCGCGCGTCAACATCCCGGCGGTCATGGTCTGTGCGGGCGAGATGCAGGCGGGTGAGTATGAGGGCAAACAGTTCGCTTTGCCTGGCATGCGCGAGTACGCTGGCAAACATGCGCGAGGCGGCATCACACTCGACGAGATGTACCGTATTGAGGAATGCGCTTGCCCTACGCTGGGCGTCTGTCCCATGATGGGCACAGCCAGCACCATGGCCTGCTTGGCGGAGGCGTTGGGACTGACCCTGCCGCGCTCTGCAACCACTCTGGCGTTTGCCGCGGACAAGTTGCGCGAAGCGAGAAGCGCAGGCCGCCTGATCGTGGAACTCGTCACCAAGAACCTGCGGCCTCGCAATATTCTGTCGGATGCTGCTTTCTACAACGCTCTGCGGGTGGACATGGCCATCGGTGGTTCCACCAACGCCGCCTTGCACCTGCCAGCGATCGCCGCGGAAGCGGGAATTGCCTTGAGCCTTCAGGACATCGACCAGGCCAGTCGCGCGACGCCTTACCTGGCAAAGATCATGCCATCAGGGACGGCGTCGGTCAACGACCTGCACCGCGCCGGTGGCGTTCCGGCCGTGATGCGCTCGCTGGAGCCGTTGTTGCATACCGAGGCTCTCACCGTGTCCGGCAAGACAGTCAAGGCGCAGCTTGCCGAGGCAGATTGGGCGGATTGTGAGACAATTCGTCCCCTGGACAATCCCATCGCCTCTGACGGCGGGCTGGCCGTGCTGTATGGAAACCTGGCCCCTCTTGGCTGTGTGGTCAAGAAGTCAGCCGTGACCAAGCAAATGCTCGTGCACCGCGGTCCGGCGCGCGTTTTCAACAGCATGGAGGAAGCCATCGAGAGCGTCACGGCGAATCAGGTGGAGCCAGGCAGTGTGATAGTCATCCGCTATGAGGGGCCGGTGGGTGGTCCTGGCATGCGCGAGATGCAGATGATCACCTCTATCATGGTTGGCATGGGGCTTGGGGAGACCACTGCGCTGGTGACTGATGGGCGCTTCTCCGGTTCGACGCGTGGTCCGTGCATCGGACACGTGTCCCCGGAGGCTGCGACGGGCGGCCCGCTGGCGATTGTGCAGGACGGCGACATGATCGCGTTGGACATTCCACAACACTGCCTTACCCTTGAGCTGTCGGATGCGGAAATCAAGCGACGCTTTGTGGGCTGGCAGCCACTGCAGCGACCCGCCAGCAGGGGCATCCTGGACTTGTATCGTCATGTAGTTGGCTCGGCTGCCGAGGGAGCCGTGTGGCGAGTTCCCAAATGAAACCAGGCTATTTCTGTCTCTTGTTGCCCACGGATGCACACATGCCGGGAAAGCAATGGGGCGAAGCCTGCGAGATGCACAAGGTGATTGTCAAGATCCACATCTAGTTCAGATCAGGCCAGCAACTACGTGGCGTCTGCGTTGGAGGGGGTGCATGGCTTCGCAAGTGATTCTGCCAAAACTGACGTACGAGATGGAAGAGGGACGCATACTGGAATGGCTCTGCACCGAAGGCCAGCCCGTGGCCAAAGGCCAGAACCTGTTTGTGGTCGAGACGGACAAGGCCGCCATGGAAGTGCCGGCGGAGGTGGAAGGCACCCTGCTCAAGATCCTGGCACCTGCGGGCACCACCGTGGCGGTAAGCAAGCCGGTGGCCTGGATCGGAGCAGCCGGCGAGGCCGTCGTGGAAATTCAAGGCGCTGAGGCGCCCGCTACCCCTGTTCGGCCAGCAGCGGCCGAGGTCTCGGCAGAGCCCCCGGCGGCGCCAGCGAAGCCGAGCGATGACGGCGTGCTGGCCTCGCCGTTGGCGAAGCGTCTGGCTCGTGAGTTAGGTGTCGACCTGAGAGCGTTGCAGCGCACCATGGGTGCTGAGAAACGCATCCGTGAGTCTGACGTCCAGGCTTTTGCCGCTGCGCAGATAAGGGTTGCCGCTCCCAGTCCTGCTCCTGCATCGCACATCACACCCGAGCCCACTGCTCGCGTGCAACAGGCAAGCCCGGCGGCCGAGTTCGAGTTGCTCCAACTCAGCCCTGTGCAGCGCAGCATGGCTGCGCACCTGGCGCAGGCCGTGACGATTCCCACCTTTGCCGCCTCCTGTGAGGTGGATTTGAGCAATCTTGAGCGTTTCCGAGAGAACCTTCTGCCTCAATGGGAGAAGGTCTACGGGTTCCGCCTCACCTACACCCACATCTTGGCGGCGCTGGTGGCCCGTGCGCTCGAAGCTTGTCCCATGCTCAACACGAGCTGGAGCGCGGAGGGCATTCGCCGCCATCGCGACGTCAATCTGTGCGTGGCCATGGCCAGCGAGCGGGGACTGGTCGTCCCCGTAGTGAAACGGGCGAATCAGCTTTCCCTGCTGCAAGTCGCAACCGAAGTGGCCAGGTTGCGCAAGGGGGCAGAGAGCAAGCGCCTGGCTGCGCAGGATTTGCAGGATGGTACGTTCACTTTGACCAACGTGGGCATGCTGGGGATCACCTTGTCAATCCCTGTGATCAACCCGCCGCAGAGTGGCATCCTGGCCGTCGGCGCCAGACGGCAGCAGTTGGCATTGCAGGATGGCCTGATCAAGCCCGTTCCCGTTGCCACGATCACTCTGGTAGCGGACCATCGTGTGGTGGACGGGGCCATGTCTGCCGAGTTTCTGCGGAGGGTGAAGGAATGGATGGAGAATCCCTGGCCGCTGTTGTTGGAGAAGCCAGCGGGAGGCGCCTGAGTCTCCCTCACATAGGCTGTAATCGGAATGGGTGAGGAGCGAGCATGGATACGCGATTGATGTTGCAGATGCACCGCGACATGGTGTTCGGTCGCCTGTTCGAAGAGCGGGTGCAGCAGCTCTTTGACAAGGGCTTAATCCCTGGATCCGTTCACCTGGGCATTGGAGAAGAGGCCACCCAGGTCGGGGCAGTGCGCGCCCTGGCACCACAGGACTATGTCTGCCCCAACCATCGCGAGCACGTGGGCGACTTGGTCAAGGGCACTGACCCCAAGCGCCTGATGGCGGAGATACTGGCCAAGTCGACAGGTACAGCGGGAGGAGCTTCTGGCTCGTGCCATCTATCCGATGTCTCCTGCCGCAACCTTGGCGTGCAGGGGATCATTGGTGCAGTGTTCCCGGTCGCCGCGGGCGCGGCGTTGGCCCAGAAACGTCTCAAGACAGGCTGCATGGTGCTGGCCCTTTTTGGCGACGGCTGCTCCAATGAGGGCACGTTTCACGAGTCCCTCAACCTCTCTTCCGTCTGGAGACTTCCGGTGGTTTGGCTGTGCGTGAACAATCAATACGGGATGGGCACGGCCCATGTGAAAGTGTCCGCAGTGGAGGACATCGCCGACCGTGCCTGTGCCTACAACATGCCGGGCCTGGTGGTGGATGGAAACGATGTGTTGGCCGTGTACGAAGCCGTAAGTCAGGCGCGGCAACGCGCCCTGGCGGGCGACGGCCCTTCTCTCCTGGAATGCAAAACCTACCGCTGGGGCGGCCACTCTACTATGGACAAGCGTCTGTACAGGCCCAAGGAAGAAGTGGAGGCGTGGCTAAAGCGCGATCCCATCCCGCGCCTGGAAGCGCTGCTGCGCGAAAAGGGCATCCTCGACGATGCCTCGGTGGAACGCGTACACGCAGACAGCCTCAAGGCGGTCGACGAGGCCGAGGAGTTCGCCATGAACAGCCCAGAACCTAGGCCCGAGTCCGCTATGGACCTGGTATTCTGCCCGAGCGAGGTGTAGTCCATGACGATGCGAGAGATCACGTACCGTGATGCGTTGGGCGAAGCGCTGCATGAAGAGATGGCGCGTGACGAGAGGGTCATCGTGCTGGGGGAAGATGTGTATGGCGGCCCCTGTGGCTATCAGGGCTGCTTCGGCGTCACCCGTAGCGTGGTGCAGGACTATGCTGATCGGTTGCTGGACACGCCCATCGCCGAGCAGGTCATCGTGGGAGCTGCCATCGGAGCTGCCATGTGTGGCATGCGGCCAGTGGCAGAGATCATGTACGAGGACTTTGTCGCTCTGGCCATGGACATGCTGGTGAACACTGCCGCCAAGACGCATTTCATGACCGGCGGCACCATCTGCGTGCCGATGGTGCTGCGCGCGGCAGGCGGCGCCACCAGCATCGGGCCACAGCATTCGCAGATGTGGACCAGTTGGTTCATGCACGTCCCGGGCCTCTACGTGGTGTTGCCTTCTACGCCCTATGACGCCAAGGGCCTGCTCAAGACGGCCATGCGCAAGAACAGCCCGGTGGTGTTCATCGAGCACAAAAAGCTCTACAACTTCAAGGGGCTCGTGCCTGAGGAGGAGTATCTGATCCCCTTCGGGCAGGCCAACACGCTACGCCCTGGCAAGGACGTGACGCTGATCGCCATGGGCTACATGCTGCATCTTGCTCAGCAGGTCGTGGACAAGCTCCGCGAGCGTGACGTCAGCGTGGAACTGATTGACCCGCGCACTCTGTGTCCTCTGGATGTGGAGAGCATGGTACAGTCCGTGCGCAAGACTCACAAGTGCGTGGTAGTGGCCGAGGACGTGCGTACGGCCGGTCCAACGGCCGAAATCGCCGCGGCCATTGCCGAGAACGCCTTTGAGTACCTGGACGCGCCCATTGGCCGCGTGGGGGCCAGGCAAGCGTTCATTGCGCACAACAAAGGTATGGCGGACTATGTGCTGCCCGATGCGGCGCGCATCGAACAGGCCGTGCAGCACGTGCTGGACTGGTCGTAGGCAGTCCCAGGGATGACCCCCGGCAACGACCTGATGCTTGGGCCGTGGAGGGCATTTCAGGGCGGCCCCTGTCGTGTGAGTTCAGCCTAACCAACCAGGGTTGATGCATGCAACTGATCAGGCTTGGCAGAACCGAATTGATGGTCTCACGCATTGGCTTCGGCGGCCTGCCCATTCAGAGGCTTTCTGAGGATCAAGCGGTTGATGTCGTGCGTCGCTGTCTGGATCTGGGGGTGAACCTGATTGATACGGCCAATTCGTACACGAACAGCGAGAGCCGTATCGGCAAGGCCATCCAGGGCCGCAGGCAGGATGTGATCCTCGCTACCAAGACCGCGGCCCAGGACTGCCAGCTTGCTCGAGAACACCTCAACCTCAGCCTGCAACGCCTGGGCGTCGAATACTTGGATTTGTACCAGTTCCACAACGTGGCCAACTTTGGCGCCTACGAGCGCATCCTCGGCCCCGGCGGAGCGATGGAAGCCTTCGAAGAAGGAGTGAGCCAGGGCAAGATACACCACATCGGCCTGACCACGCATTCGCCAGATGTGGCCATGCAGGCCGTCCGGTCTGGTCTTTTCGAGACGCTCATGTTCCCGTTCAACCTGGTGGAAGCCGAGCCCGCGGATGTCCTCGTTCCCCTGGCACGAGCCCTAGACGTTGGGTTCATCGCAATGAAGCCTTTTGCCGGCGGGATGCTGGAGCGGGCGGATCTAGCTGTCAAGTACCTGATGCAGTTCCCCAGCGTGGTGCCCATCCCTGGCGTGCAAAAGGTTGCCGAGGTCGAAGAGATCATCGCTATCGCTGAAGGCCCAACGCTGCTGAGCCCGGCTGAGATGGCCGAAATCGAGAGCATAAGGCACGAGTGTGGCACGCAGTTTTGCCGCCGTTGTCAGTACTGCATGCCTTGTGAGCAGGGGGTGCCCATTACTCCCATCATGATTATGCCCACCTCGTGGAAGCGGCTTCCGCCGGAGACGTTCTTCGAATGGTTTGGAGAAGCCGGAGCCAAGGCGCAGGACTGCATCGAATGCGGGGAGTGTGAGCAGAGGTGCCCCTATCATCTGCCAATCCGGGAGAAGATTCGGGCCAACCGCGCCTTCTATGAAGAGAAACTGCAAGCCTATCAGGAGCAACAGGCACGTGGAAACAGTTGCCATTGAAAAGGTGCGAGAGGGACAGGTCGAGAAGGCGGTGCGCCGTTCGATCGCGGGCTTGGGCCCGTTGCCCAAACCGATGGCGCCAGGCGCGCGGGTGCTGATCAAACCCAATCTGGTTGGCGCCTTCGACTGGCGTACCGGCGCGACGACCAATCCGGCAGTGGTCGAGTCACTGGCGGAGTGGGCCTGGGAAGCCTGCGCTGCTGACGTGGCGATTGGCGATGGCTCTGGACATGGGCAGCACACGTCGGACGCCTTTCGCCTGAACGGATACGAGGAGATGGCGCGGCGCTGCAAGGCGCGCCTGGTGGACCTGAACGCCGATCCAGTCGAGGTTCCCTGCCCACAGGGGAAGGTAGTGAAGAGCTTGCCAATTTCCAGGACTGCCCTGGAGGCCGATTGGCTAATCAGTGTGCCAGTGCTCAAGACGCATTTCCAGGCGGGAGTCACCCTGAGCCTGAAGAATATGAAGGGCATCCTCAGCTGGCGCGGCAAGCGCAAGCTTCACTTTGTCGGACTGCACCAGGCGATTGTGGATCTGAACACGGTAATGGCGCCGCATCTGATCGTCGTGGACGGCACAGTGGGCCACGAGGGGCTGGGGCCGGTGATGGGCGAGCCCGCAGGTGCGGGCCTGGTTCTGGCAGGAACGAACCGCGTAGCGGTGGATGCGGTGTGTTGCCGTGTGATGGGGATGGAGCCAAATGAGGTGCCGCATATCGCGCTGGCAGCCGCAGCCGGCATGGGGCCCATACAGCCTGGCCACATCCTGGTGGTCGGCGAGGCGCTGGAGGCTGTCAGACGTCCGTTCAAACGAGGCGAGATCAACCTTAGCCAGGTCTGTGCGGCTCCTGGGCTGATCGTGATCGAAGGCACTACCTGCTCGGGCTGCAACATCAGCTTGGCTCTGGCCTTCAAAGAGATGCAGGCTGACGGAGAACTTGCGCACATCGCTGAAAGGGCTGGCCCGCTTGTGTTTGTCTATGGTGAGGATGCAGACCTCAGCCGCGTTCCAGATGGCGCAGTGGTGCTTCACGTGGGCAAGTGTCAAAGAGAAGCCAAGCACTTGGGCCCCTGGGTGCCAGGCTGCCCTCCGGGTCTCAGCCCGATCAAGGACACCTTGCGCGAGGCCGCAGGGTTCCCCAGGCGAGGGCTGCCCCCGGAGCTATGGCAAGAAGGCTTTGAGGACGAAGCAGGGGCGGACTCTGACGACGAGGGTCATGCACCCGGCATTTCAGTGTCCAGGTAGTCGTGACGGCTCGCCCCTGATGAGCCGTGCAGCTTCTAGGCTTCTCAACGCAGCCCAGAAGGCTCTCGTGAAGGAGGTCGCGACGTGGATGGCAGGGAGTTGAAACGAATCTGGCGCAGTGGGCAGGTGAGTTTTGGGGCCTGGGTGGCTCTCACGGACCCCCTGGCGACCACGGCTCTCTGTGACGCGGGCTACGAGTGGCTCATGATCGACGCGGAGCATCGTCCCTTTGATGCCGAGACCCTGAGGACACTCATCGCTACCATGCGCTGCCGAGGCGTTCTCCCGCTGGTGAGGGTGCGAGCCAATGACGAGGCCATTATCAAGCAGGCCTTTGACCTCGGCGCCGAGGGTGTGGCGGTGCCCGTGATCCGCTCAGTGGAGGACGCCAAGCGGGCGGTCGCATTCTCTCGCCTTCCACCCCTGGGGGCCAGGGGGTGTGGTCCCAATGACGCGGCAGAGTTCTACGCCAACCGCGATAGTTACCTTGCTCACCTGGACGATAACCATGTGCTGATCCTGTGGATTGAACACATTGGAGCGGTCAACCAGCTGGAT
>Ga0136653_10001875_pt1 | contig 11497 bp, 6 predicted proteins | sample LakKivw275mmetaG_FD_94866 | JGI IMG/M metagenome (GOLD analysis project Ga0136653, IMG submission 94866) | Anoxic lake water microbial communities from Lake Kivu, Rwanda to study Microbial Dark Matter (Phase II) - Lake Kivu water 275m metaG... | ecosystem: Environmental > Aquatic > Freshwater >... | reverse complement strand
TCTCCAATCTGAACAATCCCAACGACTATTTCCGCTTTGAGGGCAGCAACAAGGTGTTTCAGATCAGGCAAAAGGTGGCTGGCGTCTTCACTCCCGATCCGGCGCCCTGGCGATCACCCTATGCCCTCAGCCTGAGCGAGGAACAGCTTTCTTCCCTTGAGGTTAAACACTCCAAAAACAGCTATACGCTAACCCGCTCAGGCGACCGCTGGACCTATAAGGACAGCAACGAGGAATTTGAAATTCCGCCCCGCAACACCGTCCTGATCAAGATCCTCCACCAGCTCACCATGCTGGGTTCCTACACCGTTCTGGAACAGGATTCCCTGCCAACCGCAGCATCACTTGGGAATCCGGAATGCGTGGTGAAGATCAAGCTGATGAACGACAAACAACACCTGCTGGAATTTTTCAAATATACGGAGAACTATCTGCTGCGGGTGGATTCCGATGCCAGCCGCTATTTCGTGGTGCTGTTCGACAATGTGTTCCGCTTCACTCGGAAGGCGGTGTTGTTCCGTGCCAAAGAGGGTTATCCCCCACCCGAATGATCAAGCTCCGACATAGTCAATACCTTGAGCCAGATGTTTTTGCGGAGATAACTGAGATCTGGCGCCAGACCGGGATCAGCAATCCGGCCCGCAACGACAGTCTGGAAGCGGTGCAGTACAATCTCGACCACGGGGGTACGATGCTGCTGGCCTATTGGGATGACCGGCTGGTGGGCACCACCTGGCTCAGCCATGATTTCCGCAGGCTCTATATCCATCACATGGCGGTGCTGCCGGAATTTCAGAACCGGGGGATCGGACGCTCCCTGCTGCAGGAGGCGGTGAAGATCGCCGATGAGTTTGGTTATCAAGCCAAGCTGGAAGTCCACCGGGACAATCCAGCCGCCCGGCACCTTTACCGGATAAGTGGGTTTGAGGATCTGGAAGGATATATCACGATGATCAGGAGGGGTGGATAGTGATCAGTGATTAGTGATTAGTGATTAGTGCTGGCGCAGAGGTTGGAAGTGGGGGGCTTGATTGATATGCCTTGTTGTTTATATCGGTATCGTTTCCTGCTGAAATCATGAGTGCAGTCATATGGAAGTTATAAAGGGGACACACAGCATAAATGCTTTGTGTGTGGGAATTGACCGGCTTATGTTGGGATCAGGGACTTCAGGGCTAAGCCTGGCAGCACTGCGGATTCCCCCGTAAAGAGCAGCAACACTGCATTAGGCGCAGCTTCACCACTCACTACTCACCACTAACCATTCACCCGAAGCTCACCCTTCCTCAGGATCGGTGAACTGGGCTCCACTGGCCTCGTAATCGTCATCAGTGACTTTCTCCAGGAGCTTGATCCTGATCTTCCATTTTGCCACCTTGGGATGGAAATCCCTGATATAGTCCATTACAGCCTCGTCGATGTCGCTGTGCTTGGCCAGGACCTCCGGACTGAGTTTGATCCTGATCATTACCACCACTTTTGATTTCTCCATCTGCACGATGCACTTCACATCAGGTTTTTCTCCATAGATCCCTTCCAAATAACCGGGCAGGGCTTTCTCGGCATTGGCCATGGCTTTGATGGTGCCATACACCTTGAAACCGAAGTAGCCGGCGGCTGCCGAGCCGCCCATGAACAGCATTGCTTTAAAGATCCTCTTCATTATAATCTCCTCATTGGGATGCTATTTTTTGTTATTGAAATAATAAGCAGCAAACCAAGGTGTGGCAAGTGTGGGAAGTTCTGAACATAGGTAACCCTGGATCCAGGCATATCTGCTTTCAGTCCAAAACCGGAGGCGGAAACAAGCGAAACCAGAGTTATCCACACCTGTTTTGGCGGTTCCGGACGGGCGCTATATACTCTTGTTGCCACTTGCCCCTTACTAAATTAGCACTCTCCCCCATCATCTGCTAATTTTCTTCTTGACAAGAACTCCACCCCGCTTATCTTGTTCACAGAGAGGTTGTTAAAATGAACACACAGAAATTTACCATCAAGAGCCAGGAAGCCTTGCAGGGAATGCAAAACCTGGCCCAGGAGTATGGCCATCAGGAAATCCGTGACCTGCATCTGCTGGCGGCGCTGCTGCAACAGAGCGAATCATTGGTGATCCCCGCCTTGCAGAAGCTGGAAGTGAAGCTGCCCGAATTGCAGAGCCAGTTGGACCTTGCCCTGAAGAAGCTGCCCCGGGTGAGCGGTGCACAGGTGTATCTTTCAAACGAAGTGCTGGATGTTTTGCACCAATCAGAACGCGAAGCGGACAAGCTGGGCGACGATTTCATCAGCCTGGAGCATGTTCTTCTGGCGCTGATCCACAAGGGAAAGGAAGCATCTGCCCTGCTCAAGGCCAATGGCGCTGATGCGGAAAAATTGCTGCGGGCTTTGAAGGAGCTGCGCGGAAACCAACGCGTTACCGACCAGAATCCCGAAGCCAAGTATCAGGCTTTGGAAAAGTATGCCCGTAATCTGACCCGCCTGGCCCGCCAGGAAAAGCTGGATCCGGTGATCGGCCGGGAGGATGAGATCAGGCGCAGCATCCAGATCCTCTCCCGCCGGCGTAAGAACAATCCCATCCTTATCGGCGAGCCCGGCGTGGGCAAGACCGCCATCGTGGAAGGTCTGGCACGGCGTGTGGTTGCCCGTGACGTTCCGGAAAACCTGAAGGATAAGGAAATCATCGAATTAGACATGGCGGCGCTTTTAGCCGGGGCAAAATTCCGCGGCGAATTCGAGGAACGCCTCAAAGCAGTGCTCTCGGAAGTGGAGAAGTCCGAAGGAAGCATCATCCTGTTTATAGATGAGATCCATACCGTTGTGGGAGCCGGAGCCGCCGAAGGCGCCGTGGACGCCTCCAATATGCTGAAACCCGCTCTGGCAAGGGGTTCGCTGCATTGCATCGGTGCCACCACCATCGACGAATATCGCAAACACATTGAGAAAGACCCCGCCCTGGAGCGCCGTTTCCAGCCCGTAATGGTGCAGGAACCGGGAGTGGAGGACACCATCTCCATCCTGCGCGGCATTCGGGAGAAATATGAGGTGCACCACGGCGTCCAGATCACTGACACTGCTCTGGTGGCGGCAGCGGTGATGAGCGATCGTTATATTTCCGATCGTTTCCTTCCGGACAAAGCCATCGATCTGATCGATGAAGCCTGCGCCAAACTGCGCATGGAGATCGATTCCCTCCCTACCGAACTGGACGAGGCGGAACGCAAACTGCGCCAACTTGAGATCGAGCGCCTCTCCCTGGAAAAAGAAAAGGACAACCTTTCCGCCCAACGCCTGGCCAGGATCACCGCCGAGATCGCCGAACTGAACTCCGAGCGCAATGCCCTGCGCCTGAGATGGGAAAACGAAAAGAAGGTGTTCGAACGCGCCAGCGCCCTGCGGACGGAGATAGACAGCCTGAAAAGCGAGGCGGACAAGGCGGAGCGCAACGGCGATTTGGGAACCACAGCCAAGCTGCGCTATGGCACCATCAAGGACAAGGAACGGGAACTGGCAGAAGTGCAGGCTGCCCAATCAACTGCATCACCTGATAGTGGGATCGCCCTGTCCGCACCAGAACCTCTGCTCAAGGAAAAGGTAGATGAGGAACTGATCGCCGAAGTGGTGTCCAAATGGACCAATATCCCGGTCGCCAAACTGGTGCAGAGCGAAATGAGCAAGTTGCTTTCACTGGAAGACATCCTGGCGCAGCGCGTGATCGGGCAACGCGAAGGCATTACAGCCCTTGCCAATGCCATCCGCCGCAGCCGCAGCGGCCTCAGCGACGGCAATCGCCCTATCGGCTCCTTCATCTTCCTCGGTCCCACCGGTGTGGGCAAGACCGAGCTGGCCAAGACCCTTGCCGCCTATCTCTTCGACAGCGAAAAGGCCATGCTGCGCCTGGACATGAGCGAATTCATGGAAAAACACTCGGTCTCACGCCTGATCGGAGCGCCTCCCGGCTATGTGGGTTACGATGAGGGAGGCTATCTCACAGAAGGCGTGAGACGGCGCCCCTACAGTGTGATCCTCTTCGACGAGATCGAAAAGGCGCACCCCGATGTGTTCAACATCCTGCTGCAGATCCTGGACGATGGCCGGCTCACCGACGGCAAGGGCAGAACGGTGGATTTCCGCCACAGCGTGATCATCATGACCTCAAATATCGGCTCCCAGGAGATCTATGCCGCCGACGATCTGGAAACCCTGCGCCCCCATCTGCTGAACATCCTGAAACAGTATTTCCGCCCGGAATTCCTCAACCGCCTGGATGACATCATCATCTTCCACCGGCTCAGCCGAGACAATATCAGGGAGATCGTGCGCATCCAGTTGCGCCAGCTGGCAGAACGCTTGTCCGGCAAGGGGATCGAACTTTCCTGGACCGAGGCGGTGGTGGATCATCTGTCGGAAGCTGGCTTCGATCCGCTGTTCGGCGCCCGGCCCCTCAAACGCCTGATCCAGAAGGAACTGGAGGATGCTCTGGCGAAAGCTATCCTGGCCGGGCAGGTGAGTGCCGCGGTGGAATTGGACTATTTGGATGGGGAAGTTTATATAAAGGCAAAGAGCTGAGAGCCGGGAGCTGATATCATCGCTATTGTTGATCCTGTTATGGGTGGAATGAGTTATGCAGAAAAAGCAGCCATAGATAGGGCAGGCGGAGCTGCCCAGCAGCACAACTAATCCCTTATGCCAAGGCGCACAATGCCACTCCGGCCTCCCATCAGGATCTTAAGACAAGTATGATGGTTTGACGAAGCGAGTTATTCTATGATCCCGCCCGATAGTCACTCCCTGTGCAGAACCAGTTCGCCGGTGTCTTTGCTTTCCACCCGGAAGTTGAAGACCTTCCACATTTTCTGGGTCTGGCCGGCATTCCTGCCCTCGCTGGGAACATAGCTGCTGAGGATGTTGATCCTGGCTTTGCGCTCGGTTCCGTCCAGTATGGTGATCTTGTGAATGTTTACCCGCATGATATAGAATTTCTGCACCTTGTCCAGCCCGAAATCGTCCGGGCCAAGGTTCTTCCGGGCATATTCCAGAGCCAATCCCGCCAGCTGGGGATCATCCACGCTCCGGGGCATAAATAGCGGGATCACAAAGTAATAGATCAAAGCCAGGGCAGCCAGGACGAACAGGATTTGGACCGTCCACTTCTTCATCAGATCTTCCTCAGTGGTAACAGGAAAGCCGTTTCACTTTACCCAGATTCTGGTTCGAGGCCAGTTCAGGTGATTTTGGCCTTGAAGATCACGCTGGTGACCAGTTCGGCCACGAAGCCATAGACAGCACCTGCGATCAGCCACATGAAGAACATCATCCATTTGCTGTAATCTGGGTTTGGCGCCATCATCGCATTAAAGGCACCGGGGATGCTGACGATCAAGCCCATGCCGATGCCATGCAAAGCCCAGTTGATCTTCAGACCGCTGATCCCGATCACAAATCCGATCAACACCCGGCTGGCAAATATACCAGCCATCGCCCTGCGGGTCAGTTCTCCACCGCTGGAAGCCAGCAGCACACACACCACGCCTGCCACCACGCCCACCAGAGTGGCAATGATGAATCGTTTGAAGCTCATCTTGTGCTCCTTTGCTATATAATGGTATTGGATTACTTCATTTAACACATCATGATAACTGTCAAGTGAAATTTTTGCTTCAGTTAAAATCCTTCTTCAGTTTTCCCAACACTACTGGCACCTTGGATGAAGTGTGATCCGCCCAATTGAGATCCCTGTCCTGCTCAAAGCAGCCGGATTCGTGCTTTCCACTAATCCCTCTAACTGATTTGCCTGGAAAGAATAAGTTTCCTGCCCTGCAGTTTAAGCTTGACAGAATTTCACATTTCGTATTAGACTGCTTCCTAAGATCAACTGGTTTAAAAGTGTGAAACACGGTGGGCTATTCATGCAGGATGGTGTATGGTTAAAGGAGTTTAGTATGAAAACCGTGGCATTGATCTGCCTCGCACTCGCCTGCAGCTTGTCTTTAATGGCAAATTATGTGGTCAAACAGCCTTACGAGCACATCCAACCCGATGGCAGCAAGCTATCCCTGTTTATCACCGGTGATGAATTCAGCCGTCGTGTCCATGATGAGCAGGGTTACACCATTGTCCAACATCCGGAAACCGGCTATGCCGTGTATGCGGTTCCGGAAGGCAATGGCTTCAAAGCCTCAAGTTATGTGGTGGGTTCCATCGATCCAGCCGCACTGAACATTCCGGTAGAGCTCACCCAGGATCCCGCCCTCACTATGGCCTTGGTGGCAAGACACCGGGATGCCATTGGCACTGCCAATGACCGGGCTCCCTCAACCGGCACGATCAATAACATTTTCATTTTCTGCCGCTTCGCCGACCAGAGTGAATTCACCCAGGCAATCTCAACCTATGACAACATGTGCAATTCAACCACCTCTGCCTCCATGCGTGGCTATTTCCAGTAAGAGAGCAACAATCAACTGACCATTAGCACCACCTTCTATCCCCCGGCGGTGGGTGGGATCGTCCGCAGTTTCCAGGACAGCCACAACCGCAACTATTTCCTGCCCTATAATGCCACCACCAATCCGGATGGATATCCCGCCGGACCCGTTGACAATCCTCATTATTATGGATATGTCCGTCTGCAGACCATGCTGCGTGCGGCAGTGGTGTCCGTCAGTTCCGGCATTCCCGGAGGCTTGAATGTTGACAGCGATTCAGACGGCAATGTGGACAATGTGACCTTTGTGGTACAGGGCAACGCCAGCGGCTGGGGCCAGCCCCTGTGGCCGCACTGGTGGACTCTCCATCTGCCCACAGCAGTTTACATCAACTCCAAGCGCGTGTGGGACTATAACATGCAGCTATCAAGCTCGATCAACACCGGTGTGATCTGTCATGAGATGTCCCATTCCATGGGCTTTCCGGACCTGTATCACTATGTCAGCAACGGCATTGCCCCCGTTGGCGCTTGGGACCTTATGCAATCGGATCAGAACCCACCCCAGCATCATCTCACCTACATGAAATGGAAGTATGGTGGCTGGTTCGCTTCCATACCCACCATCACGCCTACTGCCACACCCACCCAATATACTCTCACTTCGATAGACCAATCCCCCTTCGGGTGTTACAAGATTGCCTCCAGCCTGACAAATCAGTATTATGTGGTGGAGTACCGGCGAAAAACGGGCACCTATGAGAACAGCCTGCCGGGAACGGGTTTGATCATCTACCGGATCATCAGCTCGTTCGGTGGAAGCCCGGTTAATGGCAATGCCAGCGGGCCACCGGATGAAGTGTATATCTACCGCCCCAATGGCACGATCTCGGTAAACGGGACTATCGATGACGCCAATTACTCAGCCACGGTGAACCGCACCTCCATTCACGACTACACCAACCCCCAGCCTTGGCTCTATTCCAACACCCACACCATGCTGGATGGCAATCTGGTGATCACCGATATTGGATTTGGCGGTAACAATACCATCACCTTCAAGGTGGGCACCGCAGTGCCCAATGTATGGACCGGCGCCTCTTCCACCAGCTGGCATACAGCAGCCAACTGGAGCAAGGGCACGGTTCCCACCAGCACCGAATATGTGGAAATTCCCAGCCCTCTCACCCGCTATCCCACCGTTACCAGCAATGCCAATGCCAAGCAGGTGACGTTAAAAAATGGCGCCACCCTCACCATAAGCACCGGTACGCTGACGATTGCAGGGAATTTTGAGAATTACGGTACCCTGGCTATGACCAACAATGCCGCCAAGCTATATGTGCAGGAAGACCTCATCTTCCGAAGCGGCTCCAGCACCAATATCACCGCTGCCAGTTCGGAGATCTTTGTAAAGAGCGATGTGGAATTCCATGAAGGCAGTAATGTGGTCATGACCAGCGGCTATCTGGAATTCTATGGCACGGATAATTCCTATTTCCGCACCTACACTGCCAGCACCATCAACCAGTTCCGCTCCAACAAGACCTCTCCAGCGGTGTCTGGTTTCAGCGCCATTTCCACTGCCACCCTCACCATCAATGCCGCCATCTACGTCTATAATGGCAGCACGCTCACCCATCCCTACAGCGGCACCACCATCCTGAAAAGCAATCTGAATGTCTACGCCGGAGGGAGCTGCACCATGAACGGCGGAACCCTCAGCATCGAGGGAATTGCCAACTCCAGCATCACTTTCACCGATGCCGGCAGCTATCTGAACCATCTGAGGATCAACAAGAGTATGGGCGCCAGCGTCAGCCTGTCCACCGATGTCGCTGTGAATGGAAACCTCACGATCCAGACCGGTATCCTCAACGCCTCCTCCCGCACTCTTTATGTAAAGGGCAACTGGACCAACAATGTGGGCGTTGCCGCCTTCCTGGAGGGTGCCAGCACCGTGGTTTTGAATGGCAGCGGTACCCAGACCATGACCACGGAGAACTTCAACAACCTGGTGCTTAACAAAACCAGCGGGATCATGAGCATTCCGGGAGGAGTGACGGTTACCTGCGCCAGCTATGACTGGACGGCGGGAGCCTACACCGTATCCGGCGGGGTCTTTACGGTGGGAGATCTGGTGGATCCCGGCATCATGGGCACCATCACCCTGTCCTCGGGAACGATCAACTATACTCAGGATACCAGCCAATACATTGACCTGCGCGCCAATCTCACCATCAGCGGCGGCACCTTCAATGTCAATGGGGGCAACAGCGCCATGTGGTTTTCCTACGTTGATGTTGCCACTCTCAACCTGAGCGGGAGCGGAGTGCTGGACGTAAAGAACGTGGGTATCTACATACCTTCCGGCACTGCCTTCAATGGCAACATCACCGGAGGCACCATCCGCACCGTGGGAAGTTTCACCAACAACCGGGCCGACTTTAATCCCACCGGCGGCACCATCGAGCTTTATGGAAGTGTCGACTGTACTCTGAGTAACACAGCTGGCAGTAATTTCCATCATATCCTGATCAACAAATCCGCCACCCGCGGCGAGGAGACAAACTTCAGCCTGCCCGAGTGGGAACTTGCCCGCGACGGAAGCCGCATCCCCATCACCCGCACCAACCAGGTAACGGGCTCAGGGCCGATCGACATCAACGGCAACTTCACCCTCCAGGCCGGCACTTTCGTGGCACCGGCTGAGATGAACATCGCCGGCAATTGGGTGAACCAGGTGGGACCGGCAGCCTTCACCGAGGGCACGGGAACTGTGATCTTCGACGGCAGCGGCCACCAATACTGCAACTACTCTGAGATCTTCAACATCCTGGTCATCAACAAGAGCGGTGGCGCCCTGCGGGTGAACAGCTCCTCAGCTGTCGTAACCTGTGCCACCTACACTTGGTTCGCTGGCGCTGTGGATGTGCTGGTCGGCACCTTCACTGCCAACGACCTTTCCCAAAACGGAATCTATGGTAACTTCTACGTCAATCCCGGCGGCACCATCAACCTGTCTCAGGACAGTAGCCAATGGATAGACCTGAACGGCTTCTTCCACAATTACGGCGGCACCATCAATGTGTATGGCGGTTCCATGAGTTGTTATTTGGCTTTTGATGCCAATGCCGGCATCGAGATGACCAATGGCAACATCTATATCCGCGACTGGGGCATCCTCATCACGAACAGGCCCTATACCCTGGACATCAATATAACCGGCGGGTTCCTGCGGGCCAAGGGGTCCTTTTCCGACAGCCGCGGCGGCGTGGTGTTCGGCGGCGGCACGGTGGACCTATATGGACCAGGAGCACACACGGTCTCCCTGGGAACCGGGTCACGATTCTATAACCTTAGCATCAACAAGACTGAAACCCGCACCACCGGGCTGCGCAATGGTGTGCAGACCGTGGGTTCGCACGGACGCTTTGAAACCCTTGACCTGCGTGAAAACTCCATCACAGCGGCATCCAATTTGCTGCTGTATGGTTCACTCACTGTGGGCGCGGGCATTTTCAATGTGAGCAGCCGAACCATTACCGTCTATAATGATCTGGCGGTCTGGAGCACTCTGCGGATGCTTAACGCTTCGGGTATGCTCGATGTCTGGGATGATGTGATCTGGCAACCCACCTCGGTTTCCGATGTCACCACCGGCACCATCCATTGCGGAGGCAACTGGACCTTCGCCAATGGCTGCACGGTTGACCTCACTGGAAACACCGCACGCCTGGATGCCTATTATGGCGCCAATCTGACCAACAACTCCCCCACTGCCAAGTTTGGACATCTGGAGATCTTCGGAACCGAAGAGGAACCCGAATTCATGTATCTATATAGTTCCGCCTCCAATTACCTGCTGGTGGAGGGCAATCTGACTGTATACAGCGAGAACACCCTCAACCTCAATGAAGGCAATTGCACTGTGGCTGGAAACACCCAGATCGAACAGACCGGCACGATCATCGTGGGTGATGGCGGAACCCTGATCATCAACGGCAACCTGAACCTATATGGCAACCTGATCACCGGACCCGGCAGCGCCATCGTCCACGGTTTGTTCAACAACACCTCCAACGGTTCACTGGTGGTAGCGGGCGGTTTGTTCAAAAACGACGCCCCCTGGGCTGATCCCTGGGTGGTCTATCTGGCTTGCGCCGTGAATATCAACAGTGGAATGTTTGAGATCACCCACAAGACCCTCAGCATCCAGGCCCATGCCACCCGCATCTTCAACAATGCCACTGTCAGGGTCGGCATGGGATTTATTGCTACAGCCGCCAACTGCTATCTGCCCTGGGAAGGCGGGCTATATATGATCGGAACCGGGAATCCTGTCCTGCAGGTATCCGGAACCAACCATATCAGCCACCTCTATGTGCAAAAATCCGCCCTTGCCAACACCGTCTATTTGCAAAATGATACGGTGATCACCGGCAATGTGAACCTGCAAACCGGAAAACTGAATGCCAACAACTTCAACCTGACCGTGGGCGGAAACTGGGCAAACACAGCTGGGACCTCCGATTTTTCACCCGGCACCGGCACCGTGACCTTCAACAAAACAGGTGGCTTTCAGACAATCTCCGGCCCCATCAACTTCTATAATGTGGTGGACAATCACACCGGCAGCGCTCTCGATTTCCAGGGACCCACCGGCATCAACGGAACGCTCACTGTGAATGCCATCGTCACCTTCCAGAATACCGCCACCCTGGCCACGGTCTTCAATTCCGTAAGTGCCGGTATCCTTGCCTTCTACAATAACTTCTCCTCCACCATTGCCTCCTACACCGGCGGCGGGGCCATCCGCTCCTTCAATGCCGGAAACCACGTGACCATTGGTGATCTCACCCAGAATGGCCTCTACGGGTCATGGGTGGCAAATGGCGGGCACCTGGAAGTGCATCAGGACTATTCCAATTGGATCGACCTCAATGGTGAGGTGGAAATTTCCAATAACGGCATTCTGGACATCTACGGTGGCAACATGTCCTGTTACATTTCCTATGCTGGAAATGCCAGCCTCACCATGAGCAGCGGTGAATTCAACGTGAAGAACTGGGG
>Ga0136653_10001874_pt1 | contig 11499 bp, 8 predicted proteins | sample LakKivw275mmetaG_FD_94866 | JGI IMG/M metagenome (GOLD analysis project Ga0136653, IMG submission 94866) | Anoxic lake water microbial communities from Lake Kivu, Rwanda to study Microbial Dark Matter (Phase II) - Lake Kivu water 275m metaG... | ecosystem: Environmental > Aquatic > Freshwater >... | reverse complement strand
GCCCTGGATTATCAGGAACTATCACGTCACCGGAGTTTTGAGTCCCAGCATGCGCATTGGTATGTGGGCTGGGCTGTGGGAAGGTATCGGCGAGTTTCCGGATAACCCGATAGGAGCAAAGCATTGTGATGCCACGGCATGGGCTATTGCCAGAGAAGAGCTGGGCTATGACGTTGAATTCGGCTCACCTGCTTTCGACGCGGTATTCAAACCAAAAATGTTAAACCTCGTTAAGGAGCATCCAGGATGGTACGCCAGCGCCCTGGCAAGGAGGATTCCCAGAACCATTTTCTATGTGAACGCACTCGGCATTGAAGAACGTTGCCCTGAGGGTTTATCCTGGGCAGAATGGGATAGTCAGAGAGTTACCTGGGCGGATTACCTGCCAGCCGCAAGAGACGGCTCGCTTATTCGATTAGTGATAGAGCACCCCTATACCACATTTTACTGGGCTCTTGTGGCTTCGTTTGGTATTGTGCCCGTTCTCCTCAGCTTAGCCGGGATTTGGGTCATGAGAAAGGACTGGAGGTCTCTGGTATTGGTTGCCACAGTCCCAATTTACTTCTCTGCGGTTCATACTCTAGTATTCGTGTCCGGCGCCGGAAAAAGCTTATTGCCCGGAAGTATAGCCTATATTGTCTTCAGCGCTATCGCTCTGGACTACATTTATGGCAGAATAACAGATAGGCGCAATCGGTGAATCGGATTACAGGCTTACTGAACAAAATCAAATCATATAAATTCTTAATCCTTATCATTATCCTGGCTCTTGGTATCAGGCTCGGCATAATATTTGGCACTTGCATATCGACGCCTTATACCGGAATGCTATCTCATTATCTTCTCTCTCCTTACAGCGGAGAAACAGCTCTCCACGGGGAGGGGGCGAGAAACCTGGTTGAAGGCAGAGGATTTGTTGCCGATGAAAATTATGTAGGCATCATACTTGGTCTTCAGCAAGGCTACAAGTTAATAGATTTGCAAGACATTCCTCCCCCTGAAGAAGAGCATTTCAGCCCAATTTACCAGTTTACCCCGGGGACCAGTTTCTTGCTTGCTGGCACCTTCTGGGTTTTCGGGGAATACAGGTATATTTATCTACGGGTGATTCAGGCAATAATTGATTCATTCGGCTGCCTGCTGATATTTTTAATTGGCAGAGAGCTATTTAGCAAGAGAATCGGGCTGATTTCAGCTTTCCTGTATTCTATATGGGTTCCCATTGCGTATCTATCGACCTGGGTACTGCATGATGCTTTGATGCCATTTATTACCTTGCTTTCGCTGTATTTTTTCATAGTGGCTATACGGACCGGAGGTAATAAATTTTACATCTTGTCAGCTATCTCAGTTGGTATCGGTTGCTATTTCCAGCCAACTATAATGCTTTTGCCGCTTATATTTGGGCTGGTCTTGTTTCTTCACGAATTTCACAGGGCAGATTTAAAGAAACATGTCTTTAAGGCAATCAAAGTTACTGTGATTATGATGGCAGTTCTTATATTATTTATATCACCCTGGGTAGTAAGAAACTATAATATCCTTGGCACTGTTACTTATGCTATGCGCGGTCCTGGATTATGGGTTACTATCTGGGAAGGCTTTGGGGAATTCGGGGAAAACCCTGCTGGAGCAGCACTGGATGACACCATAACCTACGAGCAGGCTAAAAGCTGGGGCTATGAAGGTAAAATCTTTACACCTGAATATAATGATTTCTTTAAACCAAAAGTTTTGGATGCTATAAAAGAACATCCATCCTGGTGGTTAAGCCTATTAGCCAGGAGAATTCCTTCCAGTCTGGGTTATTCTAGCGAGCTTGGGGTTTACTTTTGTGAATTTATTTCCGCAGTATTGAAAAGCCCGTTTAATATCGTACTTTGCAGAGGGCTTGGGGCAATGTTTACCATTACCCCCATTTTGCTCAGTCTATTTGCTGTATGGATTATGAGGAGAAGGTGGAAAACACTGCTTCTGGTGGCACTTTTACCGGTATATTTTTCTCTGGTGCATATATTTTTCTTTAGTTCCTCTTATAAAAGCATAGCGCCGGGCACTGTGGGCTATATAATTTTAAGTGCTGTTGCTTTAGATTATATCTATGGCATGATAAAGGGTAGCAGGGAGGCTAAGAAATTAGCTACGCCGCCAAACTGATGAAGAACACAGCATAAAACCTACAAGTCTATAACCGCAGAGATAGCAAGATTCCATCTCAAAATGTATTCCCAGTGATAGATTTCAGGATTGAACCATCTTACCCTTTATTTTTTAAAAAGGTCGCATGGGTGAAAAAGGTCTTCACCCACAATAGTATGCCTATCAAGTCCCAGGCTTTCAAGGTTTGAGTATATGTTTTTGGGGGATAGAACCGACGCGCATAAGTCATATCCAGGTTGGGGAGGCTGGCATTGGACTGCAGCAGCGCATCAAAGTAATCTCTTGATGAACTTTCAGTTAGCCACTTATGTATCGGCGCCGTTAGCCCGGCTTTCTGCCTGCCGGCAGCTACTTCCGGCGGCAGCAGGTCGTATCTATTAATCAACTTCCTGAGCAGGTATTTGGTCGTCCCATGCCGGTGCCTCAGCGATATCGGAATACTCAGGGCAAAATCAGTCATAGGCGGGTCAAGCAGCGGAGACCTTATTTTCAACCCTGTAGCCGCCACAGATTTGTCCAGCCTGAGCAGGTCGTTGGGGAGTTCACCGCTAACCATGACATGTGATATTTTCTCGATGTTACTGCCGGAATTCGCCATATTTATGGTTTTGACTGTGCTGTCAGTTAACCCCTGCGAACTGGCATCATTAAGCATTCTCGCCAGATCTTCCTCCGGGAAATAAGGATGAAAAACTCGAGAGGCGATTCTATATTGCCATTCAGGATGACTGGCATGCTCCCGGGTGAAAAATTCTGCTGCTAAAGACAGAGTTTTCGAGCCGGTCCAGTTAGCCAGGGGCATAGCCAACCCCCTACCCACCTTCAAGGCTGGTTTCCTGATTGGTCCCAACTTCGAGAAAAAGCTGATTACCATGGGGTCTTCCCAATAGTCATTCCTATAGCCTATAAATAGCTCGTCTCCACCATCACCGGTGAACAATGTTTTCACCTCCTCCCTGGCTGCTTGCATAAGATAATAGGTAGGTATGAAGGTGAACTTTACCAGAGGTTCATCGTAGAGCCACTGCAATCGCTCCAGATCGCTTACGATTTTTTCTGTATCTAATTTGACGATGCGACAATCCATATCCAGGTATCTGGATATTTTTACAGCCATGTCCAGCTCAGAACTATCACCATCACCATAGTCCAGGGAGAAGCTTAGTATTTTGGAGTTTCGGCTGACATGTTTTAGAGCAGAGGCAATCAAAGATGAGTCCAGTCCCCCACTCAGCGCTACTCCTATCTTACCTTCTTTCCCGGGCAACTGGGCTGTGGCGGCGTTTTTGAGGTTTGTCCAGGTGGCTTGAGTCCAGTGGTCCATATCTAAAGGCGCTTGCTCACAGGGCATGGGGTGCCAGTATTTACAATGTCTCACTTCTCCGTTTTCAAGCTCCACCATGTCTCCGGGCAAGACCTTGTAAACGCGTTTGAGCAGAGTCTGGTTATCAGAGATAAAGCCGCAACTCAAATAATAGCCCAGCGCTTCGGGGTTGATTTCCGGCTTGAATTCCTCAAGAGCCAGGAAACATTTCATCTCCGAAGCAAAAAAAAGCGCCTGCCGGGTCTGCAAGTAATACAACGACCTGGTGCCGTATATGTCCCGGGCTAAAGTTAGCTTTGTGTGGCTGCTGCCTGTGTTGACTATGGCGAGAGCGAAGCTTCCCCTCAAAGCTTTTATAGTGCCTTTAGATGAACCGGCAGTTACGAGGTGCTGGTAAATTTGTGAATCGTCTTCAACCAGCCGGTTGCCTACGGCATAAATATCGTGGTCAAGCACGATAGACGTGGCTCTCTTGCTATACAGTCCAGGCTCATCTGCACGTCGGATTGCCGCAATCGTGGCACCATTATTGGCGGAGACTTCGACTATCTCACCTCTGTGCTCCATGAGGGACGTCATCCTCTTCAATAGCGCCTCGTTCTCGATTCCTATAGCGCCGCATATTCCAGACATTTCAGTTAAACTCCTTTCAAGATTTTCGCCCCCGTATGACCATGAACCATCCGAGACGCTGTGGGATAAATTTGCCAACCCATGACGGGAAGTATCCGTCCCTCTTGTAGCGAAGGTCGTAAGGAGTGAGGCGAAACTTTATTTTCACATCTTCAAACGCCGAGAACATCTTCCGGGTCTCGACTGCAGTATAGGCTTTCGTGCCCGGGCTTTCATGGTGTTTGGCGAGTATGTCTTTCAAGCTCCTCAAAGGCTTAAAGGCAAAAAGACCGTACCTGAGATACATTTGTAGAGCGACCAGCGAATGCCTGTGGTAGAGCATAATACAAACCTCACCGCCCGTCCTGGTTACACGATACACTTCTTTAATAGCTTGTTCAGTATCAGGCGTGTGGTGCAAGACACCCCAGGAATATACCAGGTCGAATGAACCTGCTTTAAAGGGCAATTGTTCGGCATCGGCTATTAGTACGTTGCCCTGGCAATTGTAAAAACGCAGTCTGGTCTTTGCCAGTGAAGCTGAGTGCGATGATAAATCTACGCCCGTGATAAGAGAACCTGCTTTAGCAAAGCGCAACAGGTCGCTACCAGCGCCACACCCCACCTCCAGCACTCCCTTACCTTCCCATCTATTAAACTGGGCATAGTCAGCGATAAATGGCTCCAGTTTGTTGCGTTTTTCCGATATAGCCTCGAAGTATTCGAGTGTCTCAGGCTCAATATTTATATCGCCAGTCCCGCAGGGAGTTGTGTCCCAAAACTGCTGGACCGATTCCTTTTCTTTCTGTGGCATCTGTTTCAAAGTTCTACGTTCTAAGTTCTAGGTTCTACGTTCTAGGTTCTAGGTTTAGATGGTTGAGGGCGACCGTATTTGGTATAAAGCCTGTCGACTATCATCTCCATTACCCTTATAACCTCGCGCCCTTCTTCACCTGTAACAGGCGGAGCCGTACCTTTGATAATGCTATCGACGAATAGCTCCACTATTTTCTCGTGTCCCACTCTGAACTGGCCGGTGATTGTCTTGAATCCGTTGGCTATGAGACCGCTGATAGTTTGCGTTACCGTGCTGAGAGATGTTGAGACTAACTTAGCGGAACTGAGCGTTTTCTTAATGCCGTGTTTCACCAGCAGCATGCTCTGGAGGTCTATATAAAGAGCACCTTCTGAACCGAATATCTCTACCTCCGCAGCATATCGTTCACCGGAATATGAGATAGCCACGGAACTAATGCCATTACCAGCATCGAGATCGAGCCTGAACTCATCAAATGGTGCCCAGGGATGCACCAGGTAATTTTTGGCGAATACTTCCACATTATTAACCCTATCCAGAAAAGCCAGGGAGATATAGACAGGATGAGGACCAGTTTCACCAATCAATCCACCGGGCAGCTTGTGTATCCAGTAGTCCTGGCGCATTATCATTTCATCTTTCGGGTCTGATAACAGAATTCTCATGCCTCTGAAATCGCCTATGGCTCCCGCTTTGACCAGCTCTCTGGCTTTGATAAGCGGGGGATGAAAGAGCACGTTATGAACAATGCAAAGTTTGCGATTGTTCTTTGCTGCTGCCTCTATCATCTTGTCACAATCAGCAGTAGTAAGCGCCATGGGTTTTTCCATCAGCACATGGCAACCGGCCTCAAGCGCCTCAACTGCTATGGGAGCATGTATCTGAGGTGGAGTGCAGACATCAACCATGTCGACTTTTTCAGCCTTGAGCATCTCTGCCTGACTAACAAACACTTTGGGAATTCGATGTCTCAAGGCGACTTGTCTTGCCAGTTCTTCATTTTTATCACATACAGCCCGCACAACGACCCTGTCTTTCAACCTGGCAAAACTGGGAATATGGCGCTTATCGGCTACAGCACCACAACCCACTATGGCAACGTTAAGTTTAGATGGCATCATTCTCCTAACAAGCTAAAATCTGGCACATGAGAATTCTATGTTCTATGTTCTATGTTCTAGGTTCTACGTTCTACGTTTTTGTGTCGATAATTAGAACCTGGCACAGGCCTCTATGTTATCCTGGTTTTCGACAATCCAAGCGTATACTCTTTTTATCCCATCTTTTATTTTTGTTCCTGGCTCATAACCGAGGGCTTTCCTGGCTTTCTCTATGGAGGCTCTCCGGCGTGTAATCTGGTCCCAATCGCGGCGAGGTTTAAAGGCGACGCCTGACGGGTTTCCCGTTAGCTCATTGACCATATTAGCTATATCAATCACCCTGGTTTCTGTTTCCGACGCCAGGTTGAAGGCATCGCCTACCGCCTGAGGTATTGCCCCGAGTCGTAACGTGCCGTCAACTATGTCTTCAACATAGGTGAAATCCCGGGTCTCCTCACCGGTGCCGGTTATGGGGAGGGGCATCTTGTGCAGTGCCCACCACATGAAATTGGGAATGACGTTGCGGTAAGCGCCTGGTATTTCACCGGGACCATAAACATTAAAGTATCGGGCTATGGCTACAGGCAAGCCATAATAGTTGTGGAAGAAATTGCAGTAAAGTTCACCCAGAAGCTTGGTGATTTGATAAGGAGTGTCGAGGTGTAGGGATACGTAATCCTCTTTCAATGGAAGCGGTGCCTGGCTGCCGTAAACCGAGCAGCCGGATGAAGCGAAGACAAACTTGCTTACTCTGGCAAGATGAGTGTACTCGAGTACCTTGAGAGTGCCGAGACCGTTGACCTCGAGGTCGGTCTCAGGATTATCAACTGAATTCTGATTGGCGAAGTGCGCTGCCAGGTGGAAGACAAAGTCGAGTTTTGCAGAGAACGCTCTCTTTAGTGCTTCTTCATCCAATACACTGCCCTCGATAAATATCACCTTGGAGTCAACAGGTACATTCCATTTTTCAGCCGCTGAGAGGTCGTCAAGAACGATTATTTTGCTGGCTTCGGCTTCTATTAGAGCTTTAGTCAGATTACTGCCAATGCACCCAGCTCCACCGGTGATGAGGATGTTTTTATCTTTATATTCGCTCATATAGTGTTTCATGGTGCTCCTTTTTAAGTTCTACGTTCTAGGTTCTACGTTGAACTCTGAACCTCTTAACTTAGAACCTAGAACTTTTTACAACTTCTTCTAGAATTTTCTCGAATTCGTCGGTTATTCTGTCCCAGCTGTATTTCTGGACAAATTTCCTGGCTTTATCGCCGAGCTCTACTATTTTACCATCTTTGACAAGGCTTTTGGCTTTAACGATGGCATCAGCTGGCTTATCAACATAGACTACGCCGTTGCTTTTACCAAATTCCTTCATAACTCCGGGCAGTCTTGTAGATATCACTGGTTTCTTCATAGCCATGTACTCATACAACTTAATGGGCACTATGTCATGCATTGTTTTTTCCCAGGGGTATGCCGGTAACAGGCATATATCCGAGGCAGAGATGAAAGCCGGCATCTCTGTATACGGCTTCTGCCCGGTTAAGATGAGCCTGTCCTGCAAATTGTGTTTATCTCGTATTTGCTTAAGGTCTTCAAAAGCATCGCCTTCGCCAACTATAAGTAATTTCAGGTTCTTGTTAGTTTCTTTGGTTAACTCGTGAGCTACCTCTTTTAAGCCGGAGAAATGATACAGCCAGCCCATAAAAAACAATACAGTGTCAGTTTCCTTGAGTCCATATTGTTTCCTTAAATTGCCGATGCTTGCTGATGGTTTAAACTGTTCAACGTCTATGCCAGCTCTGATTACACTAGTTTTGCTGGCTGCGGCACCGGCAGTGATAACATAGTCTTTAAGCTTGTCATTGATTGTCAGCGTCCTGTCCGCTTGCCTTAGCGTTCTGTGTTCCAATATCTTGCCGAGAAACTGTAACGGCTTAAATGGTATCAATCGATGTAACACGTCTATCCAGTAATAAACGAAGGGGATGTTATTTCTCCTGGCTGCCTTTATTGCCAGATAGCTATTCAGTATACTGAAACCGATAATCACGTCGGGGGAAAACTCCGCTATCTGGTGTTTGATTTCTGTTCTATGGGTGAAAATCAGAGAAACATAATCCAGCAAGGGGATTTTAATTATTTCAGGACGAATTACGGTGACCTTCGCCCCTTGATTAACCTTGAATACATTTTCGAATAGCTGGCTTTTGGAATAAAGCTCCCTTTTGTCCTGGTCTCGCCACAAAATCTCGTAATCGATAACCCGAATCTGGTGACCTCTAAGCGAAAGGCGGTCTGCTAGCTGATGTTGTTGGTGTGGCCCTCTCTTGAGCCAATCGCTTTCCTGGACAATAAGGATTTTCATAAGAGTTCTAGGTTCTAAGTTCTAAGTTCTAGGTTTTAAGTTCAAGGTTTGGATTGGGCTACTTAAATCCGTAGGCTTTGCGCATCCATTCAATAGTCTTGGGGATTCCGTCCTCCAGCGGAACCTTGGGGGCGTGCTTAAGGTCTCTCCTGGATTTGGAGAAGTCCATGTGCTTGAAGCGCGTTGTAAACGGCTCCGCTTCCTTATAGGTGACTTTAGCATCAGTTTTGCCCAGATTTTTTAATATCAGGTCGGAAACATATTTGATATCGTGCTCCCACTCCTCTTTGCCTCCGATGTTATAAACTTCGCCGGGTATGAAGTTATCTACAATGTTGGCGAATGTGCGACAGGTATCTTCCACATAATCGAAGATACGCTTGTGCCCCAGATAGACTGTATACGGCTCATCATGCAGAGCCTTATAAATAAAAGCCGGGATTACGCCACGGTAGGGGCTGTAATGCTCGTGCGGACCGTAAGCATTGACCGGTCTAACCCTGACAGTCTCCGTGCCGAACATGGCTTGAGAGTTCAAGCACTGTAGCTCTCCCGCCCATTTAGTTATAGCGTAGTCGTTCATCTGTTTTATAGCTACTTTGTCCATCACGTCTTCACTCATTATCCCATCATAATCTCCGTAGACCTCGGCACTGGAAAAGAATATCATGCGGAACTTCTTCTGCTCCTGAATCCGAAGCATATTCTTAGTACCTATCACATTGGTCAGCCACAGGTTTTCATAATAGTCCTCGCCGTTCCAGCGTCCGTACTCTGCCGCCAGATGATATACATAATCAAAGTCATGCCGCTCGAAAATCCTTTCCAGCTGGCGGTATTCGGTAACATCGCAGCGGGTGTAGTTTTGGCACTCTGAATGACCTAAGTCACAAATCCAGACTTCGTGTCCCCGTCTTGTTAGTTCAGGGACAAGATTTGAGCCAATAAAGCCACTGCCACCAGTAATCAATATTTTAGCCATAGTTAATCTCCTGTTATGATTTCAACTATCCTCTCGCCCGCTTTCCCATCGCCGAAAGGATTAATCCAGTTATTCTCGCGGCTAATCATAATCTTAACACAATCGAGTATTTTGTCTGAAGACGCACCAGCTAGCATATTAGCGCCAACATCAATGGTTTCCGGTCTCTCGGTATTGTCTCGCAGAGTAACGCAGGGGACTTTGAGTATACAAGCCTCTTCCTGAACTCCTCCAGAGTCAGTCAATATAAGCCTGGCATTGCATTCGAGTTGAAGGAAGGAGAGGAAATCTAAAGGTTCAACAAGTTTCAAGTTCTTGGGGTCAAGGTTAAAATGTTCCATCATCTTTCGAGAACGGGGGTGAATTGGATAAATTACAGGTAATGCAAACTCGGTAGTTACTCTATCCAGCCCCTCTAGAATTGAAGAGAGCCTTGCCTCATTATCCACGTTCTCCTGGCGGTGAAGTGTTATCAGGAAGTAGTTTCTGGGTTCAGGATTCAAGGTTCTATGTTCTGCGTTTGAAGTTATAGGTGTAACATCGAACTTAAAACTTCTTTTAGCTATTTCCAGATTCTGATAGACAGCGTCAACGATGGTATTACCAGTTACAAATATCTTGTCGCGGTGGATGCCCTCACCGAGGAGGATTGCCTCTGCCTTCTCCGTCGGAGCAAACAGGTAATCGGAGCAATGGTCGGTTAGAATACGATTGATTTCCTCGGGCATCTGCCTGTCATAACTTCGCAGACCAGCTTCGACATGCCCAACGGATATATGGAGCTTAACCGCTGCCACTGCGCCAGCAAACACGGAGTTAGTATCACCCTCAACTAAAACAATGTCAGGTTTTTCAATTTCAAGAACTTTCTCCACACCGATAAGTATCTTAGCGGTTTGTTCCGCGTGAGAGCCGGAACCTACCTCCAGGTTATATCTAGCATCTTGTAATCTTAGCTGTTCAAAAAAGACCCTATCCAGGTTATACGAATAGTGTTGCCCCGTATGGAGGATAAAGTAGTTTACCCTATTGCTCTCAAGCGCTCTTGCTACCGGAGCCATCTTAATTATTTCGGGGCGGGTACCCACAATTACAGCAATCTTCATCTGCACAATCTTATACTACACCAATACCTTACCAGGTGCCAGTAATCTTTCGGTGCTGCAATGCAATGAGGCGAAGCCGGCAACTCATACCAACAAGCAGTTTGTCCTGCTAGCGAGACGCGTCCAAGAAATAGTTCAACTGGTCATTAATTATGTCCCTGAGGCTATGCCGCACCTTAAAGCCGAGTTCTTCAATCTTTGCCGTTTTGGTCAACAAAATCGGCACTTCAGCCGGTCTGAACTTTTCCTCATCAAACTCTATAGTTATTTTTCCTTTATCGGTAGTAACAAAAATTCCTCTATCCGAAAGCTGGAACTCCAATTTACCTTCCAGCATCAGCTTATCCACCTTCGTCTTTTCAAAGCCAAGCCCGAACATCTTTGAGTTGTCCAACTCATTGGGATTATCTACCGCTTTCTTGCCACCAAGCGTCTCAATTCTATTCACAGCATATCCAGCACATTCCAGACTAAGCAGGAGATAGCTCAGCACCGAGTTTGTCCTCTGTGAGCCCTGGTTGTAAACGTCTCCATATCTGCCTTTTTCAGCCAGCAGGCAGTATCCCTTCAGAATATCATTGACATGCGACCAGTCCCTGAAGGCATTGACATTGCCTATAACTAGCTTATCGATTTCACCACGCTTGTATTGCATCACCTGTCGAGTAATCGACGCGGTCACAAACATCGTGCCTCGGCCAGCCCCTTCCTGATTGAAGCCTCTAGAGACTATTGTTTTCAATCCATAACAGGCATGATAGTTTCTCATAAGATAATCAGCGTAAACCTTGCTGACGGCATAGGGAGACATGGGACGAAGAGGATTGGTCTCAGTTATGGGCAATTCAGGGATGCTGGTCGGCTCCGGGAAGACTGTCCCGTACTTCTTCTTGATTTGCTGATACTGATAGTCTAAGAAAAATACGAGACCATATTCCTCGCTGCTTCCTGCGAAAACTATTGCAGCATCCAAGCCTTTATTTCTGATTGCCTCAAGGAGATTAGCCGTCCCCATACAATTGATATCCAT
>Ga0136653_10001873_pt1 | contig 11500 bp, 10 predicted proteins | sample LakKivw275mmetaG_FD_94866 | JGI IMG/M metagenome (GOLD analysis project Ga0136653, IMG submission 94866) | Anoxic lake water microbial communities from Lake Kivu, Rwanda to study Microbial Dark Matter (Phase II) - Lake Kivu water 275m metaG... | ecosystem: Environmental > Aquatic > Freshwater >... | reverse complement strand
CCATAGTGGGGTTAGTTAATACGGAGATATACGGCAATCCCTGCCGGTTGTGATAAGAAAGCGCGGCACAGGTCTTGGACATCTGCATCAAGCTGAACATCCCTTCATACATCCTCGCCCCGCCGCCGGAACCTGAAACGATGACTACAGGCTGCTTATTTTTGGTTGCGGCTTCTATGGCACGCGTAATCTTTTCTCCTACCACCGAACCCATAGACCCCATGATAAAGCGCGAATCCGTTACGGCGACAATGATTTTTTTCCCCTCCAGGGCGCCCGAGCCGGTGATTGCCGCATCCCTCATTCCGGTGGACTTCTGGTCCTGGGAAAGTTTCTCTTTATAAGTCTTGGGGCCTTTAAAAAGAAGCGGATCTCTGGAATCCATATCTTTATCAAATTCCTCAAAAGTGCCTTCATCGAGAAGCGTAGCGATTCTTTCGTAAGCCCCTAATGTAAAATGGTAATTGCACTTCGGGCAGACTTTAAGATTCTCATCCAGAGTCTTATTATAGAGGACCTCGGAACACTCTTCGCATTTAGTCCAAAGCCCGTCTGGCATATCTTTTTTCTTCAGCCGAACTATCGTATATTTTGGTTTGCCGAATAGCGCCATCTCAACCTCAATCTTAACCTGAACCTTAACCTTCTGAGTTAAATTTATTTATTACTAATCCCGATAACACCTTGGGGTAGAAATACGTCGACTTCGGCGGCATCTTCTCCCCCTTTAAAGCCAGGGCTATGATCTGCTCTACCGCCACCGGGTTGAGAAAAAAAGCTATCCTCGCATCCCCCTGGTTAACTTGAGTAATAAGCTCTTCGGCGTTATGGCTGAAACTCAAAGCCTCTTTATCCTGGAGATCAATACGCAGGGCCTTCTCAAGGATAAGCGAATTCAAAACTGCTACATCAAGATTGCTGTACTCTTTCGGCTTATCCGGAAACTCCCGGTCTAAGATCTTAACGTTCTTGAGACGGACCAACCAGAATCTCCCCCCCCTATACATCCCCATTAAATGCTCGCTGCGCCCGCCCTTACGCAACAAAAAGAAAAAACGGGCTTTATCCCTGATCTCTTCTATATCAAAGTTAACTTTAAGCTTCGATATCAACTCTTCGGCGCCGATTTCGCGCTTTAACCTTACCAGCCTGTGAATCGGCATAATCTCAAGACCGCGTGCGTCTGTATTGGTAAAATACGACAATATATAATTACGATTATCATCTTCGCTTATCACCTGGCCCCTATCCCTAAGCTCCTGACGGTAGGCTTGCGCAACTTCATAACGGTGGTGCCCGTCAGCGATAAAGATGTCTTCAGCCACCATCTTTGACTCAATATCGCTAAGCAGCTGTGGAGAATCGATTCTCCATAATTTATGGCTTACCCCCTCGTCATCTGTAATGTCGATAAAAGGCAGTCTGTCCTTAACCGCGTGTTCGTAAATATTATTTATCAGGCGCTTCTTATCCACAAATATTGCGAATATCGGGCTTAGGTTAGCCTTGACCTGCCGGATCAACTTAAGCCTGTCTTCTTTGGCCTCCCGGTGGGTATTCTCATGTCCGAAGGCGGAAGACTTTCCCTCCCCCAGGTGTAAAAGCGCGATAAACCCTCTGCGCGCCTTCTTCTCCCCCATGACCTTAAACTCCTGGATGTAGTAGTATACCGCAGGCTGCTCCTCTTGTGACAATATGCCGTCTTTGAGCCACTGCCTGAAATTTTCACCTGCCCTGCGGTATTTATCTTCTCCGGGAATATCCATCCCCAGCAGGATATGGATAAAATTACTGGAATCTAAATCATGGTAGTATCGCTGTTTTTCGAAAGAGATAACGTCATAAGGAGGGCAGACCAAACGGGAAATATCGGGAGATCTGTTCTGGCTATAAACAACTGCCTTAAAAGGCTTTACTTTGGCCATCTATAGATTTAGTATGCGGTAAATAAGAAAGTAATATATCATAAATTCCTGCCCTAAGCCATGTATTTAATCATGCTTGTGCGGGCAGGCGCCGCAGCCGTCATTAGCCTTAGGGCAGGATTGCGGCTTTGAGCCGCTTGTGCTTTTCTTACGGTAGTCAGTAGCATAAAAACCGCTGCCTTTAAAAATTATTCCCGAGCCGCTGCCGATAAGGCGGCGCGGTTTACGCTCGCACTTAGGGCATTTTTCAAGGGGCTGGTCCTTTATATTTTGAAAAGCTTCAAATTTGTGCCCGCAATGCGGGCACTCGTATTCGTATGTTGGCATGTAGCTGGCTCCCTGCAAAAACTCCACCTATCAACTATGAGTTCACTCACTTAAAGGCTCTTTTAATTTTCTCTCCGAAACTTCCCCTATCCACTTCTTCGTTGTTTAACCTGGCAAACTCTTCCATCAGGCGGCGCTGCTCTGCGGTCAGGCGGATGGGTATCTGCACATAGACTCTTACTAACTCATCTCCCACGCCTCTTCCGTGAACATCGGCAATCCCTTTCCCCTTCAGCCGGAAAATCCTGCCGCTCTGCGTGCCGGCGGGAATCTTCATCTTTATCCTGCCGTTTAAAGTATGGACTTCCGCCTCCCCGCCTAAAACCGCTTTCCCGAGTCCGATATTAATCTCGGTAAGTATATCATTATCGTGCCGTTGAAAAACCGGATGCGTCTGGACTTCAATAATCACATAAAGGTCTCCGCTGCCTGCTGCTGCCGTTTCCCCTTCCCCGCGTATCCTTAAATGCGAACCGGTATCCACTCCGGCAGGGATCTTTACCTTTATTTTGCGGGTAATCTTTGTCTTGCCTTCCCCCCGGCAGTCCGGACAGGGGGTCTGTATCGTAGAGCCCTCTCCGCGGCAACGCGAACAGGTCTGCGCCATTTGGAAGAACCCGTTTGAAACAACGGTGCGCCCGGAGCCTTTACATTGGGGGCAGGTTACTTTCTTAGTCCCCGGCTTTGCCCCTGATCCGGAACAGGTAGTACAAACTTCGTAACGCGGCAGGTTAATAGTTTTTTCCGTGCCAAAAGCCGCTTCCTCCAATGTTATGCTTGCCGTAACCTCTAAATCTCTCCCGCGCCTGGCGCGCGCGCCTCTCCTGCCTCTGCCTCCGAAAATATCAAATCCTAAGTCGCTGAAGATCTCGTCAAATATCCCCCCGCCCATACCGTATTCGCCCATACCTTCAAAGATGCTGGAGAAATCCGCGCCCTTGAATATATCTTGATAGGCATACTTCTGGTCGATCCCGGAGTGGCCGTATTGGTCATAAAGCGCGCGCTTCTGGGAATCCGAAAGGACCGCATAAGCCTCGGAGATCTCTTTAAACTTCTCCTCGGCTTCCTTCTTCTGTTCATGCGGCACTCTATCCGGATGAAAACGAAGCGCCAACTCCCGGTAAGCCCTTTTGATCTCATCCAGAGTGGCGCTCTTTTTCACTCCCAGAATTTCGTAGTAATCACGCTTGGTACTCATGTCAGTTATCAGTTGTCAGTTATCAGTTGTCAGACCATTTTTATCTGAAAACTGAAAACCGAAAACTGAAAACTACTCCTTATCTTCCTCTTTGAAGTCCGCGTCGATGATATCTTCGTCCTTTTTTTTCTCTTTCGGGCCATCTTCTTGCGCCTGCTCCTTACCTTGGCCTCGACCTTGGCCTTGACCTTCTTGCTGCTTTGCCGCGGATTGTTTATATATCTCTTCTGCCAGCTTATGCGAGGCCTTAGTCAACTCATCCATACCGCGTTTAATCCGCTCGATATTACGGTCTTTTATCGCGGCCTTCAGGTCATTGGCTTTAGCTTCAATATCAGCGCGCTCCTGCTGGCTGACCTTATCGCCGAAATCCTTCAGTGATTTCTCCGTTGCATAGACTAAGGAATCGGCCTGATTTATTGCCTCAACCTCTTCTTTCTTTTTGGCGTCTTCGGAGGCAAATTTTTCAGCGTCCCTGACCATCTTGTCAATCTCTTCCTTGGATAACTTCTTGGGTGCGGTAATCTGAATCTTCTGCTCTTTACCGGTGCCCAAATCCTTGGCAGAGACGTGCACGATCCCGTCGCGGTCAATATCGAATTTTACTTCAATCTGCGGGATGCCGCGCGGTGCCGCCGGGATCCCCACCAGGTCAAACCTGCCCAACTCCACATTATCATCCGCCATCGGACGCTCACCCTGCAGAACACGGATGGTGACTGCGGTTTGATTGTCAGCGGCCGTAGAGAAAATCTGGCTCTTCTGTGTAGGAATAGAGGCATTTCTTTCGATTAATTTTGTATTTACCCCTCCCAGAGTCTCGATACCCAGAGAAAGAGGAGTTACGTCAAGCAGCAGCACATCCTTAACATCGCCCTTGATAATCGCCGCCTGCACGGCTGCGCCTAAAGCTACGCATTCCATAGGGTCGACCCCGCGTTCGATCTTCTTGCCGACGTAATCTTCGACAAACTTCTGCACTATCGGCATCCGGGTGGGCCCCCCGACCATGATGATGCGATCGATATCCTTAGCCGTTAATTTGGCGTCACTGATAGCCTGCTCCATGGGATGACGGCAGCGTTCAATAATCGGGCTGACTAAATCTTCCAATTTCGCCCGGCTAATCGACATGGTCAGATGCTTAGGTCCAGAGGCATCGGCAGTAATAAAAGGAAGGTTGATATCCGTGCTTACAGTAGAGGATAATTCGATCTTTGCCTTTTCTGCCGCCTCACGCAATCTCTGTACTGCCATTTTATCATTCATTAATTCCAGTCCGGTTTCACGCTTGAATTGCCCGGAGATATACTCAAGCAGTACCTTATCCATATCTGTGCCGCCTAACTGGGTGTCTCCGGATGTGGATTGTACGTGGAATACCCCCTGATCCATCTCCATTATGGTAACGTCTAATGTCCCTCCGCCGAGGTCAAAAACCATGATCTTCTGGGCCTTCTGCGCTTTCTCTAAGCCATAGGCTAAACAGGCAGCCGTAGGTTCGTTGATGATACGCAAAACCTTTAACCCCGCTATCTCACCGGCGTCTTTAGTAGCCTGGCGCTGATTGTCATTAAAATAGGCCGGGCAAGTTATAACTACCTCTTCCACCTTATCCCCTAAGTAGGCCTCGGCATCCTGCTTGATCTTCTGCAGGATAAAGGCGGAAATCTGCTGCGGAGTATATTCCTTGCCGAAGACCTTAAACTTAAAGTCTGTCCCCATCTTGCGTTTTGCCGCCTGGATCGTGCCTTCGGCATTTATTGCCGCCTGGCGCCTTGCCGGCTCTCCAACCAGCTTCTGCCCCTCCTTCGTAAAAGCTACGTAAGAAGGAAAGGCCTTACCTGATGCAACGCCGGCGCCTTCTGCCGAAGGAATAATCACCGGCCTGCCTGCCTCCATAACCGCAGCCGCTGAATTTGATGTCCCCAAGTCGATTCCGATAACTTTTGCCACGTTACACCTCCCCATTTTTTTCCCAGCCTCTGGCGCTCGGGGAAAAATGACCCCGAGCACTGCGAGGGGTAATATTATTTTTTAGAAACCTTAACCTTCGCCGTCCTGATTACCCGGTCATTCAATAAATAACCTTTCTGCAGCTCTTCTAATACCATATTCTCATCCTTACTTTTATCTTCAACCTGCATCAGCGCCTCATGCAGATGCGGGTCAAAAGGCTTGCCACTGGCCTCGATATGCTTAACCCCGTGCTCCTTAAGCATATCGTGAAGATGCGCCAGGATCATTTCGATACCCTTTAAAAATGCCGGTAAATCCTGGTGTTTAGTCTCGGCTAAATCTACCGCCCTCTCTAAATCATCAAGGATATTTAATAACTCTACAATCAGCCCTTCATTGGCGAACTTTATGAATTCCTGCTTCTCTTTTTGCAGGCGCTTGCGCGTATTTTCAAATTCCGCCTGCACCCTTAAAAGCTTATCCCAGCAGTCTTTCGCCTTATCCGCCTCAGCCTTAAGGGCAAGATAATCGGATTCTTTCAAGACTATTTCTTTATCTTTGTCCTGTACTTTATTATTATCTTTTTTCTCTTCCATCTTTATATGGCATCCAATATCTCGCTTAATACGCCTGAAATATATTCCAGGCTGGAAATAATATGCCCGTATTCCATACGCATCGGGCCTAAAACCGCCAGCCTCCCTGAGGTGCGGTTTGCCCGGCGGTAACTTGAAACTACCAGCGAACACCCCCCCATTTCAGGGCATTCTAATTCCTTATCTATATAGACTTTAACCTTACCGTCAAAATCCCGGTTGATAATATCCAAAAGCCTCTGCTTCTCTTCGACCATCCCGATTAAAAGTCGCATCTTTTCAATATCGCGGAACTCCGGCTGCTCCAGAATCAGGCTCATCCCCTTATAGAAAAATTTATCATGCCAGTCTAAGAATGAGACTATCCCGGCGTAATGAGTAATCGCGGAGATCACCCCGGACGTCTTATCCAGGGCATCCTCAAGCTTCTGGATTTTCTTGTTATACTGGTGCTGAATGCGCTCCTTCTCTTCCTTCAAGATGCCCATTTGAGAAGCAAGGAAATCCACATAATAACGGTAGCCTTTATTAGTCGGCACCCTTCCGCCGGAGGTATGCAGATGGGTAAGGTAGCCCGCCCCTTCAAGCTCGACGAAGATATTCCGGATGGTCGCCGGGCTTAAATTAAAATCCCGGGCGATATCCTGCGAAGAAACCGGTTCCGCGTGCTTGATATAGCGGTTAAGCGCCGCAGATAACACTGCTTTTTGCCTGGAATCGTAGTCTACCGTGCGTACCATAGATTTAGCTTATAGCAAAATATCGACTATTAAACTGGGGGTTGAATGATTAGCACTTTAATGCTGAGAGTGCTAAAACAGGATTTTAGCATATTTTCTTTTTTTGTCAACTATAATAATTTTACTTTTTTATCGCTTAATAACTTTTCGGCAAGGATTACCGGGAGGGTCAATTTCACTTCTATACCCTGCTGCAGGTAATCGATCTGACGGACTTTGCCCTCGCGATAAAACAGGTCTATTAGGCCGATATGCGAATGTGGGATAACTATCTCTAGATAACGCATCCTTGCGGCAAAACTCTGTTCTATCCTGCCCAAGAGCAGATCCAGGTTTTCTTTCGTCTTAGCGGAAATCAAAACCGCTTCCTGAAAACCGTTTCTGAGGATTTCTACTGCTCCCTTATCCTCTACTGCATCAATCTTATTTAAGGCGGTGATTACGGGCTTTTCATCGGCGCCTAATTGCTTCAGGACCTCAAAAACCGAACGGCTATGTTCATGTATTTTAGGATGGGAAGCGTCAAGGACATGCACTAAAAGGTCTGCCTGGGTAACTTCTTCCAAAGTCGCCTTAAACGATTCAACAAGATGATGCGGCAGGTTATCCAGGAACCCTACCGTATCGCAAAGAATCACATGTTCTCCGTTAGGCAGCTCCAGATTCTTAGAGAGCGTATCCAGCGTAGTAAAGAGGCTGTCAGCAACAACCTGGCTGCTGCCGGTAAGGGCATTAAGCAGCGTTGACTTACCGGCGTTTGTATAACCGACAAACGCCACCTGCGGAAGCGCGTTATCCTTGCGCTTCTTGCGGGCAGTATCTCTATGCGTGGAATAAGAATCCAAATCGCTTCTCAGTTTGTCTATCTTTTTCCTGATCCGCCTTCTATCGATCTCAAGCCTTTGTTCGCCGGGGCCGCTGGTGCCGATGCCGCCTCCTGTGCGGGAGAGGATCAGGCCCTTGCCGATCAGCCGCGGCAGAAGATATTCAAGCTGTGCCAGTTCAACCTGCATTTTTCCTACCGGGCTTCTGGCATGGCGCGCGAAGATATCCAATATCAGCTGCGTCCGGTCAATTGTTTTCTTGCCGATAACTTCCTCTAAATTTCTCTGCTGCGTACCTGATAAATCGCGGCTGAAAATAACCGTATCCGCCTCAAGCTCCTGAGCCAGAAAAGAAATTTCCTGCGCCTTTCCCCGGCCGATAAAGAAATTAGGCGTCGGTTTTTCAATTGCGCAGGCGATATTATCTAATATCGAAGCGCCGCAGGTGACAGCCAGCTCCTCAAGCTCCTCGGCCATATCTTCAACAGCCCAGCCGTCCTTTTCGTGCTTTAATTTTATTGTTACCAGCAACGCTTTTTCCACCAATGATCCTTTCGTTTTAATTCTTGCGGCGAATTGACCCCGAGCAGGCTAATTTTTTTCCAGCCCTGCGAGGGATATTATTCTGCGCGCAATCAATTGCGGAGATTCCTTTTCTCTGACCTCAATCCATCTGATGCGTTTATCCTTCCTGAACCAGGTAAGCTGCCTTTTGGCATATTGGCGGCTGTTACGCTTGATCAGGCGCTTCGCCTCCTCTAAATCATAGGCGCCGTCAAGATATCCTTTGACCTCCCGGAGGCCGATGGCAAAACCGGCAGTCTTGCTCAGTTTACTCTTCAGCAGACGCTTTGCCTGCCGGACCAACCCCTGGCTGAACATCTGGTCAACCCGCCTGTCAATCCGGTTGTATAAGGCGCCTCTTTCCATATCCAGGCAGAAAATTTCTAGATCATAATCTCCGGATAATCCGCGCCTTTGTTTCTGAAGCTGAGAAATCGGTAAGCCTTCTGCTTCAAAGACCTCAAGGGCACGCACTATCCTGCGGGTATCATTAGGATGAATTTTCCCCGCTGCCCGGGGGTCGACTTTCTTTAATCTCTCATGCATGGCACTGCTTCCAAACTCAAGCGCCTGCTTATAAAGGCGCTGGCGCAGTTTTTTATTCTCAGCGCCGGCTTTAAATATCCCGTCAATTAAAACCGTTATATACAACCCGGTACCCCCGACTAAAAGCGGAATGTGCTTCTTTTCAATCACCGCTTTTATTTTACTCAGGGCGTCAAGGCGGTATTGCCAAACACTGTATTCTTTTGCCGGCGGAAGAAAAGAAACCAGATGATGTTTAACCAGTTTACGCAATCCTGTCCGGGGGGCGGAAGTAATGATACCCATCCGGCGGTAAACCTGCATTGAATCGCAGCCGATAACCTCGGCGTTGAGCCTTTTAGCCAGGTGCACCGCTATTTCGGATTTTCCGCAAGCCGTCGGCCCGACTAAAAAAACTAATAACGGCTTCTTATCTTGCTGCGGGATTTTTTTCATTTATGGATATATCTTGGTCGGATAACCCTGGCGGGAAAGCTCCTGCTTGAGCCGAACAGCTTCTTGGCGGCCGGATAATTTTGCCACCCTTACGCGGAACATCTTCTGGCCTTCAGCGGATATTGTCTCTTCTATATAAGCTTCGTATTTTTTTGCAGCGAGCTTATCCTTCAACCTCTCGGCATTCCTTTTATTCGTAAAACATCCTACTTGAACAGTATAAAAGATGTGCAACCCTTCGGCTGGTATGGCGCATGATCCTTCATCCTGGATAGCTGCTCTTTTCTCCTGCGCAGACTGATTACCGGCCCTCTTTAAATAATCCTCTGCCTTGACTTTATCCCCGCGATTTAAGGCTACTTTTGCCAGGCGCTGATAAACCTGCTCTTTGAGCTCCGTAGAAGGGTATTCTGCGATTAACTGGTTGTAGGCCCTCTCTGCCCCGGTGAGGTCTCCTCTCAGTAAATAGGTATCTGCTAAACCGAGTAATGCTTCCTCTTGAAGCTGGCTTGACTTAAACTCTTTAAGGATGATCTCAAAGATATCGCAAGCACGCAGATAATTACCATCCTGCATATAACTTAAGGCCATGAGGTAATAAAGTTTATCTAAGTTTGGCTCAGAATGTTCTGCGCCGGCCAAGAGCCGCTCGCCCTCGCTGATCGCTTCTTTGTAATCGCCGCTTAAGAAAGCAACCTTGACCTTATCAATATTTAAGGCAAAAAGGGGCGCAAGGCAGATGGAACAAGCGGCAAACGCAAGAATCAGAATTAAAATTTTTTTCATTTCTTCTTACCGGATATCTTTTTCTGCAGCTCCAGCGCCATGGCATGCCTTCTCTCTTTTTCTTCTTTAGCAACATCATCAGGCATATTCAAAGCCGATGTGTGCGGGCGCGGAGAATATTTGAAGATAAAGGCTGCGTTAAATTCAACTTCTTTTATAAGATCGTGCGTGTCCCGGAAGTCTTCTTCGCTTTCTGTCGGGAACCCGACTATAATATCGGTAGTTAAAACTCCGCCCTTTACAATTTTACGATAATCATCCGCCAGGCCCAAATATGATTTTCTAGTATAGCCGCGGTTCATCAATTTCAGGATCCTGTCTGAACCTGACTGGACAGGCAGGTGCAGGCATTTTTTGAGCTTTCCGCACTCTGCCATCGCCTTAAAAAGCCCGTCGGAAGTATCCTTAGGGTGCGAAGTGAGGAAACTAAATTCTTTAAGCCCGCCCACCGATTCAATCAATTTAACTAATTCAATAAATGCGACTTCTCCGTCTTCATAGGCATTAACATTCTGCCCCAGCAAAGTAAACTTGGTTATGCCTTTATCAACTGCATCCCGGATTTCCCTTAAGATATCCTTATGAGCGCGATTCCTCAAAGGGCCGCGCACATAAGGCACGATACAATAGGAACAAAAGTTCGAGCACCCCTCGGAGATTACTACGTAGGCATGTTCTTTATCTTCGTAAAAGCCGGTATGATATAGTTCTTCCGGGCGGATATTGCCATCTGCCTCCCAGATCTTCTTTTCATATAAGTTACGTTGGAAAAATCTGTCGATAATGCCGGGAATCTTATCGATATCAGACGGCCCTACGACGAAATCCACGACCGGCGCGCGGCGGAATATCCCATCCTTATAATTCTGGGCCATGCAGCCGACTATCCCGATTACCGGCCTGCGGCCTGCTGACCGCTTAGCACTGACCGCTAACCGGCCAATCTCCGACCACACCCTCTCCTCGGCATGCTGGCGTACGGAGCAGGTATTGAAGATGGCTACATCCGCATTATCGCGGTTAGTTGTAAGTTCATAGTCCATAGTTCTTAGCAAACCGCAAATTACTTCTGAATCTCGGATATTCATCTGACAGCCGAAGGTACGCAAAAGGATACGTAGCTTCTTCTTGCCTTTTTCTCCGGTTTCGGCTCTATTTTCGCTTGTTTCAGCCATTTTAGCCCTTCCTCATAGCACATTTTCCAAGGTTGATTAATATCAACCTTCACGATTTCCTGGTTATAGATGTAAATACCCTTGAAAATTATCCTCATAAAGCTTTTTATCATATAGTCAGACGGCTCACTTGGCGGGGTATTTCTGAGCCTGAGGAGAAAATCCTGCGTTGCATAGGTAAGATTAACAGCGTTTCTTTTCTCCAGTATCTTTAGCTGGATCGCCTTGATATCAGCTTTCAGCTTCTTTTCTTCATTGCTCAACAGTTCCGCCTTTTCCTTGTAGATATCGATATTTATCTTATCCTCGCGGTAAACCTCATACAGCCCCTTCTGCTTCTCAAGGTTTCGGTGAAGTAGCTTTTCTTTCTCTTCTAATTGCTCTATATAACACTGCTCCGGCTCGGTAGCACTGAGCTTTAT
>Ga0136653_10001871_pt1 | contig 11503 bp, 11 predicted proteins | sample LakKivw275mmetaG_FD_94866 | JGI IMG/M metagenome (GOLD analysis project Ga0136653, IMG submission 94866) | Anoxic lake water microbial communities from Lake Kivu, Rwanda to study Microbial Dark Matter (Phase II) - Lake Kivu water 275m metaG... | ecosystem: Environmental > Aquatic > Freshwater >... | reverse complement strand
ATCCAAAACCTGATCACAATCTTTGGTTCTTGCCATCCACAAAGTTCAAAATGATGATGAATCGGACTCATCTTAAAAAGATTTTTCTTTCTTAACTTTACAGAAGTTACCTGTAAGATTACCGATAAAGTTTCAATTGCAAATACTCCCCCAATGATCAATAAAAATAGTTCTGTTTTAGTAAAAATTGCTATAGATACAAGTGCGCCACCTAAAGCAAAAGCACCTACATCTCCCAAAAATATTTGAGCCGGAAAAAAATTATAGACTAAAAAACCGAGGCAAGTAAAGGCAACTATTAGAGAAAAAAGACTCATAGGCAAAATATTTTGAATATAGGCGATTAAAGCAAAAGCCAACATAGCAATAAAGATTAATCCGGTAGCTAGTCCATCTAAACCATCAGTTAAATTTAAAGCATTTACCGAGCTAATCATTACCAAGACTACAAAAGGTGCAAACAACCTGCCTAAATCTAGACTTTTCTTCAAAAAAGGAAGATAAATTTCTGTACCCAAATCACCAATTTGATAAATAAAAAAAATAACTATTAGAGAAAAGATAATTTGAAGAAATAATTTATAGCTAGCTTTAAGACCTAATGAACGTTTTTTAAAATATTTTATTAAATCATCAATTAAACCGATAAGGCCAAAACCGACAGTAATGATTAACGACCATAAAATATATTTATTATAAGGGACAAGCAGTATAATTACTATTAGCAAAGTAAGAAGAACAATTATTCCTCCCATGGTGGGTATTCCCATTTTATGTTGATGAAGATCTGGCCCTTCCTGACGAATTCTCTGTCCTATTTTATATTTTTTAAGATAATTTACAAAAAATGGTAAAGTAATAACTGGAATTATAAACGAAATTAAAATTATCCATAGCCAATTGGTCATTATACCCCCCTACGTTATGCGATTATTTTTTCGATATTCTTTTTGCCAAAATTCTAAGATCTCTTCCATCTTCATTTCTCGAGAACCTTTTATTAAGACAAAATCTCCTGGCCTAGTTAGATTTAATAGTTCTTTAACCAATTTTTTCTTCTCACTTTTCTCAAAAGAAAAAATTTTATTTTCTGACATTCCTTCATCTTTAGAAGATTTAGCAATTATCTTTCCTCCTTCACCAACAGTAATTAGCGTATTTATAGATAATTTTGCTACTTCTTTTCCTATTTCTTGATGATAAAAGTTAGTCTTTTCTCCTAGTTCAAGCATATCTCCTAAGATAGCTATATTTCTATTTCCTTGTGACACTTCTACTAAAGTTTCTAAAGCCTTTTTTACTGATAATGGGCTAGCATTATAGGAATCATTTAAGATTTTAATATCATCATAAAAATTCTTTAAATACATATGCATTTCTAATGGTTTAAAAGAAGATAAGCCTTTTTCAATTAAATCCATTTCTACTCCCAAAGCAAAAGCAGTTGCAGAAGCAGCAAGTGCGTTATAAATGTTATACCTTCCTAATAAAGGGGAAAATATCTCTCGGTCTTCAACATCTTTTATTTTAAGGGTAAACTTCATTCCTCTGTCGCTGATCATTCTGATATTAAAAGCCATAATATCACTTTTATTCTCAAGGCCAAAGGTAATTATTTTCTTACCTTTAACAATTTTCAACATCTTTAAGAAATATGGATCATCTCTATTTAAAATTACTATACCATCTTTGTTTAATGATTGTAACAATTCTGATTTAGCCTTAAAAATATTATCTCTTGATCCTAATAAACCAATATGGGCCTCTCCAATATTAGTAATAACTGCTAAATCAGGATGGACAAGATTAGTAAGAACTTTTATTTCTCCTAAACCTCTCATCCCCATTTCTACCACTAATATCTGATGTAATTCATTAAGTTGTAACAAGGTAAGAGGGATTCCAATTTCATTGTTATAATTACTAGAGGTTTTTAAAAGGGGGAATTTTTGAGATAATATATGAGCAATGATTTCTTTGGTGGTGGTCTTTCCGTTACTTCCCGTTACACAGATATTAAAAGTATCAAATTTAACCTTATAATACTGAGACCAATCTTGTAGAGCAGAAAGAGTATCCTTTACTTGGATAATAATTTTATCTTTATTTAGCTCTTCTTTCTGTAACAAATTACCAATATTTTTACAAATTACTGCTCCCACCGCTCCTTTATTAAGAGCTTCTCCAATAAAATTATGTCCATCAAAACGGGAACCAATTATAGCAAAAAATAAATCACCTGGGGTTAGATTCCTACTATCTATAGAAACTCTATTTATTAAGCGATCTTGGTCACCCTGAATTAACCTTCCTGAGGTAGCTTTTATCAATTCTGTAACTTTATACCCTTCCAATTTTTATCTCTCCATTAATATTTTCCTTACTACTTCTTCATCATTATAGTGAAGAATTTTATTTTTATAGACTTGTTCATTTTCAGGTCCTTTCCCAGCTATCAAAACTATATCTCCTTCTTTAGCTTTACCTAAAGCATGTTTAATAGCTTCGGCCCGATCAGTGATTATAATATAATCTTTATTGGTTTTTTTAACCCCTTTTTCAATTTCCTGAGCAATTTTTTTAGGATCCTCACTTTTAGGGTTATCAGCAGTTATTACTACATAATCACTATATTTTCCTATAACTTCTCCTATGGTAACTCTTACCTTATTATATTTTTCTCCTCCATGTCCGAATACAGTAATTATATTACGAGAAGCATAGTGGTGTAAATTCTGCAATATATTTCCTAATCCATGATAATTGTGAGCAAAATCTATAATAATAGTATAATTCTGACCATATTCAATCATTTTATATCTTCCAGGAGCCCCATAAAACTTACCTAAGGCTTGGGAAATTATATTTAAAGGAATACCCTGAGAAATAGATGCTGCTATAGCTGCTAAAGCATTATATATGTTATATACTCCACTAAAATTTAAAACTATCTTAGTATCACCTATAGGTGTCTCCACTACAAATGAAGAATTTTTAATATCCATTTCTATATTTTTAGCCCTAACATTACTCTCTTTTTTTATTCCATAGGTAATTAAATTGACCTCGTTACAATCTATAAAATTTTTACTATACTCTTCGTCAATATTAATTATCGCAAATTTTTTACAAGCTTCTTTTTTACTTTTATTTAAACTTAAAAATAATTTTTTCTTTGCCTCTAAATAATTAGAAAAGTTTTTATGGATTTCAAAATGCTCTCTACTAATATTACTAAAAATAGCTATATCAAAATTACAACCTTCTACTCGAGATAATTGCAAGGCATGCGAAGATACCTCCATTACCGCATAGTTATTCTTTTTTTCTACCATTTCTTGGAGGGCTTTTTGTAGATCGACTGATTCCATAGTAGTCATATGAGAAGAGATAATATTATCACCAATTATGTTTTGAGCAGTACCAAGAAGTCCGGTTTTATAACCTGCTTCCTGCAAGATAATTCTCAACATATAGGTAATTGTAGTTTTACCGTTTGTTCCAGTAACTCCAATTAATTTTAATTTACTGGAAGGAAAACCATAAAATTGATTAGCTAAAATTGCTAAAGCTTTGCGACTATCATTTACCTTGATTACAGTAATACCGGGTCTGAGGTTAATTTCTTTTTCTACTACAAGAGCAATAGCACCTTTATTAATTGCTTCAGCAATAAAATGATGCCCATCGAAAGTAAAACCTCTTATGCATATAAATAAAAAATCTCTCTTTATTTTTCGAGAGTCATAGTAAATTCCTTTAATATCTAAATTTAAATCGCCAAAAACTTCCTTAACTTCTAAGTTAGTTATCAGTTCGCTTAACTTCATAGAATAAATTACCTCTAATTTCCCTGATTCGTATATAGTATATCGTATTGCTTATATTGTTTCAATTCAAAATTTATTCGTATTGCGTGATGTCTTCTCTTTTCTTTACTATATACTAAATACTATATACTATATACTCACTGATTGGGTGGAATTGATAAATAAGGGAGGACCTTGGAAGCAATTTCTTTAAATACAGGAGCAGCCACCGTTCCCCCGTAATAACTACCTTTAGGTTGATCTAATAAAATTAAAATAGATATTTTGGGATTTTCAGCTGGTACATAACCTACAAATAATGAAGTATAAGCACTATTAGAGTATTTACCAGTAGCAAAATCAAATATTTGACCAGTTCCAGTCTTCCCTGCTACCTGGTATTCATCAAGCTTTGCCTCCATGCCAGTTCCATCAATCACTACTTGTTCTAATATTTTAGTCATAGTTAAAGCTGTTTCAACTGATACTACTTGCCGCACTGGCTTTGGCTTAAATACTTTAACGCTATTTTGATTAGAATCTAAAATTTCCTTTACTATCAACGGTTTCATCAAAGTCCCTCGATTAGCTATGGCTGATAGAGCCATTATTAATTGGATAGGAGTTATTGAAATTTCCTGCCCTATAGATATAGAGGCTAAAGATATTTTTGACCAATCTTTAGAACTTCTTATTAATCCATTTACTTCACCAGGTAAATTTATTTCGGTTAACGCTCCAAATCCGAATCTTCTAATAGATTTTTCAAAAACCTTTTGTTCTAACCTTGTTCCAACTTGAATTACACCTACATTGCAAGAATTCTTTACTATATCGGTAAGATTTTGTGAGCCATGTTGGTGTATATCGTGAAAAATATGTCCATTATAATTTGTCCATCCTTTACAATAGAACTGATCATCTAATTTAACTACTCCTTCTTCCAATGCGGTAGCTATAGTAACGATTTTAAAGGTTGATCCCGGCTCATAGGTATTAGTTATTGCTAGATTCCTCCAAAGATCAAGAGCATATTTATTAAAATAATTTGGATCATAGGAAGGTCTTACTGCTATTGCCAAAACTTCGCCAGTTTTTGGTTCTACTACAATAGCAACTCCGGCTTTAGCTTTGTATTTCTGAAAAGCTTTATCTAGAGCTTCTTCAGTAATATATTGTATAACTTCATCAATAGTTAAAACAATAGAATTTCCGTCCCGATGAGTATTTAGTTCTTTAATGCTAAGTGGTATTTCATCTCCCGAAGCATCTCTTTCTAAAAGTACTAAACCAGGTAATCCTTTTAATTCCTGATCAAAAAATAACTCCAAACCTTCCAAACCTTGATTATCTATCCCTACAAATCCCATTAAATTAGAAGCTAAATATTTTTGGGGATAAAATCTTTTGCTCTCCTTTAAAAAATCTAATCCCTCTAAATTTAATTTTTTAATCTCTTCAACTTCTGTTTCATTTAATTTTCTCTTTATCCATACAAAAGGTCTTTTCTGATTTAATTTATCCAATACCTCTTTTGTTTCTAAATTTAAAATTAAAGATATTTTTAAAGCAGCCTCTCGAGGATTTTCAATTTTAGGTGGGACAGCAAATAAGGATTGGACATTAACATTAACAACTAACTTCTTTAAATTTCTATCATAAATGTTACCTCGCTCTCCTTCAATAGAAAAAGAAGTGAGGTGTTCTTGTTGGGCAATTTCTTCAAATTTATTACTTTGAATAACTTGAATGTTATATAATCTATAAATTAATAAAAAATAAAAAATTATAAATAATATGAATAAAACAGTAATGCGTTCTTTTTTTTCTTTGGAAAGCAATAACTATTCCCGCCTTTTTTTGCATATATTTTTACAACTATAGTATTATTATTTTAATAGCCCTAAAATCAAGTCGTCTAATTTATTTAGGTTAAAACTAGCCCAAAAATACTTTTCTTTTTCATAATTATTACTGATTACTCCAATGTCTTCTCGGGAACTAACCTGAGGAGTAGGGTTTAAAGCAATATATTTAACTTCTTTTGGTGTAATCATCCCTAAATGGTTAGAAGCAACTTCTTCAATTCTATCTAAGGCAGAAAGAGTCTCTACATTTAAGTCAAGCTTACTATTCTGTTCTTCTAACATTACCTTAGTATTTTCTAACTCTATTAATTTATATCCTAATTCTGTTAATACAATATTATTCGAGATATAAAAAATAATTATAGAAGTGATAAAAAATACTAAAAATAAAAATGATCCATAAATAGCCAACATATTTTTATATTCATAATTACTACTAATTATAATATTATTACTCCTTCTCACTTTTTATCGCCACTTTTCATCGAAATTTTTTATTACTAAGAACTTAAATCTTCAATTTTATTATAAAAATTAAACCAAAACTTCTTTAAAAGAAGAGCCACTAATGCATTTATTATATAGATATTACCTTTTCTGCCACTCTTAATTTAGCGCTTCTCGCTTTAGGATTTCCCTTTATTTCCTCTAAAGAAGGTCTAATTGGTTTTTTAGTAATAATCTTTAAGTTATACTCCTTTTGTCCCATTCCTTCTCTCTCCGCTTTTTTAAATATATTTTTAACTATCCTATCCTCTAAAGAGTGGTAGGAAATAACACCTACCCTTCCTTTATCATCTAAAACTTTAATAGCTTGATATAGCCCCTTCTCTAAGAACTCGAGTTCTCGATTTACCTCTATCCTGATAGCCTGAAAAATTCGAGTGGCTGGATGAATTCTCCACCAACTCTTTTTTTGAGTTTTAGAAAGAGCCCTTATCACCAAATCAGCTAATTGTTTGGTAGTAGTTATAGGTTTCTTTTGTCTCTCTATGACTATTAAATGGGCAATTCTTTTAGAAAATCGTTCTTCTCCATATCTCTGGAATATTTCTATAAGATCTTTTTCTGAATAACTATTAATCAGAAGATCAGCATTAAATTTTTGGGTTAAATCCATCCGCATATCTAAATAACTGTCTTCTTTAAAGCTAAATCCCCGTTCCTTTTCTGCTAATTGGTGAGAGGAAACTCCTAAATCAAAAAATATGCCGGTGACTTTTTTAATTTTTAAGTTATTTAAAATCTTTTCTAAATTATTAAAATTATCTTTCACTAATTTCACTCTATCCAGATAATTTTTTAATTTTCTACTTGCTGCTTCGATTGCCTCTATATCCTGATCAATACCAATCAATAAACCATCAGGGTATATTTTTTCTAAAATTGATTCAGCATGCCCTCCACCTCCTAAAGTACAATCGATATAAATACCCCCTTTCTTACAATCTAAATAATATATAACTTCTTTTATTAATACTGGACTATGAAAAGAATTCACCATAGATTATTCTTCTTTTTCATATACCCTTTCCGCAATATCTTCATATGAATCTTCAATCTTAGCAAAATATTTTTGCCATACATCTTTACTCCAGATTTCTATCCTATCTGACACCCCAATAATCATAACTTCTTTATCAATCCGAGCATAGTCTCTTAAATATTTCATAATAATTACTCTACCTTGACTATCTATGGTACAATTAGTAGCTCGAGAAAATAGTATCCTCTTAAATGCTCGTGCATCTCTTTGTCCCAAAGGAAGTAATTTTAATTTCTCAGCAAGAGTTTTCCATTCTTCAAGAGAGTACACAAAAAGACAAACATCAAGACCATAGGTAATAATAAAATTATCCCCTAAAGGTTCACGATATTTTGCCGGTATAATTAACCGTCCTTTCTCATCAATGGTATGTTCATATTGTCCTAAAAACATAAATACTCCTTTGAATTAAATCCTCCACTTTACTCCACTTTACTCCACTATTTATAGTATACTACATTTTTTTAAAAAATCCTCTTTTTCTGAAAAAATATTTTATTTTTTTTCAAATATGGAAAATTAGACGGTTTCAACTTGTTTTTCTAACCCTAAAAGCAGCACTTTAATTATTATTTTGGAGCAAGATGGATGGATAATTTTTAAAATTGATTTACTTATGGAGAGCATTTGAAGAAGAATAAATAAAAAAAGAGATATAGGATATTATTTTCTATTCATACATCTCTTTTTACTATATTCTGATAAGTAGATCATAAGCCGAGTTTTGTTCCCTTATTAAATTATAAGGGCGGTAATCATCTATCTTGGATGTAAGTTACCTTACATCTCTTGCGACCTACCCGAAGATTAGAGCGGGCCACTACACCTCTTCCTATTTGGTCTTTCTCCAAGTGGGGTTTGCTAAGCTTGTTAGTCACCTAACAACTGGTAGGCTCTTACCCTACCTTTTCACCTTTACCCTACACCCAAGTCTGGTCTCAGATTTAAGTGTTAGGCTGTGTATTTTCTGTAGCACTTTCCTTGAGGTTACCCTCACTGGGTATTACCCAGCACTCTGCCCTATGGAGCTCGGACTTTCCTCGGAAGAAAATATTTTTCCACCGCGATTACCTGATCTACTTATCAACTATTCTCTTTTTTCTATTTTAAAATACCATTTTATTTTTAAGAAGTCAACTGACTTGAATTACCCTTTCCAAACCAAAATTCGGTTACAATTAGGACAAGTTATTAATATTTGACCTTTTTTTAATTGATAAATAATATCACTGGGAAGATCGAGATAGCAACCTGGGCATATAGAACTATTAACCTTGACAATGGCTTTTCCACCTTTTTCTTTTTTTAATAGTTCATATTCTTTCAGAAGACGGTTATCTGTTAATTTAATTAATATTTCTCTTCTTTTAATGTTTAAAGAATTCATACTCTCTTCTATTCTGGACGCTACTAATTCCATTTCCTGTTGACGCTTTTGTAAATACTTTTCTTTCTCTTTTAAATCTTCCTCAAGTTTATTAACTAATTTATTAAGTTCTTCTGTTTCTTCCATTAAATTTAAAAGTTCGTTCTCAATATTATCTTTTTCTTCTTCATAATTAGCTATTACCCTTTGTAATTGTTTAAGTTCTTTGATATCAGATATCTTACCTCCGTATAAATCTTCCTGATGTTTTTTGATCTTATTAGACTTTTCAGATAAATCTAATTCTTTTCTTTTCAACTTAAGCTGTAATTCTTTATAATTTTCCTGTTTATTCTTTAGATTATTTTTTAACTCTTGAATTTCATTATTAATTCTTTCTATTCTCGAGGGCAACTCTCTTTTCTTTTTTTCTTCTTCATTTATATCATTATCTATTTTTTGTAATTCTAATAGAATATCAAATTGATCTATCAATTAACTATTCCTCCCCTCTTCAGAACAACAGAGTACTTTAAAATAAAAAAACCTTACTTCCTCCATATAAGAAGTAAGGTTTTTTAAAAACTCTAATCTTTTATCAATTTTACATTTCTTCATAAAATTTTTCACTACCTTGGTTTCCAACTAACAAAAATATATTAGTTTTTTGGTGGGCCCACCTGGACTCGAACCAGGGACCGACCGGTTATGAGCCGGTTGCTCTACCAACTGAGCTATGGGCCCGTTTTCTAATAATTATCTTCATTAAAAGTATACCAGATATACTTATAAAGTCAAGAATATTTTCGTATTGCATTTCAAGCAAATAGAAAGAAAAAACTCTAGAAAAAATACTTTAGGCAATAGAATAATTAATATTTTTACACTCATTTTAGATGCAGGCTCTTTAGCTGTCCACAAGCAGCATATATATCACTACCCCTTGATTGTCTTATGGTAGTGGGAATTCCACTGGCCATCAATTTATCTTTAAAATTCTTTACCTGAATAACCTTAGATGGTTGAAGCGAAGAATGAGAAACAGGATTAAAAGTTATTAAGTTTACTTTAGAGTTAAATCCAATAATTAATTTAGCTAATTTATCAGCATAATGTAGTGAATCATTCACTCCTTTAATTAAAACATATTCAAAAGTAACCTGTCTTTTTGTTTTTTTCGTATAATTTTTACAAACTTCTATCAAATCATATAAAGGATACTTATTATTTACTGGCATTAGATAAGATCTTAATTTATTATTCGAGGCATGGAGAGAAACAGATAATTCTATCTGCCAATTATACTCTTGTAATCTTTTTATAGCTGGTATTATCCCGCAAGTAGAAATAGTAATTTTTCTTGCTCCTATATTTAAAGCATCCTTAGAATTTAATATACCAATGGCTTTTATAACATTATCATAATTGTCTAAAGGTTCTCCGATTCCCATAAATACAATATTGTGAGGATTAGACTTTATCTTTTTCTTTACAAATAAAACTTGATTTAAAATTTCACTAATAGAAAGGTTTCTAACCAAACCCTTTTTACCACTTTCACAAAACAAGCAGTTATATTTACAACCAATTTGAGATGAAATACATTCAGTCACTCTCTTATTGAAAAACATAAGCACACTTTCTATTAAACTCCCATCTTCTAATTTAAATAAATATTTTTCTGTTTGATCTTTCGATTTTGCAAACTTCACTAACTTTATATTACTTAAATGAAAGTTATCCTGAAGAAAATTTCTAAAAGTTATAGGTAAATCGGACATATCTGCAAAATTTTCCACATTTTTTTTATAAAGCCAATAAAATAATTGACTAGCTCTATATTTTTTCTCTCCTAAATGTATAAATTCTTCTTCTAATTCATCTAAAGTAAAATTTTTAATATCTTTATTCTGCATTCTATTAAACCATCTTTTTTTCTTTTATTTTTTAATTTCTCTTATTATATTTTTAGCAAATTTCTTTGCCATTTCTTCTATCCCCGGAAATTTCTTTATTGCACCAGGGTCATTAGCAGTAGCCATTAAAACAAAATAGGGAGGAAGTCTAAATCCTTTATTAATATTTAAAGCTCCTATCAACTATTTGACTATACAATCACTCCCTGAATTTCCGGAAACAACAATAGAGAATAAAGTTTTATAAGAACATCCTCTGCAGTCTACAACAGTACCTTTTTCTACATGAAATTCATTTATATCTTCTCCTGTAAAGTTGTCTTTTACCATTCTCCAAAGCATCAGAGTATTAGAAGTCTTAAACAAACTCGAATGCAATACAAGTATCTTTGGTCTATTAATTAATTTTAAATTTTCTTCCATTAGTTTTTTTACTAATTCTTTAGACTGTTTTTGATAAATCTCTATAAGTGGTAGGTTTAAATTTTTTTTTGCCAGGTAAGAAAATTATTAAAAAGTATTTCAAACAAAGAAATATTAAATCCACACTTATCTAATTCTATAGCAAATATTATCTTTTTATTCCTTAGATCAGCAGGAGTATCCTCAAAAGTTTTGATAATCACTGAGTGATAATTTTTAGTAGCCATTTTGATAATATCAGCAAAACTATTTGATATTGTCCCAGGTATAATTAAATAAATAGTTTCCATAAAATAATTTCCCCTATTTATAATTTTTCATAAAATATTGCCCAGTTCTTTATAACTTGCTTTAATTTTTTCTACTAAAATGATAGGAAGATTTAATCTTTCAATTTCAGTTCCTGATCTATGCAATCTATTTTTCGCTCCCATAAATACTCCCCCTAAAAAGGTCGCACTATAATGCCACTTACCACTGATGGTGGCAATAAGTGAAAGACTCCCCGAAGATAAGCCAGGAGCTACATAAGGTTTAAAACCGGTCCTTCTTATTTCCAAATTTGCTTTTAAGGT
>Ga0136653_10001861_pt1 | contig 11549 bp, 11 predicted proteins | sample LakKivw275mmetaG_FD_94866 | JGI IMG/M metagenome (GOLD analysis project Ga0136653, IMG submission 94866) | Anoxic lake water microbial communities from Lake Kivu, Rwanda to study Microbial Dark Matter (Phase II) - Lake Kivu water 275m metaG... | ecosystem: Environmental > Aquatic > Freshwater >... | reverse complement strand
GGGCGAAATATCGAGTCAATGTCAATGCGATTGCTCCAGGTTATTTTAAAACCGAACTGACCTCTGCCCTCTTCAGAGATAAGGAAAAGGTAAACTGGTTACTTTCAAGAATTCCAATTGGCCGAACAGGGGTCCCCGAGGATTTGTCGGGAGCTCTTCTCTTCCTCGCTTCCTCTGCCTCGGATTATGTGACAGGGCAGGTCATCGCAGTGGATGGGGGATGGCTATCGAGCTAATCGAAGTATAGAAAGGAAAATTGAAAATGAAAGGCTTCTTCAATAAAATTTTAAGGATTAATCTCAAAACGAGGAGTTTTCAAGAAGAAACAATTTCAGATTCCATTTATGAAACCTATCTGGGTGGAAAGGGACTCGGCACTTATCTCCTCATGAAGGAAAATCCTCCTTGGGTTGATCCTCTTTCTCCAAAAAACAAGCTCGTCTTCTGCCTCGGTCCGATCACATGGTTCGTGCCTGCACGGTGTCTTTACCAAAAGCCCGCTGGAGGGTAATCAGAATCCTATTCGGGAGGAAATGTGTGATAGACCCTCGCATGTCCCAATCCCCGGCTTGCACCGGTGATGAGTGCCGCCTGTTGATTTAGACCAAAAAAACACTCCAAGTAATTTTGTTTCATGAAATTCATGTCACCCTTGGCAACTTCGATCATCTGTCAATCCATCAGCATCCCACCATTCACATCGAGGATTTCACCCGTGATATACCGAGCCTCATCAGATACCAGGAAAGCAACTGCATTGGCCACGTCTTCAGGCGTACCAATGATTCCTAAGGGGATCGACTTTAGATAATTTGTAAAATCCCCCTGGGTAATCCCTCTGGTCATCTCTGTCTCAATGATTCCCGGAGCAACGGCGTTGACCGTGATGCCGTAGGGCGCCAGTTCCCTAGCCAGAGCCTTTGTAAAGCACATCACCCCGGCCTTCGATACGGAGTAATTCGCACCTGTTGCAATGCCTCCTATCTTCCCGGAAATCGATCCCATGTTTACGATCCTTCCGGATCCCTGCCTTTTCATCACCCCCATAACAGCCTTTGAGCAGAGAAAAACGCCTTTGAGATTGACGGCCATAACCCGGTCCCAATCCTCCTCCGTCATCTTCTCAATGGTCACAACCTGGCATATCCCGGCGTTATTGACCAGGATATCGACTCTTCCAAACTCCTTAAAAACATAACTAACCATGCCATCGATATCAGAGGCAGCTGAGACGTTGACTTTCATCGCATGAGCCTTCCGACCCAGAGCAAGAATCTCTTCTGCCACCTTCTCGGCCTCTTCCAAGTTGATGTCACAGAGGATAAGATGAGAGCCTCCCTTTGCCAGTTCAATGGCGATAGCCCTTCCCAGGCCCTGGGCCCCTCCCGTCACGATCGAAACTTTATCTTTTAAGTTCATGGTTCTATCCTCTCCGTTTCTCCCTGCATTCCCACATTTTTATTAGAGCGTTGGATAAAGAAGATACTTGATTCCAAGCTTCCGTTCGCTCTTATCAAAAGCTTCCCTCCATTGATCCAGGGGATATTCGCCGGAAATAAGCGGACCCGTCTTGACCCTTCCTTCGCTGAGAAGTTTCAATCCCTTCTCCCAGGAACTATTCTTCTGGGCAAAAGTTCCAACGACCGTGAGTTCCTTCAATGTAATCTCATCAAAAGGGAGCTTAATAGGCCTTCCAAAAAGGCCGACCTGTACGATCGTTCCTCCCTTTCGCGTCAAGTGGACAGACTGGGCCGCTGCTTCCGAGACGCCTGCACACTCGAAGGTTATATCAGTCCCGTATCCCTTTGTCATCTCCATCACCACTAACGAGAGGTCTTCCTTTTCAATGTTAACGACCCGGTCTGCGCCGACTTCGGTACCTACCCTCAGTCTTTCTTCATCCGAATTGACGCCGCAGAGGATCACCTTGGCCCCTTTGGACTTAACGACCTGAGCCATGATGAGACCCACTGCACCCGGTCCTGTCACCAAAACGACCTCGTCCACTTGAACCTGAACCCTTTCAAGTGCCGCATGCGTACACACGGCTAAAGGCTCACAGAGGGCTGCCTCCGCATAACTTACATTTTCCGGGATCCGATGAAGGAGTCCCGATTTGATCGCCATGTATTTTGCAAAGGCCCCGTTATAAACGTAGCCATAGGCTTTTCGTTCCGGGCAAAGCTGGGTATCTCCCGTAATGCAGTACGGACAGACACCACATGAGTGAGCCGCTGTTTCAGAAACGACTCGATCCCCTTTTTTCCATTTTTCAACATCTCTTCCAACTTCTTCGATCAACCCACAAAACTCATGTCCCAGTATGACAGGTGGCCTTGCCTTTGGGAATTCATCATGAAGGATGTGGATGTCTGTACCGCAGACCCCTGCCCTCTTTACTTCGATCAAGACTTCATCGGGGCCGGGCTTTGGATCATCCACCTCCCGTAACTCAACATAGCCTTTACCCTTCTGGAGTTTCATCAGTGCTTTCAACGAAACACCTATTCAGCCCTTATGAAAAAGGTTATCATTATAAAAAATTTCCTCAAAATTTATTCCTTACCTTTGTTAAAGAAAATTACAAAAGGGTGGAATGATAGCATAGACCTCTTTTTTAGGCCCATGCTATCATAAAATCTTTTTAAAGGTTTTCTTACTTCTTCCAACCTGCCCACCCGCTCTCTTCCAAGGTGATGGAAATCTGCTCAGCCGGAATGATCATGATAGGCTTGACATAGGGAAAGTCGTAATACTTCGTCTTTTGAACGATTTCACCAATTACAACTGGGGTCTGGTTTTGATGGTCTTCTTTTCTCATGGTGAGCTTCCCTATGGGTCCCTCCCATGAGACGCCTTCAAAAGCCTTTATGAGTTGATCGGTATCCATGGATCCGGCCTTTTTGACTGCTTCGGCAAACATCTTGACCCCAATATAAGCTTCCATAGCCACAAAAGAAGGCCACTTTCTCCCACTACTTTTATAAAATGTCTCTTCGAATTTCTTCGCAGCGGGGGTATCAACCCCTAAAAGATACATATTGGCTTGAATGCACCCCAATCCTTTTTCTCGAACAAGGTTCATGACCGCATCATCATCGAAGAAACAACCACCCACAGGGAGTTTCATCCCCAGGTCTTTTCCCTGGATAATGAGTTGGGCGAGGTCTGTCCCCCAATTTCCAGTGATCACATAGTCAGCTCCTGAGGCATTGATCTTGCTGATGTAGGGAGCAAAATCCTTACAAAAGATCGGATGGAAATCCTTTCCTACAATCTGCGTATCAGGAGCTACTTGCTTGATAAATTTTTCGTAATAGTTAGCCACGTCGTAACCCCAGGAGTAATCCTGGTTGATTAAATAGACTTTTTTGTACCCCTTCTTGCCGAAATATTGAGCCAGTCCTTTCACATGCATGCCAGCGTTAAGACAGGTCCGGAAGACATAAGGATTCCAGTTTTCCCCTGTGATTCCCATTGCTTCTGCGCAGGTGTCGAGAAAAATCTTCTTATATCTGGGCATTGTTTGGGCGATCGCTCCCCCTACACCACTCGATGAACCCTGGATGATGATGTCGCAATTATATTCGAGAATCAACTTCTTTACCTTCTGCACTGCAATCTCATTCTTCATCTGGTTATCTTCAATCACAATCTCGATCTTTCTTCCCAACAAACCTCCTGCGTCATTGATCTCCTTAACTGCAGCTTCAACCCCCCAGATAATACGGTCTCCATTCGATTTGAATGCTCCCGAACGAATTTCGTTGATTCCAAACTTGATGGGGGGTGCTGCCCAGATCAACTCTGATGCCCCTAAGATACAAATAACCATTAAACTAAACCCCAATAGAATTTTCTTCATTTTTTTCTCCTCCTTTTAAAGAATCGATCCCGAATGAGAAATCTCTAGAAGTTATCTCTAACGCTTCTCGATCGCATCCACCTCCTTTCCTTCCCCTTCTTATACCTCCAGGTATTTTTTTCTTACTTCCTCATTGTGACCCAAATCCTCTGACGTTCCTTCCCACTGGATCATACCCTTACTTATCAAATAGACTCTGTGGGCCAAACCTAAAGCAATCGCAAATTTCTGGTCGGAAAGTAAAATGGTTGTGCCCTGTTTGTTGATCCCCCGGATCATATCATCAACCACCTCCACAATCTTAGGGGCCAACCCTTCCGTAGGCTCATCAATCAAAATGAGCTCAGGATTACCCATCAATGTCCTAGCGATGGTAAGCATCTGTTTTTCCCCACCCGAAAGGGTCCCTCCCTTTTGGTCTTTTCTTTCTTTCAGAGCTGGAAAGTAGTCGTAACATTTCTCCGGTGTCCAACCTTTGTTTGAATTCTTTTTGCTTATCTTGCTTCCCTTTATTCCGATCAGGAGGTTCTGATGGACTGTCAAGGTAGGAAAAATCCATCTCTCTTCCGGAACGAATCCGATTCCTTCCCTAGCGATCTGAAAAGGTTTAAGCCCGGCGATCTCTTTTTCTTTGAAACGGATTGATCCACTCCAAGGGGGCGTCAGACCAATAATTGTTCTCATCGTTGTCGTCTTCCCAACGCCATTCCGTCCAAGAAGAGCAACTATTTCTTTCTCTTTCACCTTCAAGGACACGTCATGCAATATGTGACTCTTCTCATAGTAAGTATTTACCGATTTCAGTGCCAACATCACTTCTTCTCTCCCAAGTAGGCATCCTTTACTAGCTGATTCTGCCTTATTTCTTCTGGGGCACCTGAAGCAAGAACCTTTCCATAGTGGATCACGGTAATGACGTCTGCTAAACTGAAAACCACGTCCATATCATGCTCGATGATCACTAGTGTCTTTCCCTTTGTCATCCAATCGATCAGTTTAACAACTCCCCTTGTCTCATTAATCGACATTCCGGACGTGGGTTCATCTAGCATGATGAGGTTTGGATCGGTCGCCAGTGTGATGCCAATTTCAAGGGCCCGTTGGTCTCCATAAGAGAGCTCTCCGGCCAGAACATCCTTCTGATGGTGAAGATTGATCTCCTCAAGGATTTCATGGGATTCCTTCGCAATTCCATCCATACGGTCGACGAGGGAGATAAAGTTAAATCTGACTTTATGTTTGGAAAGAATGGCTGCCCTGACGTTTTCAAATACGCTCAGCTTTGGGAAGATATTAGTGATCTGGAAAGACCGGGAGACGCCCAACCGGTTCAATTTGTGGGGTGGCAGGCCTGTAATGTCCTTGCCATTAAAAAAGACCTTTCCCTCAGAGGGCTTGTAACGACCGGTAACCAAATTGTAAACGGTGGTTTTGCCTGCGCCATTAGGACCAATGATGGCATGACGTTCTCCTCTACGGACAGATAGGTCAACCCCCTGGATGATTTTAACTCTGTCAAAATCCTTATGGAGATTTCTGATCTCTAAAATAAAATCGTTTCCCATCCTTTTTTGCTTTACTCCTGCAGATTATTAATCGAAGGCCTAAGCCTCTTCTTAATAGACAGAAATAGGCCTGACAATCCGTGGGGAACAAAAAGAACCATGAGAATGAATATTGCTCCTTGAAAAATCGCCCATCTCTCCGTCATAGAACTCAGCCAGTCATTGATATAGGTCAAAAAACAGGCCCCTACAATGGGACCTATAAATGTTCCACCACCTCCCACAAATGTCATTAAGAGAACCTCGGCTGCCTTATCCAGGTTGATAAAAGTGGTGGAGACGAATTCTTGAAAGGATGAAGCTAATGCTCCTGCAATCCCTGCGAAGAAGGCAGAAAATGTGTAGATCACAATTTTTGAAACATAAGTATCGTAGCCGATGAATTTTGCCCTCTCCTCATTCTCCCTCATACATAGGTTTAATCTGCCTAAGGGTGTTTTTGTGAAATACCAGCAGGCAAAAATAGAGAGACCAACTACCATCAGGACAAAATAATACCAATTTACCGTGCTGAACACATCGATTTCACCCACCCCTGGTAGATGAATGTTTGGCCGTGTCGCCTTAAGCCCATCCTCTCCACCAGTCACCGCCCTCCATTTTTCAGCCAGGGCGTAGACTAGTTGATTGAAAGCCAATGTTAGGAGTGCAAAATAGGCACCTCCCAAACGAACAACAAATATGCCAAATAGGATGCCGAAAAGGGCTCCCATCACTCCACCACACAAAATACCTAATATGAGAGATAATTTGAAATATTTGAAAAGGAGAAGGATCGTATATGCACCCACGCCGAAATAGGCTGCATGCCCAAATGAAAGCAGACCCGCCTGGCCGAATAAGACATTGTAGCTGATTGCAAACAAAGAATAGATGGTCATTGTGATGATCAAATTCAGTTTGAACTCAGATACCAGTTTGGGCATGAATGCCAATAGGATGAAGAGTAGAACTATGCCCATATATCTCAGGAGATTTTTTTTCATTAATCCTTTTCTCCCATTAATCCTCTCGGTCTTAGAATAAGGACAACGGCCATCAAAATGAATTCAAAGACAATGGCGAATTGGGGAATGATGAGAATCCCAAAAGATTGCAATTGTCCTATCAAAAAAGAAGCTAATAAAGCGCCCTGGATCGACCCAAGCCCTCCTACAACGATGACCACAAATAGATCAATGATGATCGTGGCAGCCATTCCTGGATTGGTGATGAGATAGGGACCTCCAATGACCCCAGCCAGGCCTGCCAGCCAGGCGCCCAACCCAAAGAGCACCATAAAGACCAGTGGAACATTAATCCCCAAAGCGTTGACCATTGCGCTATTCGATACCGCCGCTCGCACGATAATGCCTGCCTTCGTCTTAAAGAGGATAGCAAATAGAAAAGCGAAGACGATCAGGGACGCTCCGAGGATGAAGAGACGGTAGGTTGGATAGGAAATCCCGAATAAAGAGAAAGACCCGACCAAGATCTTGGGGATTTTGACAAGTACAGGTTCGTTTCCCCAAATCCATTTCACAATCTCTTCTATAATGTAAGCGATCCCAAATGTGAGCAATAGCTGATGGGCATGCCCATACCGATGGACTTGCCTCAAGAAGAATCGCTCAATCCCAATCCCAATACCTCCTATTAAAAAAGGTGCTATCAAGAGGCTCAACCAGAAATTGTTCGTCATCCGGAGGATGGAGAACGAGAAGTAGGCCCCGAGCATATATAATGCTCCATGGGCGAAATTGAGAACCCCCATCATTCCAAAGATCAGGGTCAGGCCTGAGGCCACCAGGAAGAGCAGCATTCCATAAACCAAACCATGAAGCGCCTGTGTGATCATGCCGAGAAGGAATTCCATTCACCCTCCTGAAGAAATAACTTTTCGCCTTTAGGCCCCTCCATTCTCAGAATATTGGATCATTTCAAGGGTCACCCCATCAGGGTCATGAAGGTAGGCTGCTTTCACACACGGTCGCAATTCCTGGGGAGGGGAGTTAAACCGGACCCCTTGAGCTAATAGTTTATGATAAAGTTCGTCGATGTGATCCACCTGAAAACCGATATGTGTAATTCCTTTATCACAAACCGCTTTATCCAACGGATAAGGTTGTCCTTCTGGAGAATGGTACTGAAAGAGCTCAATCCGCCCTCCCCACCCACTCAGCATTGCATATGAAACATCTACATCTTTCATTCCGACAACACTTTCAAGAGCCTCGCCTTTCCTGTGATCCATCCGCCATTCAAGAGTCATCCCTAACATATCCCGATAGAATCGAATGGATTGATCTAAATCACTCACACTGATAGCTGTATGGTGCAATAGCGTTATCATGCTCCCCTCATTTGATAGGTGTTAAATGCCACAACACAGGTTACTCAATGTCCTATTTTTTTGCAAGATGGATGGCTTTCTTCTGCCAGTCCAAGGCCGCTTCCGTCACCGCTTCTGAAAGGGTAGGATGGCCTTTTATTACCTCTCCCAAGTCTTCAATCGATGCCTCCACATTAATTGCCAGAAGACATTCGCCAATAAGGTCAGTGGCATGCTCGCCAAGGATGTGGACACCCAGGATTCGGCCCAATTCCTTTTCTGCAATTATCTTTACGAACCCTTCAGGTTCTCCCATGGCTAAGGCCTTAGCATTGTTGAGATAGGGAAACTTTCCCACCTGTATGTCAAATCCCCTTTGCTTTGCCTCAGATTCTTTTAGACCTACAGAAGCCACTTCCGGGATGGTATAGATGCAACTGGGGATTTTTTGATAATCAATTTCGCGAACCCTGCCCATGATGTTTTCTACTGCCACGATACCTTCGGCTGAGGCCACATGGGCAAGCATTATCTTGCCGATGACATCGCCGATGGCATACACACCTTCCACGTTGGTCTCCATACGGGAGTTGACCTTGATAAACCCTCCCTCCATTTTGATTCCAATCTTATCGAGATTGAGCCCATCGCTGAAGGGGACTCTCCCTACTGCCATGAGGACCTTTTCGCCTGAAAATTTTTCCTGTTTTCCATCTCTTTCTATCGTCACCTCCACCTTCTCTTTTTTGGGGGAGGCTTTGAGAACTTTTGTATGAGTGAAAACCTCAATACCCTGTTTCTCAAGCAATAACGTCAACCCTCTAATCACCTCTTCATCCTCTGTTAAAATGATTTTAGGAAGCATCTCGATGATCTTTACTTTTGTGCCCAGGTCATTAAAGATCGTGGCGAATTCAACGCCGATTACTCCTCCTCCAATAATTAAAATGTCTTTGGGAATTTCCTTTAGGTCCAAAACATCATCGCTGGAAAGGATCATTTTCCTGTCGATCTTCACCGTCGGGATAGAGGCGACCTTAGAGCCGGTGGAAATGATAATATTCTTTGTCTTATAAATTTCCGTCTTTCCGTCTTTTGAAACCTCAATGGTCTTTGGGTCGATAAACCTTCCAAAACCTTTTACCAAATTTACCTTTTGACTCTCAAGAAGCATGGAGACGCCCCGCTTCATCGTCTCAACTACTCTGTTCTTTCGAACGACCATTTTTTTCAAGTCAATCGAGACTTTTGAACCATGTACGAATAAATCCGAATGCATAACCTTCTGGTAGATCTTGAGATCGGAGAGGAATGATTTTGTGGGAATACATCCGCGATTTAGACAGGTTCCTCCCAAATCACCCTTTTCGATAAGGAGCACTCGGGCCCCCATTTGAGCTGCTCTAATAGCACTCACATATCCCCCAGGCCCTGCTCCAAGAATGGCAATATCGTAACTTTCTCCTGAAAGCTTCACAGTGGCTACCGGAGTAGGCGGTGATGTAGGTTGAGGAGGAATAGGTTGAAGATGAAGTATCGCAGGAGCAAGTCTATATTTTTCGGGTAGTTCCTCTCCTCTGTCCGTAATGATGGCAACAACGGTCAGGACGGGAACTTCCATGTTTTCTGGAATGAGAATTTTCTTCAATATTCCGGTAGCCGGTGACTCCACCTCCGTCATCAACTTTTCCGTCTCAACCTCAAAAATAGGTTCTCCCTTTTTTACAAACTCCCCTTCGGATTTAAGCCATTTGATGATTTTCCCTTTTTCAATCGTAATTCCCAACATTGGGACAACAACTTCAATGGCCATAAATATTCCTCTAAAAGTGCATGAATGTGCGTACGGGATTTTCTAATCTATTTTTCAGCGACTGGAGAAATGCCGCAGCCACTGCCCCATCGATGATCCGATGGTCTACGGAGAGACCAAAACGTGCCATTTTCTTTACCGCCACCTGACCATTTCTTAGGCTAAGGTGATCGAAAGTCTTTCCGATACTCAATATGCCGCTCTGGGGTGGATTAAGGATTGCTGTAAAAAAGATAATATCGAACTGCGCCAGACTAGAAATGGTAAAAGTCCCCCTTTCTATCTCCTCTAACTTCAATTTCCCTGCTCGGGCACGATCCACCAAGTCCGACCGCATCTGGGCAATCTTTCCGAGACCCAACTGGTCAGCCTTAGGGATGGCGGGTACAATCAACCCTTCCTCCATAGCGACGGCCAGCCCAACATTGATCTCTGGACAGACATAAATTTCTTCACCTTTCAAAGTGGCGTTGAGAATAGGGAATTCTCTGATTGTAAAAGCCACCGCCTTGATAAAAAAATCATTGACTGAGATTCGGATCATAAACTCTTTTTCAAAATCCAATAGAACTTCCTCTCGTAACTGGTTCAGTCTGTCCATTTCTACATCGGCAAAAAAATAAATATGAGGCGCCGTAAAGGCGCTCTGCGCCATCCGTTTGGCAATCACCTTTCTCATCTGACTCATGGGAATAGTCTGGCCAAAAAGATTCTCTTCCCCCTCTTTCTCTTTTATAAAGATCGCTTGCTTTTCTGCAGCCTTGATCACATCACCCAACATGACTCTACATCGAGTACCCGTGCCCTTAATATCTTCAAGGGAGACACCTTTCTTCTCGGCCAATTTTCTGGCCAAAGAAGACGCATAGATCCTTTCTCTCTGAATGGTTACCTCCGAGATGCCCTTTGTAATTCTGAAGTTTTCAATGTCCTTAACCAGGATAGTTCCTTTGGGCCCCGACCCCTTCACTAAAGATAGATCCACCCCTTTTCTTCGTGCCATCCATCTGGCAGCAGGTATGCATCTTAGCGCATTTGGGTTAGTGCAGGTATTTGATCCATGAATCATCCCTAAATCTCCACCTCATGTCACAAGTATTCTTTCATCTTCTGGACAGCCTCCCTCACATCCCCCTCATCAGGGATGTATATTTTTTCAAGAGGGGGGCTGAAAGGGACTGGGGTATCAGGTGAACCAACTCGAATAATTGGAGCTTGTAGGTATTCAATGGCATCTTCAGCAACGACTGCAGATATTTCGGCGCTCACTCCACAGGTAACAGGCCCTTCGTCTGCCACAATGAGTCTCCCCGTTTTCCTAACCGATTCCAAAATAGCGCCCTTATCTAAGGGCTTGAGGGTTCGGGGATCTAAGATTTCTATCTGAATACCATCTTTAGAAAACTCTTCAGCCACACTTAGGGATCGGCTGACCATGGCATGAGTGGCTACAATAGTGATATCCTTACCTACTCTTTTGATATTGGCCTTTCCAAACGGGATGGTATAGTACTCTTCGGGAACCTCCCCTTTTGTGGCATATAGTTTCTTATGCTCAACAAAGATAACCGGATTTTCATCTTGGATTGCCGTATTCATGAGGCCCTTTGCATCGTAGGGACTCGAAGGGGTAACAACAATCAATCCGGGGATATGCATGAAAAAGGAATGAAAGCTCTGAGAGTGCTGAGCTGCTGCCCCCCGACCAGCCCCAATGTTGACCCTCAATACCATTGGAACCTTTCCTCTTCCTCCAAACATATAGTGAATCTTGGCCATCTGGTTTACGATCATGTCCATTGCACAAGTAGTGAAATCGATAAACATAATCTCCACCACTGGCCTCATACCAGTCATGGAGGCTCCGATCGCGGCTCCAACAAAGGCAGATTCAGAAATAGGCGTATCGATGATCCTCTCAGGGCCAAATTTGTCAAGGAGACCTGCCGTCACTTGGAAGATTCCTCCGTATTTCCCAATATCTTCCCCCATGAG
>Ga0136653_10001860_pt1 | contig 11550 bp, 13 predicted proteins | sample LakKivw275mmetaG_FD_94866 | JGI IMG/M metagenome (GOLD analysis project Ga0136653, IMG submission 94866) | Anoxic lake water microbial communities from Lake Kivu, Rwanda to study Microbial Dark Matter (Phase II) - Lake Kivu water 275m metaG... | ecosystem: Environmental > Aquatic > Freshwater >... | reverse complement strand
CGTTATTTGTTGATCGCGATCAGCTTTTTGACCTGTCTGCCAGTTCCGGCTTACCGGTATCAATCGGGGGACTTGGCACGGGCAGCTTTCTTTTTTCCCTTAGTCGGAGCGTTCATCGGCGGAGTGAATTACGGAACGTTTCGCTTGTTACGATGGGCGGGAGCAAGTTCCTATCTGACGGCGTTAACGGTGGTGACGATGGGGTTAGTTCTCACCCGAGGATTGCATCTAGATGGCTGGGCAGACATCTGCGACGGGCTGTTTACTACCAAAGAAGCCGAGAAGCGGCGAGAGATATTAAAAGATTCGCGTTTGGGAACCTTCGGGGTGGTAGGGATCGTTCTCCTTTTGGGATTTAAAATGGTAGCCGTTGGAGAAACCCTCACTCCCTGGATCCTCATAGTCGCGCCCGTAGCAGGGAGAACGGCGTCTCTGATCATCGGCAGCTTTTTTTATCCTTTTACCCGGGAGAAAAGGGGATTGGGAGAAGAGTTTTTAGGAAGAGTTCCCGGTAGGTATGTATGGTTCTGGCTGGGGGTAGTCCTCATTCTCCCGAGCTGGAGATGGGGAACGCTTTTTTTTCCTCAAGCGGTAGCTGGCTTTATTATTGGATGGCTATTCGGTAAAATGTTGGAACGGAGTTTTCGGGGACTCAATGGAGATGCGGTGGGAGCGACCATTGAAACCGTTGAAACCCTTTTCTTATTCATGGGGGGAGGGCAGAGATGAAACGCGCGCTTTGTCCGGGAAGTATGGGAGAACTGGTACAAGGAGTCTGGGAAGGGAAAGAAGTGCTCATTTCACTGACTATTGATCGCTTTGCCGAGATGGAAGTGAATTTGGTCAACACATTATCCGTACCCAAAACCCAGGACACGCAGAAACTATGGAAGAGTAAACGGGCATTGGAAATCGCTCTCGAGGAGTGGGGATTAGCCGATCTGGGTGATCATATTGAGTTTCGCCGTCGCCGTTGGATTCCAGAAGGAAAGGGATATGCTTCCAGCACGGCTGATATTGCGGCAATGCTGGCTGCTCTGGCTCGACTGATGGGACGTGATCTCTGTGAAGAAGATATTGCCCGGATCGCACTACGGGTCGAACCGTCCGACAGCACTGTGTTTTCTCAAATGTGTCTTTTTGACCATTTACGGGGATCGGTTCTGATACGCTTCCCTGCTCCAAAGAACCTGGGGGTAGTAGTGGTTGAACTCCCCGGGACGCTCGATACTGTCTCGGTCAATCGAGGTTTCATGTGTTTCAAATGGAGTCAATATAAAATTGAACTCAGTGAGGCTTTTGAGAATGCCCAGCGTGGATTGGAAGAGGGCAACCTGAAATTATTGGGAAAAGCGGCGACGCTGAGCAGTTGGATTGCTCAGTCCTTTTTTCCTGAGCCTATTTTTGAAAAGTTGGTTGAAATGAGTTCCGCGGTCGGGGGGTTAGGTGTCAACCGAGCTCATACCGGGAAAGCCTTTGGTATTTTGTTTGACACCCGAATCTATCGCCCCGAAGAGATGTTACGACGAGTACAGGGCTGCTTGGCGGGAGAAAAAGTGACACTTTGGGCTGCCCGAGTCATTTCAGGAGGAGCGAGGTTGGTTCATTTATGAAAGAGATTATCCTATTACGGCATGGCGATACTCATGCGACTGAAAACGGATATTTTGCCGGTTGGAGCGATATTCCCCTTTCAGAGAGAGGAAGGCGAAGAATTTTACGTGCAAAGGCAATATTACAGGATATGGAGTTTAACGAGGTATTAACCAGCCCGATGACTCGAACCCAGGAAACTGCTCGACTGGTTTTCAACCATGACCGGCCCTTTATCATGGAAGAAGCCATCAAGGAACGTTCCTTTGGCGCTTGGGAAGGGAAAAACTGGGAAGCGTTAGAAAATGAGTTTCCTGATGAAGTTGTTAAGTGGAAGAAAAATCCACTGGAGTTTACCCCTCCGGGAGGAGAAAGCTTTGCTCAAGTTATGCATCGCGTGAGCTCGTTTTGGAATCATTTTATCACCAAGGACAACGGAACCTATTTGATTGTCACCCATGCCGGGGTCATCCGGTGTTTCCTGGTTCTTTTCACCGGAATGACTTTTGAAAACAGCTTTCACCTATTACTTGATCCGGGAGTAGTGGTGAAAATCCGCGAGAAGCCTGAATTTACACAAGTTGTTTCCATCGTGAACCATGAAGGTGTTGAATAGTGAATGCGCTGCGTCTAATCTGCGGGTTTGCTCTGGATGCACTTTTTGGGGATCCTCAGGGAAGTTGGCATCCGGTGGTCCTCATCGGAAAAATGATCGCCGGGCTGGAAAAGCTGCTCTTTCCTGAAAAAAGGAGCTTCAAACGGGAGCTTGTCCTGGGGTTTGTCATGGTTGCTCTCATGGTCGGAGGATTGGGGTCCCTCTATTATAGCCTCAGTCTCTGGCTCCACAACCACTTTCAGGTGATTTGGTGGGCGCTCGAGATCTATCTCATCTTCAGTTTTACCGCCTACCGGACCTTGATACTGCGGGTTAGGGACGTCAAAAGCGCCCTCAGCCTGGGTGATAGAGATGCCGCTCGACAAGGACTGAAGCATTTGGTTGGTCGTGATACCGAGCATTTTACCGAGAGCGAAACTGTGCGTGCCACCTTAGAGTCTCTTGCAGAAAGTTTCTGCGATGGAATAATCGCTCCCCTGTTCTATATTGCCCTTTTTGGTGCATTAGGAGGGTTGGTGTATAAAGTAACCAACACCTTGGATTCAATGCTCGGATACAAAGATTTCCGGTATTATTTTTTTGGTTTCGCTTCGGCCCGGTTAGATGATGCGATGAATTTTATCCCCGCTCGACTCAGTGTGGTTCTAATCGGCATTTCAGCCATGATTTTGGGGCGGTTTTGGAAAGGAGTTTTTCAGTATTCCCTGCGCGATGCCCGGAAACATCCGAGCGTCAATGCTGGTTGGCCGGAAAGCGCCTTAGCGGGAGCTCTGGGAGTCCGCCTGGGAGGAGCTAATTATTATGCGGGGAAACGAGAAGATTATCCCTTTTTGGGTGAACCGTTGCTGGACCTCATTCCGGTGCGCATTGATGAAGCTTTGACAGTAGTGAAAGTGGCAACCTATGTTGGAGTTCTGATCTGCAGCCTCCTGTCTATTTTGGTTTGGCTCCTTTGAAAAGACGGCATTTAAGGTATAATCGACATATTCCTTTTCTCAGCAGAGGACAATTTTAAAGATGAGGTGGTTGGATGCACGGTAAAGAACGATATGATCCAGGAAAATTACGTCGACAAATCGTAGTGTCGATATTGATCAGTCTGGGTACCACGATTTTCATTTTTTCGCTGATTTCATTCCGGGGAATCTCGGTCGACCTTTCGGTTTTTCATCCTGAATGGTTTCTTATGGGTTTTATTTTCCTCATTCTTTCCTGGACGGTCGATGCTATTCGCGTGTTCTTAAGTTCTCGTGTCTGGAATAAAGCCATCACCTTCCGGCAGGCTTTGAAGACAGTGCTCTCCGGCTATTTCATGTCGACCATTACTCCCTCAGCGACGGGTGGATCACCCGCTCAGATGTATGTTCTCAGCCGTTCGGGTCTCACCTGGGGGGAAGCCGGAAGCCTGGTGGTGGTCTGTGGCATTCTCTACCAAGTAAGCCTGCTCCTCCTCATCGTTGTCTTTCTCTTCCTCTTTGATATTCGGGTCGCTCTCCAGGGCATTCTCCTCAAGCTTCTCTATTCCTTTGCCGTCTTTTATTCGATCATCATGTTTCTCCTCTTTTATTTTCTCTACCGACCCCAGATGCTCTATCGTCTCACTGACTGGGGGATCGGTTTCGTCAAACACTATTTCCGACGGGTCAGGTTCTCCGAAACTGCGGTGCGAGCCTGGGTCGAAGAATTCTTCGATGATTTCCGGAGAGGGTTCAGCACCCTCTTTCTTAAAAAACCCCAATATCTGGTTTGGAATCTCTTATTGTACGACCTTCGTTACCTGCTCATTTTTTTAGTCGCTTATTGGGTTTTATTAGCTTTAGCGATTCAGGCTCCACCAATCCAGGTCATCGGATCTCAAATTCCGCTCAATTATATTTTTTCGTTGATGCCTACCCCTGGATCGAGCGGAGGAGCCGAAGCCTCGATCGCCTCGGTTTTTCTCTCCTATACCCTTCCACAACGGATTGGTATTTTTGTGGTCTTATGGAGAGTGTTGACTTTTTATTTTCCGCTCATCGTCGGTGGAATTGATTTTTTTGGGCGAGTTTTAAAACAAAAACTGGCCATACACCCTGGAGTATAGATGAATAACTTAGAAAGCATTGGAAAGGAGATTTATCCTGATTTTCGGTTTATTTATCAAGTAGAAATCGATTCGACCAACCGTTTCGCCCGTCAACTGGCGGAGGAGGGGTATCCCGAAGGTACGCTGGTGATGACCGATCGACAAACTGCCGGGAAGGGAAGGAAGGGGCGATACTGGTTTTCGCTCGCCGGGAAAAGTCTCACCTATTCTTTTCTGCTTCGCCCTGAAGAAAAAGTGCCTGATCAATGTGGTCAACTGGCGCTAATGGTTGGATTAGCCCTCGTTCAAGCTTTGGAAGCGATCGGGTTCGCGCCCCAGCTCAAGTGGCCGAACGATGTGCTTATCAACGGCAAGAAAGTGGCGGGAATCCTTCTTGAAAGTTCGATTGACTCCGGTCGGATACACTGGGTTGTCATTGGGATCGGTATCAATCTGAATCTTGAAATGAAGGATTTTCCTCACGAAATTCGAAATCAGGCGACCTCGCTGCTCATCGAAGGAAAACAACCGGTTTTCCCGGAGTTCATCATCGGTCGATTTTTAGAAAAGCTGGCCGATTGGTATTATCCATGGAAAGAAGGAAGGAACTCACTTCGATTTTTCCGGGAATATGAAAAACGATCGGCTGTTTTGGGGAAAGTGGTGATCATGGAAGAGTTTGATCAGACCATTCAGGGACGAGCACAACGAATTGATGAAACTGGAGCGCTCTGGGTGACAACCGATCAGGGAGAACGAAAATTTTCCTGGGGGGGATATTCGCTCGTCATCGAATCCCAGTCCCCAAAGAGGAAAAATTTGAAGGAGAACATGTGAGGGGAGAGATCGAATGATCCTTACTCCCCGGGTATTCACCCGGAGTGCGTTTCTCTGTGCGATCGCTGTCACTGCTGCCAGCCTTTTCCGGTTTGGGTCAACCATCGTTCCTTTCAGTCTTTTGCCAGCGGTCTATGTCTTCGGGGCGATTTCCTTCTCTCCTCAAGAAAATTTTTTAGGCTGGACGGTTTACTGTCTGTTGGGGCTCATAGGACTCCCGGTTTTTGCCTCGTCTCCTTTTGGCGGGTTGGGGTACATTCTCAAACCAACCTTTGGATTCATTCTCGGTTATATCGTCCTCTCTCCGTTGATCTCTCGGGTTGCAGACCGGCAGAAGCCGCTGACCAGCAGGTTTCTCCTTTTCCTCAGCTTAGCGGCAATTTTCATGCTTTACCTTCCCGGTCTTTTGTATTTTTGGTTCATCATGAAATTTGTTCTCCAAACAGAGATGCACATCGGAATGGTATTAAAAACTGCCTTCTGGCCGTTTATCGGTGGGGATATCCTAAAAGCTATCGGCGCCTTTTTCATCGCCTTGAAAGCAAGGTCGATAAAAAGGAAGTAAGAAAATACCGTGAAAGGTAAAATGTGAATTATCAAAGATTAACCGCCATGCGGTTTGGCATCAGTGAAGAAGTCATTCCCAAAACTCATCTCGGATCGGCAGCACGGCTGTCCACCTATGCCTTGATGGTGGGGTTGGTAGTGATGATGATCCTGGATAATGGGTTCGGATGAAAAAGCATGAAAACTTCCCTTGATTCTCAGGAGAAATCTGTAAAAATTTTAATCATTGAAGATGATCCGAAAATTGCCCGATTGTTGGAATTGGAATTAGCGCACGAAGGCTATCACGTTCAACGCTCGCCAACGGGGGAGTCAGCGGTAGAGGATTTTTATACCTATCGGCCTGACCTGATCATTTTAGATATCATGCTTCCTGATATTGATGGCTGGGAAGTGGCGAAGCGAATCCGTCGACTCTCGGAATCGGTTATAATCATCATGTTAACCGCCTTGGGGGAGGTGGATGATCGGGTGAAAGGACTCCGTACCGGAGCCGATGATTACTTGGTGAAACCTTTCGCCATCGAGGAATTACTTGCCCGGATTGAAGCCCTGTTGCGGAGAGCCGGTATCCAAAAGAAAGAAACTATCCACATTGGCAATATACTGATCGATCCTGAATCGCATCGGGTTCTTCTCGACAACCAGGACATTCCATTCACCAAAACCGAATTCGATCTCCTGCTTTATTTAATCCGCAACTCCGGTATCGTCCTTTCTAAAGAAAAAATCATCCAGAATGTATGGGGACCGGACTTTTTCGGGACTCCTGGAGTCGTTGAGGTCTATATGAATTATCTTCGGAAAAAATTAGGAGGAGAGGGAAAACATATTAAAACCATTCGTGGTGTCGGGTATACTTTTCAAAAGGATTGACATCGAAAATGAAAATTAGTGTGCGCATGACCCTGTTCAATTTTACCTGTCTATTTGCTTTAACCTTACTGACTTTTTATATTTTTTATGATTTTTCCCGCTCCGGTACTCTGAACTCAGAGCGAGACGATATTGTCCAGCGATCACAAGCCGGTGGGGGGCGCATGATGCATGGTACGATGGCTCGGGGGAGAGCATTTCCCGGAGATTTCTTGGTGGGGAGTTGGGAAAACGAGCAATTGAACGTGGTTCAGAATCCCTGGGAACTTGACCCGAATCTCTGGAAAGAAGGGATGGTCGTCGAAAACGGCGAATACTTTCTTTTTGTAAAAACCGAGCGGTCAGGACAGTGGTTTTTGGTGGGCAAAAACATCACCTCCTCCATCGATTCCCTGGAAAGAATGCGGCGGGTGGCATGGTTTTTGATACCGATTATAGGTGGCATGGTTATGATAGCGAGCTATTTTTTGTCTGAATACTGGTTGAAACCCTTGCGTGACCTGAATCGAAGATTACACAAAATCAGCTCGGACAACTTGTCGGCTCGGTTTCCGGTTGCCTCTCCTCTTGACGAAATTGAAGAATTGAAATCAGCCCTCAATGTGATGCTGAAAGCCCTGGAAGACGGGTATCTCATTCAAAAACGCTTTGTCGCCAATGTATCCCACGAACTTAGGACACCGCTCAGCACCATTATTGGGTATAGTCAAATGCTGCGGCGTTGGGGAAACTCCAACCCGGCGGTTCGCAGTGAGGCGCTGGCAGCAATTGAATCCACCGCGGAAGGGATGAAGGAATTGACCGAAAACCTCCTTCTCCTCAGTCGTACCGATCAAGGGATTGAGAAGAAGGAAGCGATGGTAAGCGAGATTTTAACCTCGGTCGTTGATCAACGGAAGAATAAACATCCCGAACGTACCCTGCTTCTGACCGAAGAAGCTGATCCCCGGATTGAAACTTCGGTTGGTCACTTCACCATCTTGCTCGATATCCTCCTGGATAATGCCTTGAAATATTCATCACAGGATATTGAAATTTCTTTACGAGAAAATGAACTCACCATTCGCGATTACGGACCCGGGCTCACCGAGGAACTCAGCTCTCGGCTTGGGGAGCGGTTTTATCGAGGGAAGAACGCCATTCACCAGCCAGGGTGGGGAATCGGCATCTCACTGGCCTATGAGATCGCCCATAAACTGAGCTTCGAGCTCATTTTTGAAAATACCACTCCCAAGCCGGGGTTGCTGGTCACGGTTCGGTTTGGTTCCTCTCAACCCCCCTTCCCCTAACCCTCTCCTCCGCTGGAGGAACATTGCGGAACGACCGGGTGGATACCTTTTAAGTTTTCCCTACCCTTACTGGCTGGTACTTTCCTGAAATGAAACAACCACTCCCTCTTTTTGCTTCAGCTCGATCAGCGAGAGGGCTTCCTGGTGTCGGTGGAGAGCAACCTGAAAGACGATTTCGTACCGAGCCGGGTCAATCTGTACCAGCTGTTTTCCCCGACAAAAACTGATGATCTGATTCACCATCGTTTGAAAGTGGATGGGATTAACCTCAAGCATAAACCGTGCCCGGATTTCTTGCTCAATGATTCCCGAGATCTCCAGCACCTGTTCGGCAGCCTGATGGTAAGCGTCGATTAATCTCCTGACTCCTAATTTCTTGCCCCCAAAATAGCGGATGATGGTAACCGCGACATTGGTGAGCTCCCGGCGTCGGATGGCTCCCAGGATGGGACGTCCGGCGGTCCCACGAGGTTCACCAGCATCGGTGGCGAATTCGGTGGTGGGATCGAGCCCGACTCGCCAGGCATAACAACAATGGGTTGCATCGGGATAGAGTTGCTGGATGGCCTTGATCTTTTGACGAGCTTCGTCTTCCCGGCCAACCTGAACACTATGAGCGATGAATCGTGATCTTTCGACGACCAGTTCGGCGCAACCAGCCTTTTCAATTGAACGGTATTTCGAATTTGAGGTTTCCATGCTTTTTTTTGAATGGTATCATACTTGAAATCATTTTGTGGAGAAAATCGAAGCGTGGTCGATCAAAAAAAGAAAACCTTGTTTAACCTGTTCATCAGCTTCATTCGCATCGGTGCCTTTACCTGGGGCGGGGGGTATGCTATGGTTCCCCTGATTCAGAAAGAATTGGTGGATAAAAAACAATTGATCAGCGATGAAGATTTTATCACCGGTTTATCGGTAGCCCAGGGACTTCCCGGAGCCATCGCCATTAATACTGCTTGTTACTTTGGTCAGCGGGTCGCTGGGTTTCCGGGAATGCTGACCGCAGTTTTGGGGTCAGTTCTTCCTTCTTTTTTGATCATTCTGATGGCGGCGACTTTTTTGTTTCACTTTGGTGATCATGAGCTGGTTCAACATTTTTTTCGTGGGGCGACTCCGGCCATCGTCGCCTTAATCGCTTGTGGTATCGTTTCTATTGGAAAAAAGGCTTTAAAAAAGCGGATTGATCTGGTTTTGGCCGTTGTTCTTTTTACTTTAGTCCTGATCTTCCGTTTTCACCCCCTATGGATCGTTCTCTTGGGTGCATTCACCGGTTTATGGAGGAAAAGTTGATTTTCTTTCAGCTCTTTTTGTCATTTTTTCGAATCGGTTGTTTTGCCTTTGGGGGAGGGGCAGCGGCACTTCCACTGATTCAAAAGGAAATCGTCGATACTTACCAATGGCTCACCACTGAACAGTTTGTTGATTTGATCACCCTATCCGAGCTGACCCCCGGTCCGATTGCCATCAATTCCGCCACCTTTGTCGGCTATAAGGTGGGAGGGGTGATGGGAGCTTTCATCGCAACTGGAGCCTTTTGTCTTCCCTCGATCGTTTTGGTGATGATGGTTACGAATTTTCTCAGGGTCTTTGAGGAAAATGCGATGGTGCAGAGGGTTTTAAAAGGACTCCGGCCATCGGTTATCGCTCTCATGTCGCTCGCCGGGTTGTCTATCGCCCAGAATGGTATGAGAGATTGGTTTGCCCTTGGGTTAGGGGTGGCCTCCTTCTTTTTGGTATCGAAAAAATGGATTGATCCAATTCTCATGTTACTTTTAGCCGGCATCGCCGGAATACTCTATTATCGATAATCTCACCAGTGAGAATTAAGGCAGTGGTCACGCCGGACGATACGGTTTTTAAGCGTCACCGTGTAGGTAAAGCGGATGATTGATTGTTGATCCTGCTTTTCTTCCACGGTCTGGTAACGGAGGGTTTGTCCGGGAGTAATCCATGCCCCTTTGGTCGGGAGCGGATTGGTGAGCGAGGCCTCCATCAACGAGGTGTTTCCTTGAGGCCTGATCAAAACGAGTCCCCTTTCATCAATTTCCGACAAGACATAGGCAGCAGAAAAGTTTGGATGGTAGGGAAGATCATTTATCCCGTCTAAACCGCTCGATGCTCCTCCTCCTACATCGCCGCTGAGCGAGAGTCCGTTTCCCAATACTATGCGAACCGTTACTGGATTGATTTTTTCTGGTTCGGTTCCGAACGCACCGAGATGACTGGTTAAGGTGCTGGTTTCTTCTTCATAATGATAGGTCGGGAAATCAATCATCAGTGGCGGTGCTCCTTCACCGCTCAAAACTTCGGATGATAGAGAACCCCAGTATTCGATGAAAACCAACTCGTTTGCCCAATCGACGGTTTTCACCAACGGAGTGGTTCCACCGATGCAGCCCGCCGGGATGAGCATGATGAATAATAGGACAAGAAAAATGAATATTCTTTTCATGGTTACTCAGCTCCTCAACCCCTTCTTTTTGAGTATTTTATCACTTTTATCATTTATTGCTTTCCCAGGAACTGTATAGAGACATCAGAGGTAATGGGTACTATTGGTGGGGGGATGGGCTCAAGCTGACAAAGTCGGGTAAAAAAGGTACAATACCACAATGAGAATCAAAGGTTGGGACGTTTACAGCGAAGGCGTTTTCCTTCAATGCGTTTTTTCTGAATAAACCCGGTGGAATCAGGGTTATATCTGTGTAAACTGAGTGGCTATTCAAGGGCCGGGAAAAGGTTAATACCCCAGTATCCTCACAAAATTGATGCGAAATAGGTGACGGTAGATTGTTTTTTAAAATAATGGATCGTTATATCGCTCGTGAAAGCGCAGCCGGCATGTTTACCTGGGTTGGTGCAGTGACTATCATCATGCTGGTGCAGATTTTGTTCGAACTTGCTGATTTTTTCGTAAATAAAAAGGTGCCCATCTTCATTACTTTGGAAATACTCCTGTTATACATACCGGCTCAAATGGTACTCACTTTTCCCATCTCATATCTATTGGCATCGGAATTGAATTTGGGTAGACTGGGACGCGAAAGTGAAATGGTGGCCATAGAAGCCAGCGGGGTGAACTTAAGGCGAATTCTGCTTCCCTATATCATGGTGTCGATATTGGTAAGTATCGGAGCTTTTTACTTGAATGATATCATCGTTCCCGAGTCGAATCACCGGGCACAGGTGTTATTGCGTGAATTTGTTTATAAAAAAGGCCCCCCTAAAATTCAACAAAACGTCTTTTTTCGTGATGCCGAGAATCGCTACTTTTATGTGAATGAACTGGATAACGAGACCTGGGAAATGAAAAAGGTTATCATCTATGATATGAAAGATCAAACCAAGTTTCCCGATGTAATCGTTGCCCGGAGTGCATTTTGGTTGGAAGATCAATGGCTTTTGAAAAACGGGGTTGTTCATCGTTATGATGAGAAGGGATATCTTCTTCAGGAAATTGAGTTTGCGGAAATGAAAATCGATATGAAGGAGGAGTTGCAGGAATTTTTCGAAAATCAACGATCGCCCGAAGAAATGTCGACCCGAGAGCTCCGGAAGCAAATCGAAATTTTAAAACAAACGGGCACTCAGACCGACGAGTTTGAAACTGCCTATTATCTTAAGTTTTCCATTCCTTTCTCTGCCCTGATGTTTATTTTGATCGGGTTACCCTTTGGGATTCAAAGGGGGAGGGATACCAAGGT
>Ga0136653_10001854_pt1 | contig 11572 bp, 12 predicted proteins | sample LakKivw275mmetaG_FD_94866 | JGI IMG/M metagenome (GOLD analysis project Ga0136653, IMG submission 94866) | Anoxic lake water microbial communities from Lake Kivu, Rwanda to study Microbial Dark Matter (Phase II) - Lake Kivu water 275m metaG... | ecosystem: Environmental > Aquatic > Freshwater >... | reverse complement strand
GCAAACAAATACTACGGAACAAGCCTTTTGATAAGTGAGTTTACCTTCCAGAATCTGAAAGGTAAGTATATATACAGGGAGGTGGACCGCCTCCGCGTGAAAGGCAAGGCACAACCAGTAAGCATGTATGAGATACTCGATTATCATGATGAGAATTCCTTTAAGAATCTCAAAGACGTTATAGAGATTTACCATGAGGGCATAACCCTGTACCGTGAGACAAAGTGGAATGAGTGTATTGCGAGATTTGAAAAGGCCCTCTCCTTGAATCCGAATGACAACCTCACCCGTATCTGCATAGAGCGCTGTGAGTATTTTCTCAAGAATCCTCCCGAGAAAGATTGGGACGGCGTCTGGATAATGACAGAGAAGTAAGAGAACCTGCTTCGTTATTTGGTTCATCTCGTCTGTCTGGTTCATTTCGTTGAGCACAAGATAAACCAGATAGACCAGACCAACCAGATAGACGATAAAGTTACCGCCGGAACACTGTTTCCCTCGACGCTCCGGCTCCGCGTTTCTTACCCACTAAGACTCGGAATTCACTCAATTCGTGAACTCGTGCTTCGCACTCAGACAGCACGAATTGTCCTTCGGAACACTCTTCCTCGTCAAGTGGGGACCCAAGAAATGCTCGATGTCGCGCTCCACAAAAGCTCTTCCGGCTTAAGATTTCAAAATGTAAAGCTCTCAAAATCAAGGATAAAGATTTGACCCTATTTCCTCAGGCAATCACAGGGTGCAGGGTGCAGCTCATGCCGGTATCGAGCAGATACTTATACTGATTATTGACAGGGAGCTTACCCGCCAGGAACAGGTGGCAATACAGCTCTCCCATAATGCCATAGAAGGCAAGGATGACCCTGTTATTCTAAAGGAATTGTGGGACGAGATAGAGCTTATTGACCTAAAACTGTATGCCGGTCTCGACAGTGAGATCATCAAGGAGCTTGAAAAAATGGAGTTCATCTCAATAATAGAGGCCCGGCCTGATTATAAACATCTGATGATGCTCTTTTTACCCGAAGAGACGGAAGAGATCAGGAAGATCCTTGGGGAAGCGGATCTGTTTTTTTCAGGCGATGAGAATTATATCCTGTCCAAAAAGCACTATGACGAAGTTTTCCGGCTCCTTGTGGACATCAAGGATAAATACAACATAATCAATAACCCTACGGCTTTTATGAAAATCATTGAATTTGCTAAGGAAGGACTAAACAACGATAAAAACGTAAACGATGTTAAAACATAACACCTTTAAAATCAATAATATTTTTTACTGCTTATAAAGAGATAGTGTTCAGCGTTCAAACGAAGCCCCCTCGCGCACTTCCTGAAGCCGAGCATTTGTCTTTTTTTCCAGAAGTACATTTCAACCGGTATTTGATAGTTTAGCCGACAATTTTCCGCTTGACATTTAAATAAAATCGGAGAACAATGGATAAAAAGGGGCGGTCATTAGGTGGCAAACAATTTGTTCGTTTCATACGACCTCATTCAGCCAGGTCAGAAATACGAGACAGTAATCGCCGAGATCAAGAAGCTTGGCAGTTGGGCCAAAGTCCACTACTCGCTCTGGTACGTGAAGTCGCAGCTTTCTGCATCTGAGGCATCCAAGCGCGTGTGGGCTTTAATGGATAGCAACGACAAGCTCATTGTCATCGACTCAACAAACAACAATGCGTCCTGGTATAACCTAGACGAACAGGTTTCTCAATTCATCAAAGACCAGTGGCACAAGTAGCCGTCCGCGCCCAACAAGGTCTCCGGCGAGCCCGCGGGTTAACTCGAGCGTTAGGTGTGTGCACAAATATAAAAAGGAGGAAATATGGCAAAGAAAAAAGTGTTCATCAGCTTTGATTTCGATAATGACAAAGCCTTGAAGGAATTCATGGTGGGTCAAGCAAAGCTCGAAGATTCACCTTTTGAAGTAAGTGATTACTCTCTTAAAGAAGCTGCACCTGAGAAGGATTGGCTAGATAGAGCAAGGTCAGCAATAGGTCGTGCCGAAGTGTTTATTATAATGCTTGGGTCAAAAACCAAGAATGCTAGTGGTGTTCTCAAAGAACTCAAAATTGCAGATGAGAAAGGGAAAAATAAATTTCAAATTGTCGGTTACCGTGATGGCTCAGAAGATTGGGCCGTTCCTGGAGGCGGGCGCGTATATCGATGGAATTGGGATAACCTAAAAAAATTGCTCGCTTGATAATATTATGTCCAAAGTGAAAATAGATTCACCAGCAGTCCAAAGTTATCTTGGTATCATTCAGAGTGTGATTAACCGCATGGCTGCAAATAGCTCTGGCTGTAAAACATGGTGCATCGCTCTTGTTTCAGCTATAATAGTCATCATTGCTGACAAAGGAAAACCACAATATGTATGGATCTCCATTTTTCCAGTTCTTCTTTTCATATTTCTTGATGCCTACTATTTGAGTCTAGAAATAAGATTTAGAGATCGATACAACGAGTTCATAAAGAAACTCCATGAAGAGGAAGCAATCACTGAAGACCTTTTCATTGTGACCCCAGGAAGAGGATTCAAAATATTCGCGTTAGCCACAATGAAAGCACTTATTTCTTTTTCTGTCTGGCCGTTTTATCTTCTTCTCATTGTGATGATGTTTATTATGCGTTGCTGGATGTTTTAAAATTTTAGCGCACATCGCAGAATTTGGCAATAAATGAGCTGTTTAAAAAAATTCTTGATATTTTAAGAGCTGAGGTAAAGATAAGGTATTTGTTACAGTATCATAAAATACAATGTTATGTGGAATGAAGGGCATGACCACAGGTCTGCTGACAACTGGGAATCTGTTGTTAGCTTAGTTTCAGAACTGAAACGTTGCGACGAATGCGGCATTACAACTGCATCGATTGCTATGGCTTACATATGTATTGATACTCTTGCCAACCTCGCCAGACCTGTAGAGGAACAAAGAGTTACACGGTCTGATTTTAAGGAATGGGTAGATGAGCATCTTAAAGCGCACCCAGATCAACCATATCAATATCGCGGCAAGGATGTTTATGCCGCCCGCTGCGCCTTCCTCCATACATACGGGTCTACAGCTGAGCTGCATGAGGAAGACCCAGACACTATTAAATTTGCATACCACGATGGTGGCAAGCATAAATATGACCCAAACATAGACCGTGGTCTTGTGCTAATTGGTACGAAATCTTTTGTTAATGATGTCGTCTATGCAGTTGAGTCGTTCCTTAAAAAATGCCAGAGTGATGAATCGCTGAGACACCGGGTCGAATCGCGCCTTGCTGGTGTTCTACAAACGCTTCTATACCCTTCATTATGAACAATACACATAACATGCGCTCTAGTCGACAGCCTTAACGGACCCAACGGGGTCAAGCCCGCGCCTGAGCTTGGTCGTTACTCGCTTTCATCCTATCAAGCAACGATAGGACAGCTTTATTAACGGACCACCAGACTTACACTTCCTAATAACTAAATCTTTACCTTTGAATCAACATAATATATTATATTTTTATATAATGAAAATGGAAAAAAACGTTGAAACTTTAATCAAAGCTGAAGGTAAAGTGAAAAGAGCAACATCTTATAAAAAAGCCAACGAGCTTAATGGCGATACTTGGCTTAAATATTCCATAAGCGTATGAGCGGAAAAGGGTCAAATCTTTAGTCTTGACAAGGGATATAGTCTCTTCAAAGCCTTGTGGATGAACTAAAGGCCCTATATGGCGGAAGCAAGCCGAAAATCAAAGATAAAGATTTGACCCTTTTCCGCTTTTCTGGAGTGTTGTTTTTTTACTGCTTACCTTTGACATGCAATACTTAAAGCGATAACGGTTAATACTATAAATCTTATTGACATTTGTTGAGTGCAATATCAAAATAGAATAAACATTTAACCATATTGAGAAGTTTCTCGGGAAGAAGGGGTTATAATATGCAAAATTTAATGAACGATTTAATGAAATTATTCCAGAAAGACGAACGTATATTCGCCGATGGAAAACTGCTTAAAAATAAGCTCACCGAATTAGCCCTAAAGCTCGATCAACCTCTTATTGAATTGCTTCTTTCGGATAGCAAGGCAAAAGAACATTTCTTTATTGAAAAAACCGCTAAAAAAGAAAGGGTTCTTGTTTTTGACAAGGATAAACTTATCGCATTCGTTAACAACAAGGAATTTCTCCCGGACTCTTTTACCAGCTTTAAAAATAAGATCGGGCTGATGGCCAATGGCGACTATTTAAAGGAGAAGGGTGACGTTGTTTTGGCGTGGGCATACAAGGATTGCGTGCTTGAGGGCGGTCAGGACAAAGAAGATCAAAAGCGGGATGAAATTTTCTACAACGAAACACTATCCCCTGATGAGATAGACCGACTATTTGAGCCAAAAGTTTTGACGAACTTCAAGAAGTATGACAGCGAGGGCGAACATAGAGTTACGGAGTTTAACCCCGATGATAACTTGATTATCAAAGGGAATAATCTTCTTGCTCTGCATTGCTTAAAAACTAAATATCGGGGTCAAATAAAATTAATATACATTGATGTCCCATTCAATAAAGATGCCGAAGTATTCTACAATGATAAGTTTAAACATAGTTCATGGTTAACATTTATGAAAAATCGACTTGAAATAGCCCTTGAACTTTTAGAGATAGGCGGCGCTATATTTGTTCACCTTGATGATACTGAATTTGCTTATTTGAAAGTCCTACTCGATGAAGTCTTGGGACGAGCCAATTATCGCAATCATATCATATTGACAACAAATAAACCTTTTGGTTTTAAAGCAACTTCCGATAAATTATTTAAGCAAGCACAACATATACTGTTTTATTGTAAAGATAGTTCTCATTTTGGGGGTATAAAGAAACTTTACAGAGAGACCGATTACGATGATTCTTACAATTTAGTTTTTGATGATATAAAGAAGCCTGAGAAACAATGGACTTGGAGAAATATACAAGATTCTGTTGCGGTTAGTTTGGGATTTAATTCTGTGCAGGATGCAATAAAAAAACTTAGCAAGAAAGTTTTTAAAGACGAAATTGCACGCTATGCTTTAGAGAATACAGATAGGGTTTTCCAAACCGCTGCAGTTTCTGGCGGGGCATATCTTAAAAGAAAAACGACAATTTCATTTTCAATGAAGCATCCAAACAAAATTATTCGCCACCCAAACGATGACATGGATTATATGTTTATTAATGGGAGAAGAGTTATCTTCTATAAAGAGCGCATAATAACCATTAATGGAGTAAGTTGTCCCGGCGAATTAATAACAGATATATGGAGCGATATCTCTTTTGAAGGTTTATCCCATGAGGGAGGAGTTAATTTTGCCAAGTCGAAAAAACCAGAAAAGTTGATTAAACGTATTATTGATCTTACTGGAGTGAAACAGGATGAGTATATAATGGATTTCTTTTTAGGTAGCGGGACTACAGCAGCAGTAGCTCACAAAATGGGAATAAACTATATTGGCATTGAACAGATTAATTATGAGGAGGAAGATTCTGTCAGTCGTCTTAAACATGTTATTAGTGGTGATCGCTCAGGAATATCCAAAGAAGTTCCATGGACTGGCGGGGGTTCTTTTATCTATGCTGAGCTTATGGAATGGAACGAAAAATATATGACAGAAATTCAAAAAGCCGATATATCCCGAAAGCTCTTAAATATCTATGAAAAAATGAAAACCGAAGCCTTCTTCCGTTACGACATTGACTTATCGAAGTTTGAAGAAAAAGAATTTGAAAAGCTATCTCTTAAGGAACAGAAACAGGTCTTGTGCGAATGCCTTGACAAGAATCACCTTTATGTTAATTTGAGTGAGATTGACGATGCCACTTACAAGGTCAGTGCGGAAGATAAAAAGCTCAATAGAGAATTTTATAAAACGGTTGTGTGAATATGGCAAATGCTCAGACATTAGTCGAAAAATTAAATTCCGTTTCGCAATTAGGGTTTCTTAATCAATATAAAATCCTACCGAATTATATTGTCAAAAACCTTAATCAGCGGTTTTCGATCAGGGAGTATCAGCGGGAAGCCATTTCCCGGCTCATCTACTATTTAACCGATTACCCGGAAAAAACGCTCCCTATTCACTTGCTGTTCAATATGGCGACTGGGAGCGGTAAAACATTCTTGATGGCTTCGAACATCCTTTACCTCTACGAGCACGGGTATTGTAATTTTATTTTCTTTGTTAACAGCAATACCATTATAAAAAAAACTAAAGCGAATTTCCTTGATAAATCCTCCCCGAAATATCTCTTTGCAGAAAAGGTTGTCTTTAACAATCAAGAAGCGCATATTCAGGAAGTTAATAATTTTGAAGGTGTTAATCAAGATAATATAAATATTCTATTTACGACTATTCAAGGACTTCATTCCAGGATATGGACTCCGCAGGAGAATGCGATTACGCTGGAAGATTTCAAGAATAAAAAAATTGTTTTCCTTTCGGACGAAGCCCATCACATAAACGCTTTGACAAAAAACATTGCAAAGATGTCTAAGGAGGAACGCGAAGAAAGCACAAGCTGGGAAAATACAGTCAATAAGGTATTTCAGAGTGATAGTAGAAACATAATGTTGGAATATACGGCGACTATTGACTTATCAGACAGGGCTATCCGGGCAAAGTATGAAGATAAGATTATTTATCAATATACACTGAAGGAATTTCGAGAAGATAAGTTTTCTAAAGATGTTCAGATTATGCAGTCCGACCTCGACATTATGGAAAGGGCTTTGCAGGCGGTTATATTGAACCAGTATAGGCGTAAGGTTGCCGAGAAATATAAAATCCAACTTAAGCCGGTTATATTGATTAAATCGCAAAAGACAATTGCCCAGTCCAAATACGCCGAGCAGAAATTTAATGAAATGCTTAAGAAGCTTAAAACCGGCGACATAGAAAAGATCAAAAAAAGCAACAGTAATGGAATTATTCAAAAAGCTTTTACCTTTTTCAAAGATAACGGCATAACCCATGAGAATTTAGTCCGGGAGATTAAAACTGATTTTTCAGAGGAAAAGTGTATTGCGGTTAATTCAAAGGCGGATAGCGAAGAAAAACAGATCAAGGTAAATACCCTTGAGGCTGAACATAACGAAACCCGGGTTATTTTTACCGTGAATATGCTCAATGAGGGATGGGATGTCCTTAATCTATATGATATTGTCCGGCTCTATGAGACAAGGGACACAAGGCATAGTAAATCTGGGGGCACGACAATTTCAGAAGCACAACTTATCGGGCGTGGTGCGAGATATTACCCTTTTGTTGTTGAGGAAGATCAGGACAGGTTTAAACGCAAATATGACGAGAACATAAACAGCGAATTAAGGGTTTTAGAGGAGCTTCATTATCATAGCGTTAATAATCCTAAGTATATTTCTGAAATTAAAGCCGAGCTTGTTAAAAGCGGGATTACCCCCCAGATCACAAGCGGAAACAAATATCCGTTTCAATCAAAGACAGCATTAAGAAAACAAAGTTTTGGAAGAATGGGCTTCTTTTCATAAATGAACAGAAGAAAAATAGCTGGGAAGAAGTTAAGCGAATGCATGACCTTGTTTCGGAGACTATTTTTAAGCATAAACTCAGGACTGGCAAGACGACTGAAACAGGTGTTTTTGATGTGGCAAAGGAAAACGGCGGTCAGGATCAGAATTTAGATAAGCGGACAATTAAGTTTAACCGGTTCGAGAAACACATAAACAGAAAAGCACTGGATAAGGTTGAATTTTACCGCTTTTATACTCTAAACCAATTCTTCCCTTCTTTAAAGTCAGTGGATGAGTTTTTAACTTCGGATGACTACCTCGGCGAAGTTGATATTGAGATTTATGGGTTAAAAGACCGTTTGGATAATCTCAGCAACCACGATAAATATGAAGTCGCTTTGAATGTTTTTAAGGAATTGGCGAATAAGATTGAATCCAACACTACGGAATATATCGGGACAAAAGAGTTTAAAGGGCATAGTATTTGTAAGGTGGTTGAGCCGTCAAGGACAGGCGAGGTTTTAATCGGTGGCGATGATAAAGAGTTTGGTATCGCTATGAGTGAAACGACCAAAGGCGACCTACGTTTGCGTCTTAAAGATTACGACTGGTATATGTATGATGAGAATTACGGCACATCAGAGGAAAAGTATTTTATTCAGTTTGTCCGGCATGCGATGGATGAGCTGAAAAAGAAGTACACGGATATTTACCTTCTGCGAAATGAACGAATTTTCAAAATATACCGGTTCTCTGATGGGAAAGCCGTTGAGCCGGATTTTGTGTTATTTCTTACTGAAAAGAAGACAAAGAAGTCTTTATCATTTCAGCTATTCGTTGAGCCTAAAGGACAGCACTTATTAAAGACTGATCAAGAGAAAGAAGATTTCCTTAAAGAGATTGAAAGTCATTTTAAAATAGTTGATTTATCTGAATCAGATAAATACCGTCTCGTAGGATTGCCGTTCTATAATGAAGTTTTAAAGAAGCAGGAGTTTACAAAAGCATTTAAGGAAGTTTTGAGGATCTGAAAGAAACGTGGTTACTAATAAGAAAAAAGTTAAGATACGTAAACATTGATATTATACTGTATTGCCTTCCGTAATCCACAACTATCCGCTGCCCGTAAAGTGCACAACTTGTAGATGTAGGGCGCACTCAGAAAAATTAGCATCCCCTGCTTGCCTTTTTCTTTGAGGATAACTATATTTAAATAAACTGGTTGTTTATGTCGCGATATGCGTTCAAGATAAATGATACAGAATACATTACTGTGGATGCCCCTTCTCTTGAGGAGGCCTTAGAACAGGCAGGCATAAAAGAGGACGATTCATATGAGATCACCGAGGAGGATGGTTTCAGTGATAAGCGCCTCATGTCAGCCATTACTGATGAGATATTGTTTAGTTCATATCTGTAGGCTGCAAATCTTCTTGTAACGATTGTAATTCCCGTAACTCCCCATCTATCAACACTTAGAGACCGTCAGTGTAATTAAGCGCACGGGGGCATTGAGCCTTTCCCCTATACAATAACATACCCCCTTTTTTCGCATCCGGCATGCCCCCTCCCCTCTGTCTTTTATCTATCAACCTTTAGAGACGAGAAAATTCAAAATAATACTATATTAAACCAATAATTTAATAAACTAAACTTCTGCCAGAACCTCGTAGAGGTCAAAAACCATGCCAGAAATGTGCTTTTACACAAATATTTTCAAGCACAAAAAAACAGACAATTATAAAAAGGGGTATGGGGACGTTGTTGCGTACGTTGCGTTGTCACTTCCACCGCCAGGCTATCTCTCGTTTTGTTTACATTCGGCAATCGAAAATCATAAATCGACAATTATAAAAAGTTCTCCCCTGTTTCCTTTATTTTCCTGCTATTTCAATAAGTTGACAACTGGAAATTCAATATGGTTTGGGTTCAAGGATTCAAGGGGTCGAGGGTCCAAGGAATAAGAAGTTAAACCCTGAACACCGAACAATTCTATCTACCACTGATAAGGTCTTAAGGTGTGCAATGTCCAATGGGACAAGAATCTTTTTGCGATATAAATTTTTACACTACATAAACAACTATTTCGTCTCTTGTAGTGTAAGTTCGAGATTCTCTATGTCATCAAGCAATAAAGGTAACTCTTCCCTTGCCCTCTCAAGCATTAATAAAATTGCCTGCTTCCATTTCTTTGGCAGAGAATCAAATAATTTCCTTATCTCTTCAGAATCAACAATAACCGAGGTACAAATAGCCTGCTGTAAATCCTTTAAGCTTTTGTCTATCTTTTTTCTGCGGGATGCTATTATCAATTTGTGAATACAGAAATTAACAGGGTTGGGAATAAGTATATTTATATCCCCTTCCTTCACAATAATTGGATTATCCAGCAGTATACTGACGTACCTCAAAGGTATAGCACTGATGCCGAGTGCTTTTATTTTTATGGTGCGTTCAACACCGCGTCCTTTCTGAGGAATGATAAACTCTATTTTCAGTTCCGAATTCCACAGATACAAAGAACCATCATTATTAAAATCGCAGGTAAAACCCAATCCTTCTAACTTATTGATAAAGTCTTTATGCTCTCCCCCTCGATACGGATGGGGTATTAAAAAATCAATGTCCTGAGTCCTTAAGGGAAAACTCTTTGCTCCTAAATGTTTTTGGTATAGCTGGAAACACCAGCTACCAATGAGTTCTACCCCTTCATTAAAAATATTGTTGTCGTGAAAGACCTTTAGAATCTTTTCAACTGTCTCAACCACGCTTTTTACCTTCGGCCCTTTTTAATATTCCCAGTGCCTCGTTGACCTTTTTCAGTTCTGCTTCTAATGCTTTTCGTTCCTTTATCTGTTTTACGAGGTCTTCTGGCCTATCTTTACCAAGATACTTATGTACAATCTTATTGCGTACGCGTTGCTGGAGGTAATAGTATTTTCTACCAGATATTAACCTTTCCTTTATGCTACCTGATGGGAGAGAGGATAACTTTTTTTCTATTTTTTCTTTTGCATCAAGGTAATACTCTTTGCTTTCTGATAAGATTCCTTTTAATACCTTCATTTTTCTCTTCCTTTACACTACATTATACCATAAAAATAAAATTGTAGTGTAATAATTTATAAGCATTTATCATAGAAATGAAAGCTGGAGGGGCTCTGGTTATGACAAAAAAGACATAATATAGGTTGTCAAGGGATTTTTAAGGGACATCAAGAGTTATGCATAGCGTGAAACAACTTATGGGATAGGGGTTTCCTTATGCAAGTTAAGCATAAATAAAAATATATATTAACTTTATAATCATTTATTTTTGACAAAGTAGTTATTGACAAAATATATATTATGTCTCATTATATATAAAAATAAGTTTATATGTGAGGATAACATGGAAAAACAAAAAGTATTGTTTGTATGTGTCCATAACGGAGCTCGCAGCCAGATGGCAGAGGCATTCATGAACCATCTTTGCGGTGACAGTTATGAGGCGGAAAGCGCAGGTCTCGAGCCTGGGGAATTGAACCCGCTGGTAGTGGAAGTGATGAAAGAAGCTGGCATTGACATATCGAAAAATCGAACAAAAAGCGTCTTCGATTTCTACAAGCAGGGCAAGTTGTATGCCTTTGTGATCACCGTATGTGATGAGTCGAGCGCAGAGATGTGCCCCATATTCCCGGGAATCAGCGCCAAACTTCACTGGTCTTTTGAGGACCCGACGAGTTTTACAGGGACTTACGAAGAAAGGCTTGGTAAGACAAGGGCGGTCAGGGACAGAATCAAAGAGAAGGTTCTGGAGTTTTGCCTTAGCCGGCCCCCTGTAGACCTTAAGAAAAGAGAGGTAATGGTATGATGCAGGAACTCACGAATGTTTTTAAGGCTCTGTCTGACGAGACACGCCTTCGGATTATAAAGCTTCTTGAACGCGGTGAACTCTGTGTATGCGATATAGTAGCTGCCTTTGACATGATACAGCCGAAGGTATCCTTTCATCTTGGTGTATTGAAAAAGGCAGGATTGGTGAAGGACAGAAAGCAGGGCAAATGGATGCACTACCGG
>Ga0136653_10001851_pt1 | contig 11578 bp, 11 predicted proteins | sample LakKivw275mmetaG_FD_94866 | JGI IMG/M metagenome (GOLD analysis project Ga0136653, IMG submission 94866) | Anoxic lake water microbial communities from Lake Kivu, Rwanda to study Microbial Dark Matter (Phase II) - Lake Kivu water 275m metaG... | ecosystem: Environmental > Aquatic > Freshwater >... | reverse complement strand
GTCTTTGATCTGGGCCAATTGCTTAAGGAATTTTTCCTTGAGAGTTTGTAATTTGTTTTTCATATAATTAACGGCTTTTTTTATAACTGATTGAAAATAATTCCAAAATCGCGAAAATTATTACCAACAGCGAGAGGTTAAGCCAAGTAAAAAGATTCTGTGATTTTAGAAACAAAAGAAAAATGATAAATAAAGAAAAAAGGAAAGATTGGCGAAAAGCGAGTTTGACCGAGTTGAAAGCCAGTTCTTTTCTTAAAGCGACAAAACGGATCAAAAAACCGACAATGGCGGCTAAACCGCTTAAAGCCAAAGATAAGGCCAAGTAAAACAAAACGAAACCAAGCCAATTGGTGGCCGTCGGATCCACCAAACCGACAACAAAAGCGAATATCCCCCAACAAACGAGGGTTAAAACGCTCATCACGACTAAATAGCTCCTTAAAGTCATAACGCCTTGATCATTTTAATTATTTTTTCTAATTCTTGCTGATAAGCGGCTAATTTTTCTTTTTCCCGAGCCACGATTTTCGCCGGCGCTTTGGCGATAAATTCAGCCTGGGCCAGTTTTTGCTTCTGTAAAATGATTAGCTTCTCTAAATTCGCGCTTTCTTTAAGTAAACGATCTTTTTCTTCTTTAACATCTATTAAATTTCTTTCTCCGGAAAGATAAATTTCTATCGCGCCGACTACGAGCATAATATCGGCGGTAATTTTTGGCCGTTTCTCCAAAAATTCAATACTCTTTAGACCGGTTCGCAAAGATATTATTAGTTCGCGCTGATCTATTATATTGTCCGGCTCGCCTTTTGGTAAATAAATTTGTGCTTTTAAAAGTTTTTTCGGGTCTATTTTATGCTCTTGCCGAGCGTTTCTAATTTTTTCTATTATCGCAATCGTTTTAGTAATAATCCGCCATTCCGTCCGATTCTTCGGTCTTTCGCTCTGTTCAAATTTCGGCCATCTTTCCACTAATAATAAAGTTCCATTATTCTTTTCATTACTCTCATCAAGCCTCTGCCAAATAGTTTCAGTAATAAAAGGAGTAAAGGGATGCCAAAGAATAAGTAAATTTTTTAATAAATAAATTAAAATTTCTTCTTTATTTTTTTCAATTTTAGCCACTTCTAAATACCAATCGGCTAATTTATTCCAAGTAAAATCCTCTAAATCTTCTGCGGCTAAAGAAAAATTAAAATTATTCAAATTACTCGCGGTTCTAAAAATCAACTGGGACATTTCTTCTAAAATCCACTTGTCAAAAAATGTTTTCCCGACTGGTTCTTTGCCCGCCGTCCTTTTAAAATACTCCTCACCGGAGAGGCTAAGAATAAAGCGAGAAATGTTCCACAATTTATTAATAAAATTTCGCTTGGCCGCCACTTTTTTTTCATAGAAGCGGGCATCGTTGCCCGGCGTGTAACCGGCCAGAAGCGATAGGCGGGCGGCGTCGGCGCCGTACTTACTAACCATATCGGTCAGATCAATGCCGTTGCCTTTGGATTTAGACATCTTTTTACCTTTTTCGTCCAAAATCGTGCCGTGCAAATAAACGTTTTCAAAAGGGATTTCGCCCAAAGCGAAAAACGACATCATGACCATGCGCGACACCCAAAGAGTCAAAATTTCATAACCGGTTTCTAAAACTTGCGTAGGGTGGAAGCGGGCCAAATCGCCCATCTTCTCCCCATTCTTGTAATTTTCCGGCCAACCGAGGGTGGAAAAAGTCCACATACCGGAAGAAAACCAAGTATCCAAGGTATCGGGATCCTGCTGCCAGCCCGCTCCGGCTGGCGGCGTCAAGCCGATATAAGTTTCTTCGCCTTGGTACCAAACGGGAATTTGATGGCCGAACCAAATCTGCCGGGAAATACACCAATCATGGAGATCTTCTAGCCAAGCCAAATAACGCTTCTGAAAACGTCCGGGAATAAATTTAACGGCGCCACTCCTAGCCGCCTCCCCGGCTTTCTCTTTTAAAGATTTATTGCCCAAATGCGCCAGTTTCTTGTCCACGGCGACGAACCACTGCTTGGAAGGCAAAGGTTCAATGGCCGTGCCGCAACGGTAGCAAACCGCCAAATTGTTATTAATCTCCTCTTCTTTAATAAGGAGGCCGCGTTTTTTTAATTTCGCCACCAATTTTTCACGCGCTTTAGCCGCCGTCAAACCGGCATAAAGTCCGAAGCCCGTCTGGATACAGCCGGTCTCGTTAATCACTTTTATAACCGGCAATTTGTTGGCTTGCGCCATTTGCCAGTCAGTTAAAGAGTGCGCCGGCGTCACCCCCAGGGCGCCCGTGCCGTAACTCATATCCACCCTTCTCTCGGCGATAATCTTTACGGACAAGCTTTGGCCGCAAAAATCAAACTGGAATTGCCGGCCGATATATTTTTTATAGCGTTCGTCTTTGGGATTAACGGCCACGGCCGTATCCCCAAGCTTGGTTTCCGGCCGGGTAGTGGCGATGGCGAAGGGAAAATCGGGATTGTATTTAAAAATATAAAATTTGGCTTTTTGCTCTTTGTGCTCCACTTCATCGTCGGCCAAAGTAGAATGACAGCGTGGGCACCAATTGACGATGCGTTCGCCGCGATAAATCGCACCCGCCTCATACATGTCTTTAAACATGGTCGCCACAGCCAACTGCCGCTTTTCATCCAAAGTGAAAGCCAAGCGCGACCAATCTAAAGAAGCGCCCAACTGGCGAATTTGGCCTAAAATCGTCGTCCGCGTCTCTTTTAAAAACTTCCAGACTTCGGCCAAAAATGCTTCCCGACCCAAATCTTGCCGCGTCCGACCCTTTTCTTTCAAAAGTTTTTTCTCCACCACGTTTTGCGTGGCGATAGCGGCGTGGTCCGTGCCCGGCAACCACAAGGCCCGCTCGCCCAATAAGCGGTGATAACGAATTAACAGGTCTTCTATTGCTATTGTGGCGGCATGACCCATGTGCAATTTGTCGGTAACGTTGGGCGGCGGCAAAATAATGGTGTAAGTTTTGGCCGTTTCTGGTAAATCTAAATTATCCGGGTTAAAATACCCGGATGCCTCCCATAATTTATAGATTTTATCCTCGTTTTCCAGGGGATTATAGGTCTTTTCCAATTCTTGTGGCATAATTTAAAATTACCAAAAAATCGCTTCTAAGTCAATGGAAAATAGGCTTGACTCGCCCAAAAAATAATTATATATTAAAGGGTCTAACTCAAGCCAATAACATGCTGGATCTAGAGCAACAAATTTTTCGGCAGTTGGAAAAAGCCAACAGTGTCCTGATTATTTTTCCGACCGATTGGAACGGCGATGCCGTGGCCGCCGCCCTGGCTCTGTTTTTATTTCTTAAACAATTGAGCCTTAACGTGGAAATCGTCGGCTTTAAAGACAAAAACAGTAAAAATCCCTTATCTTTCCTGCCCGCCTTCAGCCAAATTCAAATGGATTTGCATAATTTACGCCGTTTTATCGTGTCTTTAGACATCTCTCAAGCCAAGGTCAATCAAATCAAATACACCATTGACGGCCAGAAATTGGATTTCATTATTTCGCCCGCCAGCGGCTGGTTCAAGCCCGATGACGTCTCTAGCCGCGCCGGCGAATTTAAATACGACTTAATCGTTTCCTTGGGCAGCGCCGATTTAGAGTCACTGGGAAAAATCTACGACCAAAACGTGGAATTTTTTTACAAAACGACGATTATTAATATTGACTGCCAATCGGCCAACGAGGATTACGGCCAGATAAATTTCGTTGACTTAAACGCCGTGGCGGTAACGGAAATCCTTTTCTACCTTTTAAAAAACTATAAACCGGAATGGCTTAATGAAGACATCGCTACCTGCCTCCTGGCCGGCATCATCGTCGCCACTCGTAATTTTAAAACTCCCAATCTAACCCCGCGCACGCTTCTAACCACTTCGGATTTAATCAGTCTCGGCGCCCGCCGCGAAGAAATTGTTGACCATCTCTATCGCTCCCGCGACCTGATTATTTTGAAGCTCTGGGGCCGGATCCTAAACAATCTCCGTTCCCAGGCTAACGGTCAACTTATCTGGTCTAAATTAAGCGCCCTTGACTTCAAGGAAACCGGGGCCAGCGATGAAGGCTTAAACGACATCGTCGACGAACTGATCGCCAATATCCCGACGGCGAAATTAATCGTGATTTTCTGTCCCACGGAAAAAAACGAAACCAAAACCATTCTCTATTCCCTGAAAAACCTTAACGCCTTGGAATTGCTCAAAGATTACGAACCGCGAGGCACTATAAAAACCGCCCAAGCGATTGTTAATAAGGATTTGGAAATGGCCAGTGCGGAAATTCTCGCCCAACTGGAAAATTCCCTTGCTAAATTGGCTTCATAATGATATAAAATAATTACTGCCGGCCAAAACGGGCATATAGCTCAGTTGGTTAGAGCACCGCTCTTATAAAGCGGGGGTCGATGGTTCAAGTCCATCTATGCCCACGGACAATTTAATATCGGGCTCGTAGCTCAGCTGGTTAGAGCGTTACGTTGACATCGTAAAGGTCACAGGTTCGAGTCCTGCCGGGCCCACCAATACAAAACTGAACGGCTTTTTTGAAGCCAATTCGTGGGCGGCACGCAGTGCCGCCCATTGATTTTGAGCGTAATTTATCCATTTTTCCATCGGTTCGAGCCAATCATTCTGCTTTTGTTCAATCCGTGCCATTTTCTCCTCCAGCGACTTCTTTTCGGACAGCAAAACCGCTTTTTGTTCTCGGTAGGTTTCTTTTTCAATATCTTGTTCCAGATAGCCTTCAAGAAGTCGCTGAAGTTTGGTCGTAATAATTTTGATTTTCTCGCTGGCTTCTTGAACAAAATATGAGAAAAGATGGTAGTGTCTTTCGAGACGCAAAATAAAATGGGGCATACCAACGATGTTGGCATGCCCCTCTTTTTTATCCTTCCGGCCACCACTCTGTAGCAAGCAGCGACTTACTCTGAAGCAACTCCCAAACATGCTCCGTTATGAACGGCATAAACGGGTGCAAGAGTTTGAGTGACTGCTCTAAGCAATAAAGAAGAAGACGTTCGGTGTTTTCGGCCAAAGCTTCATCCTTCAACTGTGCTTTGCTGGCTTCAATGTATTTATCCGCCAGTTCATGCCACACAAATTGATAGATGTCTTGTGCCGCTTCGTTGAAGCGGAAATTTTCGAGATAACGAGTGATCTCTTTTATAACCGCCCTCAACTGCTCCAGAATATGCTGATCTGCAGTAGTCACGGCCATAATCGGCTTATCCTTCAACGCGCGAGTTCGATCATCCTTCGCCAAGGTATTGGATATCACAAATCTCGAGATATTCCATATTTTGTTGGCAAAGTGTTTCATCCCCTTCACCCGATCCTCGCTAAAGACCATATCAGTGCCACCCGAGTTTGCGTACACGAGCGCAAACCGCAACGCGTCCGTACCATATTTACTCATCACGGCAAGCGGGTCAATGATATTGCCTTTACTCTTACTCATCTTTTGTCGTTCGGCATCCCTAGCAAGGCCATGGAGATACACCGTTCTAAACGGTATTTGTCCTAAAAGGCTGCATGACATAAGAATCATCCGCGCAACCCAGAAGAACAAGATATCGTACCCTGTTTCCATTACTGTGTTGGGATGATAGAGCTTTAGGTCAGCGGTATCTTCTGGCCAGCCGAGTGTCGAGAACGTCCAGAGACCAGAGGAGAACCACGTGTCCAGAGTATCAGGATCCTGATGCCATCCCTCACCACGAGGAGCAACCAAACCGCAGTACATTTCTTCGCCACGATACCACACCGGAATTTGATGGCCAAAAACAATTTGCCGCGAGATGCACCAGTCGCGCAGATTGTCTATCCAGTGGAAGTATGTTTTGGCGAAGTGAACCGGGATAATTTTGATTTGTCCTGACTTAACCACATGACGCATCAACTGTTTCAAAGTCGTCTGCTCCCCGGCGTCAATGCCTGTGATTTCAGAGTAAGTTAATTGAAACGGTTTGTTCACCGCGATAAACCACTGTTCGCGAATTTGGGGTTCAATAATTCCACCTCCGCGACTGTTTGTAGCGATACGGTGAGTGTAATTTACTTCAACTCGATCGAGCAGCCCCTTCTTTCGTAGTTTCTCGACGATGGCAACCCTAGCTTTACTGATATGCTGTCCACTGAATTCTCCGGCAATCGGCAGTAGACATCCTCGCAAATCAATCACTGGCTCAATATCCAAACCGTGTCTTCTTGCGATTTCGTAGTCCGTAGCGTCATGCGCCGGCGTAATAGTCATAACACCGGTTCCAAACTGCATGTCTATGGCTTCATCCTTGATGACGGTTGCGGTAACGGGGCCATTGATCCACTCGACTTCGATTTTCTGCCCGTGTTCGTAGGTAGAATATCGGGGATCGTGCGGATGCATCACCACGTACTTGTCTCCGAACTTTGTTTCCGGACGGGCGGTAGCGATTATGAACGGGCCGTACTTAAAGTGGTAGAAACTTGTGGTTTCTTCTTTCCACTCAATCTCGTCGTCAGACACATTCGTCTGAAGCTTTGGGTCCCAATTCACAAGGCGCGAACCTCGATAAATAAGACCCATCTCAAAGAGACGAACGAACGCTGTACGTACGGCCAATGTCCGCTTTTCGTCAAGTGTGTAAGCTAGACGGCTCCAATCAACACTCGCTCCAAGCTGCTTGAGCTGATTGAGAATAGTTGCCTGTGAAGTCGCGGCATACTGCTCCACAAGTCTCAAAAACTCCTCCCGGGAAAAATCTCGACGGGTCTTCTTCTCTTTTTTGTAGAGCTCTGCCTCAACTTTAGCTTGGGTCGCGATAGCCGCATGGTCCGTTCCAGGAATGTAGAGAGTTCGAAACCCCTGCATCCTACGGAAACGGACAAGAATATCCTGTATGGCGACAGTAAGTGCATGACCAAGGTGTAAGACGCCGGTCACGTTCGCCGGCGGGAACACCATCGCAAATGATTCGCCCTTTTGTTGTTGAGGAGTAAAAATATTTGCCCTCTCCCATTTTTCATTTATACTACTCTCAATAATGGTGGGGTTGTAGGTTTTTTGTATTTCTTGCATAACTCATTTCCTCCATTTTACAATTTTCAAAGAACAATTTCAAGCCCCGAAACATTCGAAGCTATAAATCGTAATACTATATCAATCAATTTTTTGCAGGCCCCGACCAGCATTTGGCTCACGGGCAAAAAGTGGAAAGGGGTTGAAGGGGGAAGAAATCTTTTTACCCGCGAGCCAAAGCGAAGCCCGCCGCCATATTCGTTAGAACAGAGCCGAGCAGAAAATTTTGCTTTTCCTTAACTGAAAAATTTTTTAGGCACGCGCAAATCAAAAAATGTAAAGCAAAATTTTCTGCGCGGTAGTGCCGCTTTGCGGCACGGCGGCGGGCATTGGATTTTTCAGGAATTTTTGATAAAATAAGTTCGAGTGGAATTGTATAAATACACTGAAAAATCGCCGTTTTCCCAGAAGACGGCCCTTTTTATTTACATTTCTTCCAAAAATTGGTAAATTATAGAGAGAAGAAAAAAAATAATTTTTATGCTTTTCCCCCAAAAAACCGCCAAAAGCCGCGGGCGCGGCTTGGTTAAAGAAAAAAACGAGGCCGCTATAAGCGAATGGCTGGATTACGAGGAACCGGAAACCGAGGGCCAACTGGCTATTGACGTTTACCAAGGCGACAAAAAAATTATCGTCAAATCCACCATCGCCGGCGTCAAGCCGGAAGATTTAAAAATATCTCTCCACCATGATTTATTGACCATTAAAGGCAAGCGGGAAATTAAGGAAGAAATCAAAGAAGAAGATTATTTATACCGCGAATGTTATTGGGGCTCGTTTTCCCGCGCCATTATTCTGCCGGCCGAGGTGGATAACAAGCGCGTGGAAGCGGAGCTGGAAAACGGCGTTTTAACCATCACGCTTTATAAAGTTTCGCCCGGAAAAATCGCCGTCAAGGTTAAAGACTAAAATAAAGCGGCCGCCAACCATATGACCGTGAAAAAAGGGCTTATTGTTTCCTCCGTCGCGTTGGTGGTTTTTTTATTGCTCATATTTTTGGCTGCCAACTATGTTGATTGGCGGAAAAACTACGCCGATCGCGTTTACCCAGGTCTTAGGGTGGGCGATTTGGCTTTAGGCGGACAAACGGCAACGGCGGCTAAAGATTTAATCGCCACCCAGGCACAAAAAATAGAAAACGACGGCCTCACTTTCCGCTATAACGGCCAAACGGCTTTACTGTCGGCGGCCATTTTTTCTTTTGACTCCGATTTGTCTTACCCGGCCTTAAGTTATGACGCCGCCGCGACCGTAGAAAAGGCTTGGGGCGAAAAAAACGAGCGAACTTTCTGGTACTTTTTGCGGCTTCGACTTCATTTAAAAAAAGCGCCAAGCGTAAACGCCGTCTATAGTTTAAACACCGATAAAATAAAAAGTTTTTTGGCCGATAATTTTAAAGATTTAAATATTTCGGCCCTTAACGCCTATTTTTCCTTCGCCCCTTCGGTTGCCGGCGAAGAGGAATTAAAAATCAATCCGGAAAAAATCGGCAAACAAATCGATTATGACGCCGTTTTTAAGGAATTAGCCCATAATCTGGCCGCTTTAAAAAATGAAGCTTTATCCCTAAAGACGCGCTCCCAGTACCCGACCGTGATCGCGAATGATTTAAAGGGCCGGGAAGCGGAAGCGCGAAAACTCATGGACGGCGGCGCTTTAACTTTAAGTTTCACGGAAACGGGCGGCGCGGGCAGTAAAATCACGAGTAAATTATGGGAAATCGGACCGGAGCAACTGGTTACTTGGCTCAATTTGGACAAAAGCGGAAACCAGGCCAGTTTAAGCCTGGATCAGAAAAAAATAAAAAATTATCTTTTGGAAAATGTCGCCACCCTCATTGATCAAGAGCCTGTCCAGGCGCGTTTTGAAATTAAAGACGGCAAGGTAAGCAGCTGGCAAACCGGCAAAAACGGCCGGCGCTTAAATTTAGAAGGGACCAGTCAAATAATCGCCCAAGCTTTTTTAAACGGACAAAATGAAATCGCTTTAACGGCCGAAGAGGTGCCCAGCGAAAATCTGGCCGCCGATAATACTTTCAACATCAAGGAAATTATCGGCACTGGCGCGTCCAATTTCGCCGGCTCGCCATCCAATCGCCGCTATAACATCAAGGTTGGCGCCAATACCTTAAATGGCCTTTTAATCAAACCGGATGAGGAATTTTCTTTAGTTAAAGCTTTGGGCGATGTTTCCAAAGAAAGCGGCTATTTACCGGAACTAGTCATTAAAGGCGACAAAACCGTACCCGAATACGGCGGCGGCTTATGCCAAATCGGAACCACGATTTTTCGCGCCGCTTTGGCTTCGGGTCTCCCCATTACCGCCCGCCAAAATCATTCTTATCGCGTTTCTTATTACGAACCGGCCGGCATGGACGCGGCCGTCTATATTCCTTGGCCCGACGTCCGCTTTATAAACGACACCGGTAATTACATTCTGATTCAGGCGCGCATTGAGGGCGATAATCTCTATTTTGATTTTTGGGGAGTCAAAGACGGCCGTATCGCCACGATGACGACGCCGGTTATCTATAACATCGTCAAACCAGAACCGACGAAGATTGTCCCGAGCGCTGATTTGGCGCCGGGCGAAAAGAAATGCACGGAAAGTTCGCATAACGGTGCCGACACCTATTTTGATTACACGGTTATTTATCCGGTCGGCGCCACCACCACGCCCGTACAAACCCGCCGTTTCTCTTCCCATTACGTGCCTTGGCAGGGGGTTTGTTTAGTCGGCGCTACTTCCACGCCGCTAACCGCCAGCTCCACGGATTTAAACGCGCCCCTAAGCACTAAAGCGACCACAACCGCCGGCAACAACCAAAAAGCGGCCGAAACACCGGCCGCCACTTCCAGTCAACCTTAAGTTATAATTTTTATTTGACAACTTCGCCTTCTATAATTTTACCGGCCGAATTATCACGGTCGGTTTTTTTGCGAAAAACCAAAAGCTGCTGCAGAGCGGTTAAAATCGTAATCACCAACCAATATAAAGTTAAGCCGCCCGGCAAAGACAAACCAATAAAAACCGTGAGGGCGGGCATAAAATAAAGCATTTGTTTATTCATCATCGCCGCCATATTTTCGTCTTTGGCCTCCGGGATTTTCACGGACGCCTTCTTGGTCAACATCATTTTCCCTTGCCAAAATTGGGCCAGGCCGGCCAAAATCGCCAGATAAACACTGCGCTTGGCTAAATCTAAAAAACCAAAAGCCATAGTATTGAGGATTTCCGGCTTCGGGATGAAAGCATAAACCAAGTGCAAATCATTGCTGACGCCAGCGCGAAAAACTTGATAAACAGCAAAAAGAAAAGGGATTTGAATTAAAAGAGGCAAACAGGAAGAAAGGGGGTTGATTTTATGGGTCTTATATAAATCCATAGTCGCCCGACTCAAACCAACCTTATCGTCGCCGTAATTTTTTTTCAGTTCATTTATTTTCGGCTGCAGTTCCTGCAAAGATTTTTGCGCCCTAATACTCTGCCGACCCAGTGGCCATAAAATCAGCTTAATGATTATGGTCAAAAGGATAATGGCTATACCTAAATCATGGAAAGAAACGGTGTTATACAAGAAAATCAATAAATTTAAAATTGGTTGATAAAAAATGACCGTGAATAAATGTGCCATAAGAATTGTTTTAATTAATAATCGTTTTTAAATTCGCTCTTCGCTTCATTTGACCGGATCATAACCACCTTTGCTCCAGGGGTTACAACGCAAAATTCGCCAGCTGGCCATAAGGCCGCCTTTAATGACACCGTACTTGGTTATGGCTTCAATGCTGTATTGCGAACACGTGGGCGTAAAACGGCAAAAACCGCGCGGATAAAAAACTTTCAAAGGTCCGTGGTCAAAAGACAGGGTTTTTTGATAAAGCCGGATTAAAACCACCAAAAAACGGCGGGGTAAATATTTCCAATAGCTTAACATAAAAATTAACTGACTAGAAACTATTTGTAAAGATTAAGACTAATTAAAGCCTTCCTTATTAACTCTTCTTTGTCCGGGAAACTCTTTTCTAATAGCGGCGGAAAAACGATAATAAGTAAATCATAATTATCTTTTAATTTAGCTAACTCTCGGCTAATTATAGCTCGCAGCTGCCGTCTTAACTTATTTCTTTCCACGGCTTTTCGGCTAACTTTAGCGCTAATCAAAATAGCCACCCGATTTATCTTCTCTTTGTTGGGCGCCACTTTCAGACCTAAATTTCGGCCATAAAAAGATTGGCCGGTTTTGAAAATCCGGTCAAAATCTTTATTGTTCCTTATTCTATTGGCTTTCTTTAACATGCCCCCTGGTTTATAAAAAGATTATTTCGCCAAACGCTGGCGACCCTTAACGCGACGGCGCTTTAAAACGCGGCGGCCGTTTTTAGTGCGCATTCTTTTTCTAAAACCGTGTTTTTTCTTGGCCCGCCGCTTATTCGGCTGGTAAGTTCTTTTCGGCATAAATTTTATGGATTTTTATTGTCTATAATAT
>Ga0136653_10001849_pt1 | contig 11582 bp, 4 predicted proteins | sample LakKivw275mmetaG_FD_94866 | JGI IMG/M metagenome (GOLD analysis project Ga0136653, IMG submission 94866) | Anoxic lake water microbial communities from Lake Kivu, Rwanda to study Microbial Dark Matter (Phase II) - Lake Kivu water 275m metaG... | ecosystem: Environmental > Aquatic > Freshwater >... | reverse complement strand
GTCTCCGGATTGAAGTAGGTGATGGTGGACAGCCCTTGGCGGGCGTTTACGAGAGCATTAAAGGGGCTGGTGAGGTTGAGCTCGATATCGCTCAGTCCATTGAGGCCGACTGCTTGAACAAAAAAGGAATTGGTGGCCAGGCTGCTGGAGAGAATGCCCCAAGCGGAGGATTGGGCAAGCCCCAGCCGTTCTGAGACGAAATCGCCAGTGTAAAGATTCAGTCCCTCCAGCGAGGTGGCCAGTTTGTTCGTGGAACTGATCACCAGCCGACCCTGATTGCCCAGATAGAATTCCAGGGCGTCCACATTATAGAACAGATTGACCGGGGCGGACGGATTATCGGCAAACCATAGCGCCGCCTTGTAGTTCTGCAGCTGAGTAGAGCGGACGCTGCCATAGGTATTGTAGGCATCCACTTCCACCCAGTCCACCGGCCCATAACCTGTGGGCACAGAGTTCAGATACAAGGTGTTGACCACGGTTTCCGGAGCAAGTGAACTGTTGTGGGGCGTGTCGTCGATCACCAGGATGCCGCTGCGCTGGGACCAGGGTTTGAAGGGAAAGAGATGGATATTTGCCATCGCCGGGGTGGGATCATACACGCCCTGGGAATCCACCGCCCTCACCTCCAGCTGGTGCAAACCGTCAGCAAGCCCGCTCAGGGTCAGGCGGCTGGCTTCCCGGTTGAGGTTGCGCACCCGCAGCCAGGTGGTTCCGTCGGTATCGGTTACCAGAAAGGGGGCGACGAACTGCCCGAGGGCTGGAAAGGGCGCTCCGTTCAGGCGCAGGTCATAGAATTCGATGCTGGAGTAATAACACACCCCCTGCTCGTTCTGCACCATGTTCAGTTCATTGTCGAAGGGGCTGTTGGATATATAAACACCACCGTTCGGAAGGATCATTCCATACTGCCCTTTGTAGCCGAAGTGGAGATAAAACTTGAAATCCGGGGAATTGATCGCCTCCCAGGTGCCGTCGTTATCCCACAGCCGGCGGTTCTTTTTGTTGCCGTGGGCGGGGATCAGCTCCCATCCGTTGAGTTCATACTCGGGGTTGATGCTATAGTGGTATTGTCCCAGGCCACAAAGCTGCTGGGAATAGATATTGGTCACCGGCGCAAAGCTCTCCAAAGCGCGGAAATGAACGCTGTGGGTGTCTGCTTCCTGGATGCCCTGGCGGGTGACCACATACATCTCAAACTGGGTGAAGGTATCGCTAGTATTGGGCGCAAGCTGCGGCGTGGAGCTGGAATTGAGCACCACCCTGCGGAGGTCCGGACTCTCCAGAGAACTATACCAGATGCCACTGGAAACCACCTGCAGATTGGCATCCAGAATATTCAGCCGATACATGAAATGATCGGCATAGAGCCCCTCCACATAGATGTCCCCGATCGTTTCCTGCATCTGGAAGGTGATCCCGCAGCCAGTGTTATCGCCATTGGCGAAGGGAACCGAGATCTGGCTGGAAATGATCCGGCTGCTGCGAAAAGGGGAGGAGTGCTCCGTGATCCTACCCTGCGGAGTTTTCACCCGGACCTCCACCCCGGTCACCAGATTCAGGATACTGCCATCCTGCGAAGTGAGATCAAAATCCAGCCCCGCTGCAGTGGTCCAGAGGCTGCGATGCGCCCCAGGTTCGGATAGCGGAAGCTCCGGATCGGCACCGGCGGACCTGAACCACAGCCATCCTTCTTCATCGCAACAGGTTCCGGGAAGGGGATTGCCGGTATGGGTGCGCACCCGCCAGGAGAACTGGTTCCCCTCCGCCAGCTCTGATATAACCTGGATACCCTGGCGGTAGATATACTCCCCGCCGGGCAGATCGATCTTTTCCTCGCTGAAACTGAGCTGAGCTGCGAGGCTGATCTCCGGTGCCACCGGATTGGAGCGCTCACAGGAGACCAGAGCGATACACATCACCAAAGCTGCTGCCATCAATAGCAGATACCTCATTGGTTACTCCTCTTGATTCTGTTTTTTCTGAACTCTAATCCCACATATATTTCTCAAAAAGTCCTGTCAAGTATAATCTTCATTACCAAGGGTATGATTTGGGAAGGACATCCCGGGATCAACAGCCGTTAATGCGGGATGATCCCATTCTGAGTCCAGGCTGTCCGCTCCCGGGCAGGGAGGGGGGAGAGGGCGGTGCCCGTACCGGAAACCCTTCAGAGAAAGGAAACCCGGAACAGAGCTTTCGGCTCCGTTCCGGGCTTCAAACTCCTGATGCGAGCCAGGAGGGTCAGTTGTTGGCGGTAATGCGGAAGAACCTGCGGTCTTGGGTAGCCGGCAGGATCTGCGCCACGATGCCGTCCCCGGGATCGGGATCGGTGATGTTCTCCAGCAGGACCGTGAATCCCGCGGAGGGGCTCAGGGAGGCATAGATGGTGTAGCTGGTGGCACCGGGCACCTGGTTCCATTGGAGCCTGATCCCGTCCGGATGGGTGGCGATGATCAGGTTCTGAGGCGGTTCCAGGGTTCCCAGGGGCGAGATGGTGATGATCCTGCCCCAGGTGTTGGTGCTGCTCACATAGGGCTGCCAGGCGCCATAGAGGTTGGGATCGCCCATGGTGAGGTTCAAAGCGGTTCCGGTGCTGCCGCTGTATACTCCATTGCGATACCAGGCTGCATTGCCAATATTGGAATTCAGGGTGAGGTAGGTGATGGTCTCGGTGCCGTTGAGCTGCGCATTCTGGTCCTCGGTTCCGTTCAGATAGATTCGGTAGTTGGAAAGAGTGCCGTGATTGGTCAGATTCCCGGCCACATACAAATACAGGTTATAGTCGTCACTGTGGAAGGTGCCATAATTGACCAGGTTGCCGCTCAAATACAGATTTGGGCTATAGTTGGGGCGATTTCGGGCATAGGCATAATTGACCAGGGAGCCGAAATTGCAGCTCCCCTGAAGCAATACCGATCCCTGCAAGGTGAGGTTGCCACCGCTGATGCCATTCAGGTAGGCTCCGTTGGAGAGATTCAGGATGCTGTTTCCGGGGGAGGAGAGATAGGTGGATACGATGTAGCCCCCGTCCAGGCTGAGGCTGTGATCGGTTCCGCCGCTTTGCATCACCAGATTCCGGTTGTTCAGGCTGAGATAGCAATTCACCATTCTCAGGCCGGAAAGCATTACCACATCCCCGCTGGTGGTGGTTTTGACGATGCTCGGGCAGCGGAAGTCATCGGCGCCGGGAGCCTGGTAGAGCTGTTGGTCGGCGTTGCCGGCGAGGTTGAGCTGGGAGCAGTCCAGATAGCCATAATGGTAGAGATCGCCATACAACTTCAGATACATTGAATAACCTGCATATTTGGTGATGGTACCATAATTGTCCAATCTGCCATAGACATTCAGAGTGGTGTTGTAGCCATTTCCATTGATGATGACGGCATTGTTCACCAGATTGTCAAAATAGACATCGTTTCGTAAGATCACCGTTCCCTCGAAGGTTAGGTCTTTCCCGGACACCCCGCTGCCCAGATAGGCATTGTTGGCCATATACAGGGTGCTGAAATTGTCCGAATCCAGATAGGCATTGTTGATATAGCCACCATACAGGGACAGGTCGTGGCTGGTTCGTCCGCTCTGCATGATCAGGCTTCTGTTGTTCAAGGAAAGAATGCAATTCTTCAACACCAGGTCCGAAAGCATGATCAGATTTCCGGTGCTGGTGGTCTTTTGAATGTAAGAGCAACGGATGGTATCCGCCGTGGCGCCCTGATAGATCTGCTGGTCGGAGCTGCTTCTGAAACTCAGGGTGTGGTTGCTGAGAATGCCATGGTCATAAAGGTCGCTATACAGGTGCATATAGAGATTGTAACCCGGATAGTTCGCGATCGTTCCAGTGCCGCTGTTATACAACTGTCCATTCACAGTAAGGATTGGAGAAACTCCATTCCGGTTCATCAGGGTGCCGTTGTTGGTCAGATTTTCCACCACGACATTCGATTGAACATACACGGTGCCTTCCCAGATGATCTCGTCGAAAGTGCAGTTACCCAAATAGGCGGAATTGCCCATCACCACTTTGGCACCATTTCCACCTACCACCATAGCATTCGACAGATATCCTCCGCTCAGGTTCAGGGTTTTCCCGGTGCGGGTACCGCTGTTCAGGATCAGGGTGGCATTGTTCAGGTCAACATTGGTGTTGGTGAGCCAGAGGTCGGTGTTCAGGATCACCGGGCTGGCGGCATTGCTATCGGTGATGATGCTCACCCCCAGGGTTCCGGTGTTGGTGAGCTGCTGCGCCGAAGCTCCATCGAAATAGAGCTGGTAGATATCGAAGCTGCCACTATTAACCAGATGCCCGGAGCAATGCACATAAAGTAAATATCCCCCATAATTGGTGATGCTGCCCTGATTGGTTAGCAATCCGTTCACATAGACATGCATCGAGGAACCCTGGTTGCGCAGGGTGCCGCTATTGACCAGGTTGTTGGCAACCGTGATCCCAGTGGTCAGGATCACTGTCCCGTCGAAGGTGATGGATTGGAAGCTGCAGTTGGCGATACTACCGCCGGAGGTCATATCCAGTATACTGGTCTCGTCGGATTGGATCGCAGCGCCATTCAGATTGCAGTTATCCAGGTGGAGGTCATATCCCCCGGTCAGGATCAGGCTGCTGTTGTTCAAGGTAAGGTTGACCCCCTGGAAATAGGTATCGCAATCGACGGTCAGCGCTGAACTGTTATCGGTATCGGTTAACAGGCTGCCGTTGAAGCCATGTCCCGCCGGGAAGTGGATCAGTTGGGTTTCGGTTCCGTTCAGGTTCAAGGAATAGTTGCTCCAGGATCCGTTGTTGATCGCATTTCCTGCCACATTGACAGTCAGAAGCCAACCGGGGTTATTCTCGATCGAACCGTTGTTGATGAGGTTGCCTGCCACGCTGAGGATGTTGCTATTGCTATAGTTTCGCAGGATACCGTTGTTGACCAGGTCGCCGCTGACAGTGGTGCTGGTGGCCAGAATAACCGTCCCGGCGGTGGTGATGGACTGGAAGCTGCACAGGGATGCCCTTGAACCGTTGGTCATCGTCAGAACGCTGCTCAGGCTGGATTGGACATTTGCTTCCAACAGATGGCAGTTATCCAGATTCAAGTGAAAGCCCCCGGTCAGGATCAGGGTGCAGTAGTTCAGATCAACATTCGAACCCGCAAAATACAGGTCTGCCGTGGTCGTGAGGGGGGAGGTGGCCACATTATCGATCAGATTGCTGCCAGTGAAGGGATGATCCGCCGGGAAGTGGATGTTCTGGGAGGCAGCACCGTTCAGGTTCAGGAAATAATTGTTCCACACACCGTTGTTCAGAGCGTTTCCCGATAGATTGACCGTAAGCAGATATCCACCCTGGTCCTGGATGACACCATTGTTGGTGAGGTCTCCGGCCACGGCCAGGACGACGCTGTTGCCATAGTTCTGGAGGGTGCCGTTGTTGACCAGGCTGCCGCTGAATCCGGTGTTGCTGCCAAGATTGAGGACGCCGGTATTGGTGATGGACTCAAAGGTGGACAGGGTCACCCGGCTGTTGCTGCTCAGATCCAGATTGCAGTTCAGGTTCGAGATCACATTTGCCCTGGTGAGCAGGGTACCCACCAGATAGAAACTCCAGTCCCCCGGGGTGAGGTGCAGCGTGGAATAATTCAGGTCCATGGTGGTGGCGTGGATATGCAGGTCGTCCTCCACCACATACAAACCGGCGGTAGTGTTCTGATCCACAAAATTCACCCCTGTGAAGGGATGCTCCGCCCCGAAACGGATGTTTTGGGCGTCATCGCCAAGGAAATAGAGATTGTAGCTGCTCCAGGTGCCATAGTTCAGCACATCGTCATAGGCTTTTACCGTGAAGAGAAATCCATAGGCACTGGTGATCGTTCCATAGTTGGCGAAATTGCCATGGATCTCCAGCTCTCTGCTGCCGCTGCCGAAGTTGCGCAAGATGGCATGGTTGGTCACGTTGGTAAGGCTGCAGAACATATCGAAGTCGAGCGCTCCCTGGAGGTCAAGGCCGGAGATGGTCACGCTATAGAGGGTGAACGAACTTCCGTTCAGCGCGGAGCCCGCCATGCCCTGGATCGTGGACTGGTTTAGTTTCATATTGCTGAAATTCAGTGTGCGGGGTAGATTCGCAATGGTATATGCCTTGAAATTGACCAGACCGTTAAAGGTGGGTATATTGGCGAACCAGAGTTGGTCTCCCACATAAATGTCACCCAAAGAAGCGTCGCAGTATAACGAAGAGGAGGCTTTGATCGGATTCGTTTCCGTGCTTTGCAGGGTTCTGTCGTTGCTGCCACTCAGATACAGATAGGTGGGATTGAACAGCCCATCGTTGTAGATGTCTCCGTAGGTGTAAAGCGTGAACATCCATTTGTGGGGAGCCTGCCCCACCTGGCCATGGTTGTGGAAGTAGCCTTGGTGGTGGAGGGTGCCGTTTCCGCCATTGTAGTTGTAGAAATTTCCGTTATTGATCAAATTCTGGCTGGTGTTTCCCGAAGCGAAAAGCTGCGTTCCCTCCGTAATCAGATTTTCCAGATGGCAATTCTGCATATAGACGTTGGACAGGCTGCTCTCGTTGTTGAAATTGAAGATGCTGCTGCCGTTGCCCACAATCTTCAGATTGTCCAGCCGGCAACTGCGGGAAACCAGGTTGTAGGTGGTGCGCCGGGTATCATCGAACAGGCGGATCTCCACCTGATGCCCGTTTCCGGTGATGTAGTGGGTGGATGTGGAACCGGGAGCGAAGTAGAGGTCGCTGGTGGCTTGGATGATATCGATGGTGGTGGCAAGGAAGTGGTGCCCTGGGTTTTCAGTCCCCAGGGCTGGGGACAGGACAAAGTGCGGGTGCCGCTGCCCAACCAGTTGAAGGTCTGGGGCACAAAATGGTAGCCAATGGACAGATTGCCATATAGGTTCACGGTCAGATAATAACTGGCGCTGTTTGACACCCAACCCGTGGTGGCCAGATTGCCATAGACATTAATGGTGCCATGCCCTGCGTTGCCAGCGCGCAACACGGCGTCGCTGCCCACCACAGTCAGATTGTGGCAATTGCTTTCCCCCGCCACATATACAATGCCATAGATATAGACATCGTCGTCACGACCGGGATAGGTGGTGCTTTGCCAGGTGGCGGGATCATTGAACCAACCTCCTTCGGTGGTGGAATGATACACCAGGGCGGAGAGCCCCGTCCCCAAGGCAAACAAGCATAGGATCAAGAAACAAAATCTTTTCATCTTCACACCTCATATATTTGGTTTTTAAGTTGATCTGACCAGGCTTCTTCCGATCCATGACATAAGGTTATTTCTGGAGCAGGTTCGGATTCCAACCTGTTCGGATAGCGCTTTATTTCCTTATTATCAATTATACATTATCTGTCAAGTATTATCTTTTAATCAAGCATTTTCCATCAATCAGACTGATATCATCCGTATTTGGTATAGCCCATCAAAAATCAAAGACTGCCGATGAAACGTGGCATTGCGACCCCAAAGCATCGAACACGGAGATTTTGCATCTCCGCTACGGCATCATGAGTGGTTGCATTCGCAATACCCGCTGTTTCAAGCGTTCCACACTTCCAGGAACTGACTCTCAAGCTATCCTATGCTGCTCCTGGAGGCATTTCTTGGATACTACCAGGCTCTTGCTTGTTCCATGAAGTAAGAGCAAACTAAACACCGATTTTGAATATACGACCATCTACCCTTTTACATCAGGGCGAAACACCCGTATGGGCTACAATCCGGTAGAAACGATGAGCCAAGGTGTCGGTTTCGGTCCACCAGGTATCGGTAGTCCAGGCGGTCTGATACCAAGGCCCTGCTGGATTTTCAGAGGCCATCACTGAGTAATACCCCGCACCGGAGACAGTGTCCCATTGCAGCCGTGCCTGGCAACCCTGCGGGGTGTCCACCAGCGTGATGCAGAAATTCTGGATGGGTTCCAGGACGGGCACCACGAAGATGTATTCCCCTCCCACGGGGATCGTGTAGGCGGTGTGGATGTGGTTTAGGGCATCATAGTCATAGACCCCGGTGTATTGCATCCAGTTGCCTACCCCGCCCAAGCGGTACCAGAGCTGAAGGTTCTGTTCGAACTCGCGGGGCAGCAGCTCCTGGCTGTGGGTGAAGGTGAGCAGCCCGGTCTGGTCCTGCGAGAGGCCGGTGGGGGTGATCGTCCACATCTCGAGCAGGGCTCCGTCCAGCTCCACGGGGGCGTAATCGTGCAGGTGCGTCACGGCCAGGTTGCTGTAATCGCTCACCATGCCGGCGCCCGGAACCGCCTGCAGGGCGTAATACTGGAGCAGGTCATAGCCGTTGAGGGAGCGTTCGTTCGAGAAGCTGCCGTGATTGACGAAGCTACCCGGGGCGCCGGTGTAATAATCATTCACGGAGGCCATCTGCAGGCTGGCGCCGGGAGCCACGGACAGGCCTCCGCTCCCCTCGATCTGGAACGAGGAAAGGAGATTCGTGCCCACCAGGGTGGGATAGCTGAAGTCCTCCACGATGATGTCGAAGGGCGCGCAGCTGAGCTGGAGGGTGCGCTCGTTATCGCCGTGGATCCTCGCGGTGGCGTTCCATATGCCCTGATTGAGAACATCCCCATGGCAGTTCAGCACCAGGAAGCCGTCCAACCAGCAGGTCAACCTGCCTCCGGGGGCCACCAAGACCGAGGATTCGCAGGTGGCGGTGATGGTGTTGTTCTCGCCGCCCATCAGGTCGCCGTTGACCTGAACCGGGCTATGGAATACCACGAGGTCGTCCCTGATCCACACTCCGTCACAGACGGCGGGGAGGTTAAGCTCCGTGGAATACAGCTGCATGTCCGTAAGGGTGAGGGGCAGGGCGCCATGGCAACACGAGTATTGCAGGATGCCGTGGCCGAGCTCGATGGCATTGGCGAAATTGCTTTCCCCCAGCTCCCAGGAAGCGCCGTGGAGGTGTAGCTGGGTATCGCCCAGCAGCTGCAGCAGGGGCGATTGGTTGAAAAGGCCGGTGTAGAATCCGGCAGCGGGGGTCCAATCCAGCCAGCAGCCGGCTTGGTTCAGAAAGTTCAGCCTGGTGGCATCGATCTCTCCCTCGTTGAGGAGGTTAGTATGGCAATTGATGATCAATCCTCCATCGAGCCCGGGGTCGGTGCTTCCATAATTGACCAGGTCGGCGCAGAAATTCAGTTCCGTGGTCTCGAGTTCGTTTCCATAGAGCTCTCCGTGGTTCTCCACCTCGCCGTGAAAGTACACACCATTATCGAGGACCCTGGTCACCCCGCCAAGCCAGGTTTCGCCGTAAACTTCCAGGTTTTGCAGGCAGCAGTTGTGGAAGCCGCCGCCCCCGGTGGTGATCACGCCGGAGTTCACCGTGGTGTCGGTGTAATCCGAGGTGGTGTGGATGAAGAAGCCGTTAAGGTTCATCGTCCCCGCCAGATTGATGTCCCCTTCCATGAAGGCCATGTCGCTGTCCAGGATGAGGCCGTCGGAGGCATTTACCAGATCCCCGTACTGGATCGCGCCGGCGGCTTGGAAATAGTGATGGGTGGCGTTCTCCGTGAAATAAAGGTCCGTGACAGCGCTGCCGTGATTCTCCCAATTCCCGCCGATCTGGCACTCCATGCTGCCATACCAGTCCCAATGGACCGTCCCGTAGTTGATGAAGTTTTGGCAGATGAGGGTGGCGTGGGAGGCGAAGACGCCCCACAGGGTGCCGTAGTTCGTGATGGACCCATGCCAGATCACGCCAGAGGTGAGGAGGGTGTTCTCCCCGATGAGGGCGATATCCTGCCAGAATTCCGTGGAACCTACGCCGCAATCGCCGATCCCGCCTTGATTCGGCGCCGGATCGGGGAGCAGCGGGAACAAGCAGTCAGCCAGATCGGCCCCGGACAGGTTGTGGCCGTTCAGGATCACGGTGAAACCGTTGAACTCGCTGCGGTCGAGACCGTCATTCAGGTGGATGTCGCTGAGCAGCTTCACCCCCAGCAGCGCGCCTCCGGCATACAAGGTTGAATAAAGCAGCGAGACCGGATCCTGGGTCAGCTCCACGTAGTCCGCCACGTTGGCGCCGGCTCCGGTGATGCCAAAGCTGGTGGTCCTGATCACAGCGTTGTAACCTTGGGTGAGATGCCCGCCCAGGGTGAAGTGGAAATCGGTGTCCTCCGTGGTGAGGATGTAGCCGGAGCAGTTCAGGTCGCCGTAGGCGTGGAAATCGCCGCAGCCGAGCACGGGATCCGAGATCAGCTGCCCGGGGCTGGCTCCGCCCTCGAGGAAGAGGTTGCGGCACACACCGCCCGAAACATAGACCGTCTGGCCAGTTATGATCATCACATCGTCGTTGGGACCGGGCAGGGGACCGGTCCCTCCATCTCCATACCAAGTCTCCATGTCGCCCCAGTTCCCGCCGCTGCCGACGGGAATGAAAATGATGGCATGGGCGGTGCCAAGGCACAGCGAGAAGAGTAAAACCGAGATAATGCACTGTGTTTTTATGATATACCTCATACTGTTGAATAATATGGTTCTTATCTATATTAATCTGACTGTCTGTCAATACATTTCTTGCAAAACTGCCCAGATCAGCTGTGGAAAAGAATCAACAATATTAGCCCCTTCGTCTGATACGCTTAACAAGCTGTATAAATAACTCTTAAATAAACGAAACTCGCCTGAGGTTATGCTTGCAGAAGATCCGCATCCTCCACTTTGGCACGACTCGTCAGGAAAATAAGCAGAAGAATAGCCTTGCCATTTTCGCAATGTGCTATGATCATTATCAACCACAAGGGAGGAGTTATGTTACGCAAAGTGCTGCTTGTAGTTACACTGCTCTGCGCTGGTTTCCTTGCCGCCCAGACCTATGCAGAGGAGATCAACCGTATCTGCGGCTATGGGAGCTTTGTCGAGCGCGAGGGCAGCCACTATTTCATCATCTATGAAGAGAAAGCCGCGGGAAACGAGATCGGGGAGATCGCCTATGCCAGCGTGATGTTCGTACCCACCCTGTATAATTGGTAGAGCGACATTCCGGACAACCTAAACACCCAGTGCATCAGGCAGTTGGAATATGTCTGTGCGGTTTGCGATTACGATGAGGAATACAGGATTCTCGTCTTTCCATCAGCGAAGTGATGGGCAACTGCAGCCGTGATTATCTGGAGAATTACCAGGATGCTGCTTTTCTGAAGGTCGTGTCGCTTGTGGAAAATAAAGCCTGGCTGATGCCGGTTAGCTACTTTGCCACAGAAGATGAATACTATGATGAGGAGGACTATTAAGGAGGATCAGTGAAGTCATTCAATAAGGATAATCTGTAAAGATAATCAGTAAGCAGACTCCGCTCCCTTTCCCCTCACCGCCCCCATTAGCATTACGGAATCATTACGGAGTCATTACGGATTAACTCCGTAATGACTCCGTAATGATTCCGTATTGCTCGTAGGGGGCGGACGCCGATCCGCCCCTGGTTTGATAAGGATTTTGATTGGGAAAGATTCCTTTGAACTTCGCTGAAAATAGGTTTTCTCCACCGACCATGAAAACACGCTGTTTGAAGTCCATCTGGCCTTGTAATCTGGTGTACATAAAG
>Ga0136653_10001847_pt1 | contig 11585 bp, 11 predicted proteins | sample LakKivw275mmetaG_FD_94866 | JGI IMG/M metagenome (GOLD analysis project Ga0136653, IMG submission 94866) | Anoxic lake water microbial communities from Lake Kivu, Rwanda to study Microbial Dark Matter (Phase II) - Lake Kivu water 275m metaG... | ecosystem: Environmental > Aquatic > Freshwater >... | reverse complement strand
CATTCATTTATTAGTTGACGGTGAAAAGGTGATCAAAAGGATACACGAATTGTTAAAACCAGGCGGTTTATTTATTTCGTTGACAGTATGCATGAAAGACAAAATGTCTTTTAAAAGAAGGTTTGAAGTGACAACCTACCTTTTTATGATAAGACTGGGAATCTCCCCTTTGCATTTAAACATGTTCATGCCTGCAGATGTCGAAAAATTGATTACAGATCAAAATTTTCAAATAGTTGAGGCAGAAAAGGTTTCTCATGGATTACCCGCTGTATTTATTGTTGCAAAAAAACCATAGACCATGAAAAGCAATATAAAAAAAAAGTCACTTTTTGGAAACACCGGACCAGTTGAATTCCGGTTTAGAGGTTTTGTCAATGAAAATTCAAAGAAAACCGGGAATTGGTTCAAACTACCTATTATGCTGTCCTTTCTCGTATTATTTGGGACAGTAAATTTTGCGACTGCTCAATCGGGAGATCCTGGCAACACACAGGTAACAGACCAGAAAATGGACCTCGGTGGACGGCCTGCGTTGGTCCTAGAAACCGGAATCCAGGGTATTTTCTCCGTGTTTGAAACGGGTCTGCGCGTGCCTTTAAAGAAGAACAGCATGTTTATGAATTTCAACGCCCGCTATATGAGCAGTCTTACCTATGCTACTTTTATTGATCCCAGTGACAGCACCGTTTCCTTTCACCCGACCGTGATTGGCGGCTCGATAGCTGTCGGGGGTTGTTCTCCGCTGATGCTCGGCTTCCTGAGGCCCTATGGTGCTTTCGATCTGTTTCTGGGCTATTCATTTACACCCTGGGATAACCTTATCTATAACTGCGGTAACCTGATTGGTAAAAACCTGACCTATCTATTGACCGGCTATTTTGGTCTTGAGGTTTTTCCAGGTTCAAAAACCTCGATTTTTTTTGAGGCCGGCGGAGGATTTAAAAGCATACATGGCGACAAGTCAAATCGTTACATGGTAACCAGCGCCTGGCTTGGAAGCGGGGTCAGTGGACGGATGGGAGTAAGGATTTACCTATAGCAAAATGACTGAAATTGTTGATAAAATAACGATATGTAGCACTCCCGACAAGATTTGGGACAGGTTGGTTTTCTTTTTTCAAGGGACAGAAAACTATAAATCATGGCATAAGGATCATGTCTCATGCTATTGGAAAAAGGGAAAGGATTTTTTACCCGGTTCAATACTTGTTGCGGAAGAAAATATCCATGGTGCAAAACATAAACTTGGATTTAAAATAATTGATTCCAAAAGGGATAGTTTTTTAAACTACCGGATGCTTTTTCCCTTTTCAATACTATGTTATGGCGGATGTTTTAAAATGATTCCGATGATCTACGGAACTGAATTCATTGCTCAATTGGATTTTAGAGCGGGAGGTCTTTTGAAAGTGGTATTTAAAAAGAAAATGGATGCTTTAAGAATTCACATGAAAGAAGAAGGGCAAAACATTAAGGGAATGGTTGAAAAATGAAAGGTACCTGCAAGTTTGTACTGTCCTGTCTGGCACTTGTCGTTGTAACATCGAATTGTTCCAACAGCCAGGATTCAAATGAAGACAAATATTCCCGGCAGAGAAAAACCATGGTGGAGCAGCAGATAAAAGCCAGGGGTATCCGCAACGGTCAGGTGTTAAGTGCTTTAATGGATGTCCCCCGCCACAAATTTGTCCCGGAAGAATATAAGAATTTCTCATATGATGACAGGCCATTGCCGATAGGATACAATCAAACCATATCGCAACCATACATTGTAGCTTACATGACGGAAATCCTGAATCCCGACAGTACCCAGGATGTGTTGGAAATTGGCACGGGTTCGGGTTATCAGGCTGCCATTCTTTCGCTGCTTTACAAAAATGTATTTACCATTGAGATCATAGAAGCTTTGGGAGAAAAAGCAAAAAAAGCATTTATTGAAGAAGGCTTTAAGAATATAAAAGTCAAAATCGGTGACGGGTATCAGGGCTGGAAGGAATATGCCCCTTATGATGCCATAATAGTAACCTGCGCACCGACAGATATTCCTCAACCGTTGGTGGACCAGCTTGCCGAAGGAGGAAAAATGATTATCCCGGTCGGTGAACGTTCTAACCAGATTCTGTATCTTCTGGAAAAAAGAAATGGTAAGATACTCATAACGGAAACATTGCCCGTCTTGTTTGTCCCAATGTTGCGGGAAAAATAGTCGGGGAAACGAGTGTTGGGATTTACTGTTATATTGTCATCCAATATAAATTAACGATCATGATACCTGCACGCAAAGATGCCTTGTCGCTGCTAATGCGATATAATCAGGGCGAAAGCCTTATCAAACATGCACTTTCGGTAGAAGCCGTAATGAGACATTTTGCGTCATTATTCCACGAAGACGAGGAAAAGTGGGGAATTATAGGACTGGTACACGACCTGGATTACGAGCGGTATCCGGAACAACATTGTTCAATGACCCGTAAAATCCTCGAAGAGGAAAACTGGCCTGAAGACTTGATCCGCTCGGTTGTGAGTCATGGCTGGGGCATTTGCTCCGATACGGAACCGGTGCAAATCATGGAAAAAGTCCTGTTTACCATCGATGAACTGACAGGATTGGTTACCGCAGCGGTATTGGTCAGGCCTTCGAAATCCATTTTTGACCTGGAGGTCAGATCGGTCAGGAAGAAATGGAATCTGAGGAACTTCGCGGCCGGTGCTAACCGGGAGGTGATCGAAAAGGGAGCTGCCATGATGGGTAAGGACCTGGATTTCATCATCCAGGAAACCATTGCCGGGATGAAAACAGTGGCCGCGGAAATTGGTCTGGCCGGAGTATCATTGTATTAAGAGACACGATTATTACGAAAAGACGAAGCAAGATCACCGGCACAAAATGATGATTGTCAAACGGCTTGATGATCTGACCGAAGCGGAATTTGGCAAGCTATTCCCGGTCATCCTATCGGAACCTGATCCTGAGTGGCCCAGGCTATTCCATCATGAAGAATCCCGTATCAGGAATGCCCTGGGAGCAACAAACATAGTGAGGATCGAACACATCGGCAGCACTGCCGTTCCCAATCTGAAGGCCAAGCCTACCATTGACATATTGCTCGAGGTGCCAGGCGATTCAGATGACGATTTGATAATAGACTCACTCACAAAACTTGACTATCATTTTATCGCAAAACCCGAAAATCCTGCTCCCCATATGATGTTTGTAAAAGGGTATACCCGGAAAGGATTTCAGGGCCAGGCCTATCATGTGCATGTCCGTTATTCCGGGGATTGGGATGAGCTGTATTTCCGGGACTACTTAAGGGCGAATCCGGCCGCTGCCAGGGAATACGGTGAATTAAAAGTGCAACTTGCAGAAGAAAACCGGAACGACAGGGAAGGCTATACAAACAAAAAAACCGATTTCATAAAGCGTGTTACCCAGATTGCCAGAAAAACATAACAGGAACGATGAAAAAGTACCCGACAATAGGTGTATGCGGTCTGGATTGCGGTTTGTGCCCAAGGTATTACACCGACGGACCGTCAAGATGCCCGGGATGCGATGGCCCGGATTTTAAGGACAAGCACCCGTCCTGTTCCTTTATTACCTGCTGTGTGAAGAAAAGGAACCTGGAAGCGTGCGGCGAATGTCCGGATTTTCCTTGCTCGAAATTCCGGAAGCAAGAGGAATATCGTCAGGTGAAAGAATCTTCCTCTTATCCGTCTTATAGAAAAGTGTTGCAAAACCTGTTTTTCATCCGGGAGAATGGAATTGAACGATTCATTGAAGAGCAAAACAGGAGGATCAGGTTGCTCGAGACGATGTTAAAAAACTTCAACGACGGGCGGTCACGAAGCCTGTTCTGCAGAAAAGCAGGCCAGCTTGACCCGGAAGCCTTACAAAATGCGGTTGATCGGGCAACCCGGGAAATCCTATCGAAAAAAATCAAAACCGGTGACCTAAAAAGGAAAGCTGAAGTCCTGAAAGCCTTCCTCAAAGAGCTGTCTCCGGAAGACGGAATTTTAACTAATGATAGATAACATTAATATCAGTGATCAGTTATGAAAAAAATCTTTTGTTTTCTCATCGTCCTGTCAGCCATCTTCTCAGGCCAATCCTTTTCCCAGGATCAGAAAAAGCAAGATGGAACTCCTCTCAAGCCGGCTCTGTTGGTCATTGACATTCAGAACGCCTTCCTGGGCATGATCCCGGTTCAGGAAAAAGAGCAGGGCTTGGGTTACATCAACGCCTTGATCGATCTTTTCCGTAGTCATGGCTATCCGGTTATCCGGATCTATCATCACAGTGATCAGTATGGGGTCATACCGGATACCGAACCGTTTGAATTCCCTGCATCGGTCAGGATCAGGCCCGATGATCCCAAGGTACTTAAAATGTATCCCGATGGCTTCAATAAAACCGACCTCGATAAAGTGATCAGGGAGCAGGGAAGCAATACCCTGTTCCTCTGCGGATTAAGTGCTGTCGGGTGTGTACTGGCCACCTGGATTGGCGCTCAAAACAATGATTACAAGGCTTTTATGGTCAAAGATGCGATCATGAGCCACAATTCAGAGTACACCAGCAAGATCGAAGAGATTTACGACGCGGTTAGCTACGATGTGGTGAAGCTGATACTCGACAGTTCAAAATGACAGTCCGGAGCATGGCAAAAGACTTTCCCGATCAGATAGCTGCTGCTATACCTTATCTTCAGAAGAATACGACGGACGCTAGGGCTAATTCCACCGTAATCAAGTGGTGCGCCTCCATCGGGCTGGGCCTGATGGCGGCAGCTCTGACCGGATGCCGGGAGGAGAGGCCTGAACATCCCAATATTCTCTTTATCATGTCGGATGACCATGCCTATCAGGCTATATCAGCTTACGGCCATGGGCTCAACCAGACACCCAACATTGACAGGATCGGTGCGGCCGGTATGCGGTTCGACCGGGCTTTTTGCACTAATTCAATCAGCGCGCCCAGCCGCGCGGTGATCCTGACCGGCAAGTTCAGCCACCTGAACGGGCTCCGGGATAACAGCGACCGGTTCGACGGATCCCAGATGACACTCCCCAAAATGCTTAAACCGGCAGGTTACCAGTCTGCAGTCATTGGAAAATGGCATCTGAAGACCGATCCGACCGGTTTTGATTTCTGGAGGATACTCATTGACCAGGGGCCCTATTACAACCCCGATATGAAAGATTCCACAGGAATCCACCATTACGAGGGATATACCACCGCGATCATCGGGGACCAGGCCATTGAATGGCTGGAAAAGCGTGATCCGGGCAAGCCGTTTTTCCTGATGGTCCATAACAAGGCGCCTCACCGTCACTGGTGCCCCGAACCCAAATATTTTGGGAAGTTTGAAAATACAGTCTTTCCGGTCCCCGACAATTATTTCGATGATTACAACACCCGGGGTACCGCAGCCAGGGAACAGGAAATGTCAGTGATCAGGGACATGACCCTTCATTACGACCTGAAAATCTATCCCCGGCCGGGCGATTCGCTGAAGGGGCCCGACCGCTATTGGGATTCTGAGATCAGGCGAATGGATCCGCAACAGCAGAAGGCCTGGGAAAAGTATTACAAGCCCCTCAGTGATGAATTCTATGCTGCCCGTCTTACCGGCGACGATCTGGCAAGGTGGAAATTGCAGCGTTATCTCGAGGATTACCTCGCTGTCATCCAAAGCGTTGACGATCAGGTTGGCCGACTCCTGGATTACCTGAAGGAGCATCGCCTCGAAAAGAATACATTGGTCGTATATACTTCCGATCAGGGTTTTTACCTCGGTGAGCATGGCTGGTTCGACAAGAGGTTCATGTATGAGGAAAGTTTCCGTACCCCGCTCCTGATGCGCCTGCCGGGCGTGATCAAACCCGGGAAGGTGTCCCGCGCGCTGGTTCAGAATCTCGATTTTGCTCCCACATTCCTCGAACTGGCTGGGCTACCGGTTCCCGATAGCCTGCAAGGCATTTCCTTGCTGGGCCCGGAGAAAAAGAAATCACTTTATTACCATTACTATGAATATCCTGATGCCCATGCCGTCAGGCCTCATTATGGCGTCAGAACCTGCCGTTACAAGCTGATCCGTTTTTACGGGGATCTGGATGAATGGGAACTCTATGACCTGAAAAAAGATCCGACTGAAATGAAAAACGTGATCGATGACCCGTCTTACTCAAGGGTTGTGCTTAAAATGAGAAGGGAGCTTGAGAGGCTGCGGACATACTATAAAGATGAAAGACCAGAGAAGGAAGACCTAAGACCAGAGACCTAAGACCAGAGACCGGAGGCTAGAGACCTAAGACCAGAGACCTAAGACCAGAGACCGGAGGCTAGAGACCTGAGACTAGAGACCAGAGAATATCATTTTAATCTTAAAATCTACAATCTTCATTCTTTAGTCTTTTTTCTTGTAACGTATTCGTCTTCCATTCGTCTGCATTTCAAATAACAATGAATGCAGGTCAAATCAAACAAATGAAAACCATGAAAAAACTGATTACTCTCGCATTGATCATTCTCCTGCCTGCCCTGGCAATCGCTCAGAATTCCGCTATTGAGAAAGTGTTTAAGAAATATGCCGATTATGAAGGCTTCACGGTCGTTACCATCAGCAAAGGGCTGCTGAAGATGGCCTCCGACATGGATCTTGACGATCCGGAAGCAGAGGCTTTCCTGGGCCGGATCAACTCGATCAAGATCCTGGCAGCCGAGGATGATGTTGATGTCAACCTGTACGATGAAGTACTTTCCGCATTGGACAAGGGAGATTATGAGGAACTCCTGACGGCCAAGAGCAAAGATGAGGATGTCATCATGCTTGCGAAGAAGGACGGCGATATTGTTGAGGAACTGATTATCCTGGTTGGAGGTGATGATACCGCGCTGGTCTATATCTCAGGCAGGATGCAAACCAAGGATCTCGCCAAGCTCTCCTCCTCCATCAACATTGAAGGTGCAGGCCTCGAACACCTTAAAGACATCGAGGAAAACTGATGCACTGAAATACCAGCCAAGCAAACAAATTGAACAGGAGCTCCCCGGAGCTCCTTTTTTTTCACCCGCCACTCTTCCACTGATACTTTCGTCAGCATAATATTTTTTTACTTTTACGGTTAGCCGGCCACTGGTGACCAGGTTTTTACTTTTTGCTGGTATTGTTTTTTCCCTTTTTCCTTTTTCCTTTATACAGCTATGAAAACACATGTATTCCCCCTCCTGTTTCTGGCCCTTCTGGTTTCCTCCTGCCGGGAGTCAAGATCCCGGATCAATTATGTCAGAATTAACCCGGGAGATGATCCGGAAGAGATCATCAGGAGAGCCTCCCGGCTGGCACCGTCGGAAAGGCAGCTGGCCTGGCAGGACCTGGAATTCACCGCATTTGTGCATTTCGGGATGAACACCTTTACCGACAGGGAGTGGGGCCAGGGCTCTGAAGATCCCAAATGGTTCAATCCAACGGCATTTGATGCCGGACAGTGGGCACGTGTCGCCCAGGATGCGGGGATGAAAATGATCATCGTCACAGCCAAGCATCATGACGGTTTCTGCCTGTGGCCGTCAGCTTATACGGATCATTCGGTCAAGTCTTCTCCCTGGCGGAATGGCGAGGGGGATGTTGTCGGAGAGGTTGCCGATGCCTGCCATGCAAGCGGGCTCAGGTTCGGTGTTTACCTGTCACCCTGGGACCGGCATGAGCCATCATACGGAACAGAGCAGTATAATGACCATTTTGTCAACCAGTTGACCGAATTGCTAACCCATTACGGGCAGGTGGATGAGGTGTGGTTCGACGGGGCCTGCGGGGAAGGCCCCAACGGCAAGAGGCAGGTATATGACTGGCTCCGTTATTATACCCTGATCAGGAAGCTTCAGCCCGGTGCCGTGATCGCCGTCATGGGGCCCGATGTCCGCTGGGTGGGAACCGAATCCGGCTATGGCCGTCCGACGGAATGGTCGGTGGTGCCTTATGCACAGGCCAACCCGGATGAAACGGCAGAAAAGTCACAGCAGGAACCGGTCAACGGTGTGTTCATCCCTGCAGGAGATATGATGGAGCAGGACCTTGGGAGCCGAAGCAAACTGATCCAGGCAAATTCATTGATCTGGTACCCTTCGGAAGTGGACGTTTCCATCAGGCCGGGATGGTTTTATCATGCTGCGCAGGATCAGCGGGTCAAAACGCCTGAGAAACTGCTCGACATCTGGTTTGCCTCGGTCGGGCAAAATTCCCTGCTGTTGCTGAATGTTCCGCCCGACAAACGGGGCCTTATCCATGAAAATGATGCGGCTGCCCTGAAGGGATTCAGGGAGGTCCGGGATGCCATTTTCCTGGAAAACCTGGCCGGGGGCTCCATTGTTAAGGCGAGCAGTACCGCATTGGGTACCAAAGCAGAACATGTTCTGTTGCCCGGAAGGGACAGGTTCTGGATGGCAAAGTGTGGGGAAACCATGGGGTGGATTGAATTCGAACTGCCGGAAGAAAGGACCTTTGATTGCCTGCAGGTCCGTGAGAATATCGAGTTTGGGCAAAGAATAGAACAATTTTCCATTGAAACCTGGCAGGATGACCGCTGGCGGGAAATCACCCGTGCAACCACAGTCGGGGCCTGCCGCCTGGTCCGGTTCCTGCCGGTAACCTCATCTAAAATCAGGTTCAGGATCCTCCAATCGCGCAATTCACCTTCATTGAGCTACATAGGCCTTCACAAGCGCCTCCCGGAATTATCCATCAAGCCCGGAAGCGGTGCTTTTCTGGATTCCGTTCAGATATCCATGACCAGTGACCTGCCATCCCATGCTATCCATTATACCCTCGACGGATCCGAACCGGATCCGGATTCACCTGTTTACACCCAACCATTCATTCTCGATCAGTCGGCCAGGATAAGGGCAATTGCCATAGACGGCCGCGGGGTAAAAAGCTTCGAGAGGGAAGTGAACCTGTTGAAGTCGGTATTCTCCATCCGTTACATACATCCGCCCAGTCCCAAATATCCCGGCAAAAACCAGATTGTCCTCGTGGACGGCCGGCTCTCCGAGCCCGATTATTCCAATGGCGAATGGCTGGGTTGGCAGGGGAGTGACATGGTGGCGGAGATCGATCTGGGTGAGAGCAAGGAATTTTCCAGAATTGGCGCCGATTTTCTTAATGGCACGGATAGCTGGATTTTCCTTCCGAAAGCAGTTGCGTTTGAGTATTCTGCTGATGGCCATTTCTGGCAAAGCGCCGGACGTTCGGTCAATGAAGTGCCCTGGGATCAGTACAAGGAAGCCCGCAAGGAATTTGCCATTGAGAAATCCTTCAGGGCGAGGTACATCCGTGTCACCGCCCTGGGTCAGAAGGTTTGTCCCCCCGGTCATGGCGGAGCAGGGAATCCGTGCTGGTTGTTCGTGGATGAAATTGAATTGTCAGCTTTTTGAAATCCGGCAACACTATAACGCCAGGATCTTCGGCAGGAAAATGATCAGCCCGACCACCGCAGCTGCGATGGCTGTCACTAAAACCGCCGCCGCGCCCAGGTCCTTGATTTTACCGATCACGGGATCGAATTTCGGGGATACCTTGTCGCTCACCCTTTCGATGACCGTGTTGAGTATCTCCGCCGAGATGACTATGCCGATGGACAGGCACACAAGGGCCCATTCCGTCAGGGATAGTTTCAGGATTATGCTGAGAGGAATAACCAATACAATGATCGCCACATAGATCCATGAATTATGCTCTTCCCGGAGCAGATGTCCCAGTCCCCGGAAAGCGTATTTGAAACTCAGGATCCGGGCCCTGATGGAAAACTTTTTCGCTCCCATATTCATTTTTTCAGGCTATCATTCTGGTTGTTTTGGCCGACGGAACGGGAGATGATCCCTTTATGGGCATTGGCGATGTTTTGAGCACCCATTTTCACCCGGTCGCGGTCATAGGTCATCAGGCCATTGGCTTCGGTCTCGACATCCGTTGTCTGGGTATAGACAACCGCGCTCAGACCCGGATCCAGGGCCAGTTTCCGCACCTCAGTATAAAAATCCTCGTATTTCTGCAGCAGGGTGAGAACATCCTGCATTTTCTCATAGCCCCAGTTTTCCTCTTGCCACATGTGACCCGGCGTCATTAATCCCAGGCCACCGAACTCTCCCAGCACAATGGCGCGGTTCTCCTCAGCCGGCGGGGAAATGGGTTCGGGATAATTGTGGATGTCCTTGATTTCCCCGGCACCCTCGTCATTCCAGCCGCTGACATGGTTGACAAGCCTTGTGGGATCGAGGGTCTTGACATAACCTGCAATTCGCACGGCGTCATATTGACCCCAACCCTCGTTGAAAGGCACCCATATGATAATGGAAGGATGATTGCTATGTTCATTAACCAGTTCGGTCAACTCCATTTCAAAATTCTGCCTGGCCTCTGCCAGCTTGTCCTGAAGGTCGGATGATCCGGCAACGCCGTAAAACATGCTGGGCATATCCTGCCAGACGAGGAGTCCCATTTTGTCGGTCAGGTAATAGAACCTGCGGGGTTCAACCTTCACATGCTTGCGGAGCATGTTGAAGCCCATCTTCTGCAACATTTCCAGATCGTACGCCATGGCTTCCTCCGAAGGAGGCGTATAGAGCCCATCCGGCCAGAAGCCCTGGTCGAGGGGACCATTCTGAAAAAGAAACCTGTTGTTCAGCATTATCCGGGTGATGCCCCTGTCGTCTTTGCCCAGGCTGACCTTCCGCATGCCGAAATAACCCCTCACCCTGTCCATCACCGTGTTGCGGTGGAGGAACCTGATTTCCAGATCATACAGGTAGGGATCCTCAGGAGACCACAGGCGCATATCATCCATTTTCAGGGAGATCTCCTCACCGGGCTTGCCTTTTTCCGTAGCGAGGAGTTTCCTGGAATCAGAAAAAACCCTGACCTCAATGTCGTCCGTGGCTCTCCGGTCATTCGTTTGGGCCATCAACAGGACCTTGGATTGATCGATGTCTGTCACGACCCTGTAATCGGTTATATAGTATTTCGAAACCTTCTCCAGCCACACGGTTTGCCAGATCCCTGAAGAGGGGGTGTACCAGATCCCCCTGGGATTGATGGTTTGTTTGCCAATTGGCTGGTACCCTTCATCAGAAGGATCCCAGGCCGAAACAACCAGGTCATACCTGACTCCCGGCTCGATATAATCGGTAATGTCAAAACTGAAAGGATCATACCCACCCCGGTGAGTGCCGATCTCCTTGCCGTTGATGTAAACATGTGTTTCCCAGTCCACGGCTTCAAAATTCAGGACGACCTTTTGATCCCTGAGCTTTGCCCCTATGGATAAAGTCCTCTTGAACCAGATCCTTTCATTCCGCGTGACTTTCTTCATCACGCCGGACAAAGCCGATTCGACAGGGTAGGGAACCAGGATCTTGCCGTCCCAGGACACGGGAATGCCGGAATCTGCCTGGGTGATGACATAATCCCACAAGCCGTTGAGATTCTTCCAATTGTTTCGTTTCATTTGCGGCCGGGGATACTCCGTCCATGTGCTTCCGGGCTCCACGGATTCAGCCCAGCGGGTCATGATGGGAGATTTTT
>Ga0136653_10001845_pt1 | contig 11592 bp, 10 predicted proteins | sample LakKivw275mmetaG_FD_94866 | JGI IMG/M metagenome (GOLD analysis project Ga0136653, IMG submission 94866) | Anoxic lake water microbial communities from Lake Kivu, Rwanda to study Microbial Dark Matter (Phase II) - Lake Kivu water 275m metaG... | ecosystem: Environmental > Aquatic > Freshwater >... | reverse complement strand
GGTCATCTGCCTCCCGAGACTTGTTGAACCTTTACGCTTACAATCACTTTCGCCCCTTTTCCCGGCGCTGAAACCACCTGCACCGCGCCTCCCAACCTCTTCGCCCTTTCTTGCATGTTTGCCAGCCCCATGCCGTTCCTGCTGCCAGCGGTGGCGGGATCGAAACCTATACCATCGTCCGCTACTTCTAGCTCCACATGCTCGTCTACGACGCGGATACGCACTGTCACCGAGGTGGCCATGGCGTGCTTAAGGGCATTATTCAGCGCCTCTTGCGCAATGCGGTACAGCCCCTCCTCCACGGGCGCTGGCAATCTAACCGTATCATCTACCAACAGGTGGGCCTTCACACCAACTCGCCTCTCGACGGCGCCTAGCCTCTGTTGTATAGCCCCCACAAGACCCTCCCGCTCCAGCGGCGGTGGACGCAGCTCGTAAACCAGCAGCCGCATTTCCTTGAGTGCGTCCTGGGCAGTGTCAGCAAGCCGGGCCAGGTAACTCTCTGCACGCTCCAGGTCTCCAGATTTGATCAATCGCCGCCCCGCTTCGGCAAAGAGAGTCAGGCAGTACAGCGACTGAGTTACCGAATCGTGCAGGTCCCGCGCCAATCGCTCTCGCTCTTCCATCACTGCCAGTTGCTCAGCCTGTTGGTACAGCCAGGCATGCTCCACCGCCACCCCCACCTGGTCGGCAATGGAAGCCAGCAAGGTCATCTCTTCCACATAGAGTTGGTGCCCGGCCTCTCCAAACACGCTGAATACCCCCAGCACCTTCCCCTTGGCCCGCATCGGCACACCGACGTAAGTGAGGAGACCATTCGTGCGGACCGCCTGGGGCGCTCTCGGATCGTCCGCCAGGTTGGGTATCATCAGCGGTTTGCCATGATCGAACACCCAGCCCATCAGACCACTGCCAGGTGTTACAGGATCGATCTGGGCAATCATGTTGGGCGGAATGCCTTGTTGGGCGGCCAGACGCAGTGTTTTCTCCGCTTCATCAAACAGGTGGATGACGCCTTTGTCGCTCTTCATGGTCGCCAGAACACGGTCCAGGGATCGCTCCAGAATGGTGTCCAGGTCGAGCGATGCGCTGGCCACCGACGCCACATTGTAGAGAGCCGATATTTCATTGTAAGCCTTTTGAAGCGCCTCCTCTGCCCGCTTGCGATCCGTGATATCGTAGCCAAAAGTGATAGCGCCGTAGACGGCGCCTTTTTCGTCTACCAGACTGCGGGTGTTCCACAGCATGGTCTTGGTTTCACCGTTCTTGCATCGCATCCTGGTCTCGAAATACGCCAGTGTTTCCTCTTTTTCTACCAGGGTGGCCGATTTTGCGATGATCGCCTGGCGATACTCCTCGTCCGGGTAAGACCATTCCCATATCTTGCTATGCCCTACGACTTCTTCGCGCGAGTAGCCGCTGATCTCTTCGGCGACTTTATTCCAGATCACGATGTTGAGCTGCGTGTCGTACACGTTCAGCCAGACATTGACATTCTCGACAATACTGTCTGAGAACTGACCCAGCGTGCGGATTGCTCCGCTTGCCTGCTTGTGCTCGGCGGCTTTTCGTTGGGATCGTTCATCAGAAATGCGTTCCTGCCCTTCGGTAACGTTTCCGTTTGGACTTGACATAGTTGACCGAGGCTAACCTCGCTCTTTCGTGACTCCGGTGACTTCCAGGGTGTCGGGGTCTATGATCACACCGTAGTCCTTCTCCGCCATCTCCACAGTGATGAAGCCGTTCTTGACATCCTCCTGCACCGCCTCGACAGGCCGCTGGTAGGGGTTGCCCCAGCCGCCACCGGTGGCGGTGATCAGCCGGGCCACGTCACCTTTCTTGAGGTGAACGCGCGCCGACTTGCCGACGACGACTGGCTCGCGGCCGTCGGTGAAGATGAACTTGGTGTAGTTCGGTGAGCCTTGTTGGCCCCCTTCCATGGCCCAGGGCTTGAACTTGAAGCGGCCGAAGGTGCCGGTGTACCAGGCTTCGTCGGCGGTGACGCGATAGTCGCGCACCAGGCCCCGGCCGCCGCGGTGTCGGCCTGCCCCACCTTCGCAGATGTCAAAGCCGTACTGGTCCACCAGCACGCCATAGCGGGTCTCACAGACCTCGACGGGGATGATGTAGGTCTCGCCGTCGCCCACGCTAACCAGCCCGCTCTCCCCATCCTTGTCGTGCCCCGCCCCCCATCCTCCAGCCTGAGGCTCGCACAGGATAAACAGCTCGCCGGTATCGGGATGGTTGCCGGTCAGCACTATCCCGCACACGCTCAAGAAGTGGCCAGCCGGCAGCCGGTCGGGGACAATGGGAGCCATGGCCTTCCAGACCAGGTCGGTCACGTACATCGAGGTTTCCCAATAAGTAGATGTAGCGGCTGGCCTCTCGCAGGTGAAGACTGTCCGGTCAGGACAGATGATCTTCAAGGGACGGAAACATCCCTCATTGGCGGGGATAGATGGATCAGTCAGGGCCTTGAAGATGGTACGCACCCCCGAGTGGAGACCGGTGCGACTGCAATTGATCGGGCCGGGCACCTGGGGATGAGTGCCGGTGAAGTCGCAGATGAACTCGTCGTCGGTGATGGTCACCTTGACATACACCTTGAAAGGCCCGTTGCCCACGCCATCGTCGTCAATGGTGTCCACCGCTTCGTAGACCCCCTTGGGCAGCTTGGCCAACTCCTTGCGGGTCATCTCCTCGCCGTAGTCCATAAGGGCCTCAATGCCAGCCTGCACCAGTTCCAGCCCATAGCGGTCGCACATTTCCTGGAAACGCTTGGCTCCCAGGCGTACGGAGGCAGCCTGGGCAAACATGTCGCCCAGACTCATCTGTGGCGTGCGCACGTTGGCGGCGATGAGGTCCACCAGGCTTTGGTCAATCTCTCCCCCCTTGAACAGCTTGATACAGGGGAACTGCAAGCCTTCCTGATAGACCTCTGTGGCATCGGTCGTCCAGGAGCCGGCGTCCTTGCCACCCACCTCGGTCCAGTGGCCTTTGTTGGCCGAGAAAGCCACCACCTTGCCGTCGTAGAAGATGGGCATGATCTGAGCGACATCGGAGAGATGGGTGCCCCCACCAGTATAGGGATCGTTCTGCAGGATGATGTCGCCCGGCTCCAGGCTGTCGAGGCCGAACTTGTCCAGCACCGATTTCACGCCAAAGGTCAGCGTACCCAGGAATAGGGACGCGCCGTTCCCCTGGGAGATGAGCTGGGCCTTGTGGTCGGTCAGGCCACAGGCATAATCCAGCACCTCGTAGATGATGGTGCTCATGCTAGTGCGTTGCATGGCGACGAACATCTCGTCGCCGATGGCCACCAGCGCGTCTTTGATGATCTCCATGGTGAAGGGATCAATTCTTGATTTGGCCATTATTCCTCCTCGATGTGCAGGAAGCCATATTCATCCACACTCACTCGCTGGCCAGGAAAAACCACCGTAGTGGCGGCTGGCTCTTCGACGATCAGTGGCCCGGAGAGCGTCGCCCCGACGGGCAGCAGATCGCGCTCGTAGGTTGGCGTGGTCAGGAAGCCCTCGTCGAATATGACCTGGCGCTCCCCCTTAAAAGCCTCCTCTGCACTGCGAGCTTCGTCTTTGTTGAGGCGAGTGATCCTGGGTTTTTCCACCTGGCCCAAGGCTGTCAGGTGAAAGTTGACCAGCTCAACGGCCGATTCCAGGCGGAAGGTGTAGGCGTGCTCGTGCAGTTGGTGGAAACGCTCGTTGATCTCAGGCATGTCCTTCTCGGTCAACTGGCCGCCGGGAATGGGCACCTTGACGGTGTGCTCCTGGCCCGCGTAGCGCATGTCAGCGAAGCGCTGGAAGACCATCTGGTCTTTTTCCACCTTCTCGGCTGCCAGTTCCTCAGCCGCTTCCTTCTCCATCTCGGCGAAGATACCGCTCAACTCGGCCGGTTCAATCTGGTCGGTGCGGACGACCATGGTGCGGATGGTGTCGTTGCGCAGGTCGGCCATCAACATGCCCCAGGCAGAGAAGACCGCCGGGGCGGTGGGCACCAGGATCCGCTTGACCCGCAACTCGCGGCCCAGAGCCGCGGCGTGCATCGAGCCGCCGCCGCCAAAGGCCACCAGGGTGAACTCGCGGGGATCGTAACCGCGCCGCACCGAGACCAGCTTCAGGGCGTTGACCATGTTGGCATCGGCCAGGCGGATGACACCCCTGGCCGCCTCTTCGATGCTCATCCCGAAAAAGTCGGCGATTTCTTGCATGGACTGGCGGGCCTTCTCCATCGAGACCTTGATCTCGCCCCCCAGGAAGTAATCGGGGTTAATGCGCCCGACCACCAGGTTGGCATCGGTGACAGTGGGTTTCTCGCCGCCAGCATCGTAGCAGGCCGGGCCGGGCACCGCGCCGGCGCTGACCGGGCCCACGCGCAACGAGCCTGCCTTGTCTATCCAGGCGATGGAGCCGCCGCCCGCACCGATCTCCACGATGTCCACCGTGGGCACCTTGACGGGATAACCTGCCCAATCGCGTCGGTACTCGATCCTGTAGTCGGTGGTGATCCTGGGCACGCCGTTCTCTACCAGCGAGCTCTTGACCGTGGTGCCGCCGATGTCCAGGGAGATGATGTTGGGCTCGCCCAACAGATCGCCGATGACCGCCGCGCCAATGACGCCGGCCACCGGGCCGGACTCGCAGGTTCTGATGGGCGCCTGGCGGGCCATCTCAAAGGTAGCAATCCCGCCGTTGGACTGCATGATGTGCGCCACCGGGCCCATCCCCATTTTGCTCAGGTCCTTTTCCAGAGCGTTCAGGTAATGGACAGCGATAGGCTGGACGTAGGCATTGAGCACGGTCGTGTTGGTGCGCTCGTACTCTCGCCACTCCTGGATAATCTCGTGGGAGAGAGTGACGGGAACATCGGGCAGGAGTTCCCGCAGAAGCTCGCCACAGCGCGCCTCGTGGTCCGGATTGGCATAGGAGTGCAGGAAGCAAACCGCGATGGCTTCTACTCCCTCTTTCTTGAAGAACTCTGCTGCCTGGCGCACGTCGTCCTCATTCAGAGGCTCAAGTTCCTTCCCCTTGTAATTGACCCGTTCCCCCACCTCCAAGCGCAGGTAGCGGGGCACAAAGGGCACCGGCTTGGTATAGTACATGTTGTAGATGTCGGGGCGGTTGGCACGGGTGATCTCCAGGACATCGCGGAAGCCCTTGGTGGTGATGAGACCGGTTTTGACCCCTTTGCGTTCGGTGAGGGCGTTGATGATGATGGTTGAGCCGTGGACGAAGAAGGTGGTGTCGGCCACGTTGATGCCGGACTTCTTAAGGGTATCTTCCACGCCGATAGCGAAGTTGTGGGGCGTGGTCGAAGCTTTGGTCATGCCGGTCTCCCCTGTGGTCTCGTCCAGGTAGATCAGGTCGGTGAACGTCCCACCGATGTCGCTTGCTACTCGCATCTAAGCTCCTCCGCTCATGAAATCTGATGATGGCGCGCGAGCGCTCAATCTTGATTTGTCATATCCGATAATCTCTCCTCCTTCTTGAGCCTTTCCGCCAAAGACCTCCGGGGCTGCGACGACAATTCTGCTACTATGCCCCACCCTTTCTGTTTACAGGCGATGCGACCACCAAATGCGGGGCTGAAATTGCTCAGTTGTTCCCGCTGATGCTAACCGCAACACCCTTCCATTTCCCATCCACTTTCTTGTAGACACCCAGGTATTTCCCTTCTGCCTTGGTGCGACCGCCAGGGCCTTCAAACTCAGAGACAAAGACCCCGTAGTCCCAGGCCATGTCACCAGACGAAGAGACCTCTATACCCAAGGACCTGATGCTTGTAGAAATGAAGGTCTCGAAGAACTTCTCATAGTCTTCTCTCCACACATCTAGTCCCTGAATCTGGGGAGCGCCGCACTTTTGAAGGATGGCATCATCTGTCATGTCCTCGAACATCGCGTCCACGTCCTGCCGGTTCTCTGCATCCTCTATCCTCTTGATCAACCTCTGAATCTCGATCTTCTCAGCTTCAACGTTGACCATGTTGCGACTCTCCTTTCCTTCTTTCGTACTTACCTAGCTCGTCAACTCGGTCTTGGCGTTGCATTCGCACATTCGCATCGACTTCGTTTTGACGCTGCCACTAGCCCCCAAGTGTGGAGCTTCTCTCAAGAGCACAGGAAACAGCTAACCTCATCGCCAGGCGCGATCTCCGTCGGTGCCGGTGGCGGTTCCTCCGCACAGCGAGGGGTGGCGTGCTCGCAGTGGGGGTGAAACCTGCAGGCCGGTGGTCGCCCCCTCGATTATCTGATCATACGTTCGTATTCGTCGTGAGTACCAATCCAAACCCAAATGAAGTCTTCTTCATCGTCAATCGCAAGTGCCCTGTGATGGTTTCCGACCCGAACAGACCAAAACTTGCCAACTTTCTTGAAATGGAGAGAAGGGTGTGAAGGATTTGCTTTGAGCAATGCGAATTTCTCTTTCGCTATCCGTTGGACAGATTCTGGAAGACCTCCGAAGCATTCCCAGAAACGATTTGTTGTCCTATGCATCTACAGTTCTTTCAGGATGCCCTTGGCTTTCTCAGTGAGAGCTTCCTCAATTAAGAAATCCAGCTTTCCTGACTCCGAATCCGCCTCAATTTGCCTATCCCATTTTTCCCAGTCTCTTTGCGAAAACCACTGCCTCAGGCGTATGTACTCCTGATAAGGCAGGGATTCAATCGCAACTTGAATCTCCTCTACTCGTGTTATGCTCATCGTCTTCCCCTTTCCTCTATTCCCTTACTGACTCTACTTTCCGCTCTTCGCGCCGTACGTGCCGAGGTCGCAGAAATAGTCACTGTAGCCCGCCACGCGCACGATAAGGTCCCGGTACTGCTCGGGGTGCTCTTGCGCAGCACGCAGTGTGGCCGCGTCCACGACGTTGAACTGGATGTGGTGACCGCCCAACTTGAAATAGGTGCGTATCAGTTGAACGAACCTGTCCAGGCCATCGTCGTCCGCAAGCAACTGGGTTGTCTTGGACCTTCCGCAGTGGCAATTATACCTCAATATCGCTCATCTGCGCAACTGGGGTCTGAGGCCGAGGTAAAGTACAATGTAGCGGATTTGGGCAAAGGGCGTTATAATTACTGGCAGTGATCCAGATGCAAACCTGATGAGGAGGCGAAAAGATGCACACCATCGGAAATGGACTGGCCGATCAGTTCGATCGCCTGTGGGTGATGTTGAGAGAGGCCATCGGTAACTGCCCCGACGAAGAATGGAAGCGCGACGCCGGTCACTGGTTCCTGATCCCCAGCCGCCTGGCCTACCACATCATCTAGACGGTGGATTTCTACAGCCGGGAATCGCCAGAGGGCATGGACTGGGCCGAGCGCTTCGGCGTGGATTGGGAGACCAGGGAGGCGGAGAAGCTGCCTGACCGGGAGCCCATGCTGGACTACCTGGAGGAGATCCGGGGGAACATGAGGGGAAAGCTCCGTTCCATGTCCGATGAGGCCATCCTGTCCGAGCACCCTTTCCCCTGGACGGGGGCCACGGTCCTGGAGCGCATGGTCTACACCCTGCGGCACTCCATGTTCCACCTGGGACAGATCCAGGCCGATCTGAGGCGCAGAGGACTGAAGGGCGCAGAGTGGCACTGAGGAGGTCTGCCCCACTATTCCTTGTTGACCCATCACTGAGTTGAGGAAGAGCATTGGACAAACCACCCCGGGCCAGAGCAGAGTGATGAAAACTCAAGATGGCTCCGACCCGGGATGGAACAAAGAAAGAAGCTGCTTGTCCGGTCACTTGTGTATGTTTCGGCTACACTCGCTCCACTTCCACCTTCACCCACTCCCCGCTCTGGGCCGACTGCTCCACCGTCTCCAACTGGGCGTCTTTCACATGAGCCAGTAGGACCTCGGAGCTCCAGAGGGCGTTCGCCGCTGGAATAAATGCCCCACCAGCTATCTCAAGGCAGTGCTTTTCAATAGGTACTTGAGCCGCATGTATCGGCTTCGGATTTCAGCTCTCATCGCCGCGAATCGGTAGCTTCGCTTCCCCTCGCAGGTAGAGCGGGATCCGTTCTAGCGGCGCATCGGCCGTGATCCACTGGCCCCCATCGAGGGTCTCGTCCGTCCAGGCGTCGGTCCAGGCCGCCCCGGCCGGCAGGTAGACTTTGCGGCTGCGCGCACCCTCGTAGAGCACCGGCGCAACGAGCAGGTCTGGCCCGAACATAAACTGATCCTCCACAGCCCAACTCTCCTCGTCTTCAGGGAAATCGAAGAAGAGCGGGCGCATGGGTGGGATACCCTCCTCATGGGCCTGGTGCATCTGCTCCATGATGTAGGGCCGCAAACGCTCGCGCAGGAAAAGCAACTCCCAGATGATGGCGTAGGCCTCGTTGCCGAAGGACCACACCTCGTTGGGACCGCCAGCCCATACGGGCGCTCGCGTGGCCGTCTCGCGGAACCCGTGGAGGCGGAAGAGCGGGCAGAAGGTGCCGTATTGGAACCAGCGCACGATGAGCTCGCGGAAGGCGGGACACTCGGGATCACCGCCGTAGAAGCCGCCAATGTCCGTGGTCCACCAGGGAATGCCGCTCAGGCCGATGTTCAGCCCGGCACGCACCTGCGCGCGCAGCACCTCGAAGGTGGACTGGATGTCCCCGGACCAGACCGCCGCGCCGTAGCGCTGGCTCCCCGCCCATGCCGACCGGCACAGGGTGACGACCTCCTCCTCCCCCTCGGCCCGCATCCCCTCGTAGAAGGCGCGGGCGTACATCAGGGGATAGATGTTGGTCACTTCCAAGCCGTTGCCCAGGTGATAGCGCAGGTTGTCAGGATCCAGCGGATGCATCTCCGGCTCGGCCACGTCGAGCCACCAGACTTTGATACCGTGCCGATAGTAGTTCTCTCGCACTTGCTCCCAGATGAACTGCCGCGCTTCGGGATGTGTCGCATCGAAGAAGTGCAGGCAGACAGGCCCCTCGGGTCTATTATCAATGAAGCGCATTTGCACAGGGAGGCCACGCTCGGTGCGAACCAGCAGCCCACGTTGCTGCATCTCCTCGAAGTTGGAGCTAAGGGCGTTGACCGTGGGCCAGATGGAGACCATCAGCTTGACCCCCATCTCCTCCAACTCGCGCACCATCGCCGGCGGATCGGGCCAGCACTGGGGGTCGAACTGCCAATCGCCCTGGAGCGTCCAGTGGAAGAAATCAATGACGATGACGGAGAGCGGTAACCCGCGACGCTTGTGCTCGCGGGCCACGGAGAGCAATTCCTCCTGAGTGCGGTAGCGCAGCTTGCACTGCCAGAAGCCCGCCGCCCAGTCGGGCAGCATCGGCGCGTGGCCCGTGGCGTCGGCGTAGTGCTCCACGACCTCAGCCGGCGTGTCGCCGACGGTGATCCAGTAATCCAGTTGGCGCGTCGCCTCGGCCACCCACCGCGTGCCGTTCCGTCCCAACTCCACGCGGCCTACGGCGGGGTTGTTCCACAAGAAGCCATACCCTCGACTGGAGAGCAAGAAGGGGATGTTGACCTCTGTGTTGCGCTGGAGCAGTTCGATCATGCAGCCCTTCTGATCCAATCGGCCGTGCTGGTGCTGGCCCAGCCCGTATATGCGCTCGTCATCGTAGGCCTTGAAACACGCCTCGACCCGGAAGAGATCGCCACCCACCGCCTTGAAGGAACGCGCCAGTGGCCCGGCGAGATGCGGCAGCTTCTCGCTTAGAAGTTCAGCGCCCGTGGCGACGTTTAAGAAGCGAATCTTGCATCTCTGGAACCGACCTGCTTCGATGGAAACTTTGGCGGCCATCGCACCATTGCGGACGACGGCACGCTCCGCACTGATCTCGATCTGCACTTCCGTGGGTACAGGCTCCAGCAGAGCACCGGGTAGATCATCACGGATCTCAGAGGCCATCGTGGCCCGCACTCGGAGGCTATCTGAGCCCCAGGGCTCAATCTGTACCGTCTCATGGCCTAATTTCCAGATGAGGGTATTGTCGCATTCACGGAAGATGTGATGCATAAAGACTCCTCCTTGATCTATTGAATAAGCTCAGAAGACCTTGGGTGTCTGGAGCAGGTTTCTCAGTGGCAAACCACCCCGGGCCGGAGCAGTGGTGCAGGATGAAACCCCATGAGAGCTCCGACCCAGGGTGGGAGCAAAGTAGGGGCGGTTCGCGAACCGCCCCTACCTAGGATGCTGCGACGCTCTGTACTTTGACCCACTCTCCACTCTGGGCCGACTGCTCCACTGCCTCCAGCACTGCCTGGCACTTCACCCCATCCACAAAGCTGGGGACCGGTATCTCATCCTCGGCGATACCGTTCAGCAGATCGTACACCCCGTGGATGAAGGTGTGCTCGTACCCGATGATGTGCGCCGTCGGCCACCAGGCCGACATGTAAGGATGCGTCGGCTCCGTGGCCTGGATCACCCGAAACCCCTGATAGTCTGGGTCATCTTCTCGGGAGTAGTACTCCAGCTCATTCATCCGCTCGAAGTTGAAGACCAGGGAGCCCTTGGAGCCATTGACCTCGAAGCGGTTGTAGTTCTTGTGGCCCGCGGCAAAGCGGGTGGCCTCGAAGGTGCCGAAAGCGCCATTCTCGAAGCGGGCCAGGAAGGCCACCGCGTCCTCCACCGTGACTTTCCCCCGCTCCTCCCCAGCCACCGCCGCCAATCCCCCCATCTCAGTGGGCAGGGGCCGCTCCTCGATGAAGGTCTGCATCATCCCCGTGACCTGGGCGACCTCCCCCACCAGGTAGTGGGCCAGGTCAATGGAGTGGGCCGCCAGGTCCCCCAGCGGGCCGCTTCCGGCGACGCTCTTGTCCAGCCGCCACACCAGCGGGAACTCGGGGTCTATGATCCAGTCCTGCAGGTAAACCGCCCGCCAGTGGTAGATCTGACCGATGAGCCCCTGGTCAATCATCCGCTTAGCCAATGCCACGGCGGGGGCGCGGCGGTAGTTGAAGTTGACCATATGCACCACACCTGCCTGCTGGACGGCCTCGAGCATCTCTCGGGCCATAGCCAGGGAGCTGGCCAGGGGCTTCTCGCAGAAGACGTGCTTGCCATTGGCTGCCGCCCCCAGCACGATCTCGCAGTGGCTGGGGCCGCCGGGGGTGCAGATATCCACTAGGTCAATGTCCTCGCGGGCGACGAGCTTTCGCCAGTCGGTCTCATACCCCTCCCAGCCGAATTGCTCGGCAGCGGCCTTCACGGCGGGCTCCGTCCGGCCACAGAGGGCCTTCATCACCGGCTTCAGTTTGGGGTCGAAGAAGTGGGCCACCTGCCGCCAGGCATTGGAGTGGGCCTTGCCCATGAATTTGTACCCTACCAGGCCAACATTGATGGTATCAGCCATAGGAATCTCCTTCCCACCATTGCCGTAGGGGCTTACGCCCAATAGGCCACGCCGGCCTTCTCCTTGATGATCAGGCCCTGCAGGAACTTGACCGCTTTCTCAAACCCCTCATGGCTCGACATCAGGCTGTCCTCATGCTCGATGGACAACGCCCCATCGTACCCCACTAGCCGCAGGTTGCTGACCATGGCCCGCCACACCTCCTCGCCGTGTCCGTACCCCACCGTGCGGAAGATCCATGCCCGATGGCTCTCGTCGCGGTAGGACT
>Ga0136653_10001843_pt1 | contig 11598 bp, 10 predicted proteins | sample LakKivw275mmetaG_FD_94866 | JGI IMG/M metagenome (GOLD analysis project Ga0136653, IMG submission 94866) | Anoxic lake water microbial communities from Lake Kivu, Rwanda to study Microbial Dark Matter (Phase II) - Lake Kivu water 275m metaG... | ecosystem: Environmental > Aquatic > Freshwater >... | reverse complement strand
TCCTGAAGAGATCGAAAAGAAGATTACCCCGAAGACGAAGGCTCTCTTGCCAGTGCATCTTTACGGCCAGTGCGCGGACATATCGCGCATAGAGGCGATCGCGAAATCTCGCGGGCTTGTGCTAGTCTCGGATGGAGCACAGGCAATCGGCTCCAAACACGACGGCAAAGGAATCGGCGCATATGGTGCCGCCTCCACGCTCAGTTTCTTTCCGACAAAGAACCTTGGCGCCTGCGGCGACGGAGGCATGGTGTTGACCAGCGATGAGGCCGTGGCCGCAAAGGCCAGGTCACTGCGTTTTCACGGTATGGACGAAACATACTCCTATGAGTACGTTGGTTACTGCAGCAGACTGGATGAATTGCAGGCGGCCATACTGCGAGTGAAGCTGCGCAGGATAGAAGAATGGAACGAAGCAAGAAGGTCAAACGCCGCGTACTATATTCGGGCTTTTGAGGGTCTGCCCATGACCCTGCCGGTATCGAAGCCGGAAAACTTCCACACTTATCACCAGTTCACTCTTCGATACCCTCGCCGTGACGAGCTCAAGGCTATGCTCGGTGAGCGGGGCGTGGGTTCGGCTGTATACTATCCCAGCCCTCTGCACTTGCAGCGAGCCTATGCACATCTTGGCCACAAGCAAGGTGACTTTCCGGAAGCTGAGCGGGCAGCGGCAGAGGTTCTGAGTCTGCCTGTTCACCCGGACCTGTCCGCTGATGACGTGAAGGCTGTTGCGGAAGCAGTGGGCGATTGCGTGAAACAGATCGAAAGCTGATTGGGATGGAGGTCCCCCGTTGAAGGCAATGATTCTAGCGGCGGGCGTCGGCTCGCGTCTGGACCCGCTCACCCGTAATGTCCCCAAACCGATGGTGCCTGTGGTGAACCGACCCGTCATGGAACACATCGTTGAGCGCCTTGCTTCCTCCGGGTTTAAGGACCTGATGGTGAATGTCCATTACCTGGGCGATCAGATAATGGACTACTTTGGCGACGGAAGCAAATGGGGCGTCCGCATTCAGTTCTCCCCGGAAGACGCGCTGTGGGGAGACGCCGGAAGCGTCAAGAGGTGCGAGGACTTCTTCGATGAGGACGTGTTGCTGGTGGTGGGCGGGGACGACCTCATCAACATTGACCTGAAACGTCTAATAAGGTTCCACAAGGAAAAGCGCGCTTCTGCGACCATCGCACTTTCGCTCGTAGACGACCCTTCAGAGTATGGCATCGCTCTGACCAATGAGCGCGGACGGGTCACTCGCTTTCTGGAGAAACCGAAAGGCGAAGTGATGTTTTCCAACGCCGCAAATACCGGCGTCTACGTTTTCGACAGACAGGTGCTGGAACTCATTCCCAAGGGCGTGCAGTATGGCTTCGGGAACAATCTGCTGCCTTTGTTGATTGAACAGAGATCGAGATTCTACGGATTCCTGACATCCGGTTATTGGAAGGACGTTGGGAGCTTGAAGCAGTACCAGGAAGCCCATCGTGACGCTCTGAGCGGACGAGCTGAACTTCGGATCCCGCTGGATGAGGCCCGGAAGTACGTGTGGGTGGGCGAGAATGTGGAAATTGATCCCAGCGCCGAAATCGGCTACCCGGTGGTCATAGGCAACAACTGCCGGATAGAGAGCGGGGCGAAGCTGCTGGAGTACTCGGTCTTGGCCGATGACTGTGTGCTGGAGCAGGGAGCCGTGGTACGCGAGAGCATACTCTGGCAAGGCGCTTGCGTTATGCGGGACACGATGCTCCAGAGATGTGTGGTCGGCGATCAGTGCAAAGTGAAATCCAACGCAGCGGTGTTTGACGGGGTCATAGTCGATCCCATACGGCGCAACATTACCAATGGCGCATAATCATCGGAGGAATTGATGAACTACGACGTTAAAGACATCAAGCTTGCCGGCAAAGGCAAGCTTCGTATTGAATATGCCGAGCAGGAAATGCCTGTTCTGCGGTTGATTCGAGAGCGGTTCGAAAAAGAGAAGCCGCTCAAGGGCATTACGCTGGCCGCGTGTCTGCACGTGACCACTGAGACCGCGAACCTCGCACGCACGCTCAAAGCCGGTGGGGCGGAGGTGTATCTGTGCGCGTCCAATCCGCTGAGCACGCAGGATGATGTAGCGGCGTCCCTGGTCGAGGATTTCGGAATAGCCACCTTTGCCATCAAAGGCGAGGACAACGACACCTACTACAATCACATCAACGCGGCTCTTGATGCCAAGCCAGCGATCACCATGGACGACGGCGCTGACACGGTGGGTGTAATTCACTCGAAGCGGACCGACCTGATCCCATCGATTCTGGGGGGCACCGAGGAGACCACGACGGGTGTCATCCGGCTGCGGAGTATGGAGAAGGACGGAGTTCTGGCCTACCCGATAGTGGCCGTGAATGACGCCAACACGAAGCATCTGTTCGACAATCGTTACGGCACCGGGCAGAGCTCGCTGGATGGCATTTTGCGAGCCACCAATGTTCTCTATGCCGGCAAGGTCTTCGTGATTGGCGGATACGGATACTGTGGCAAGGGTCTTGCGATGCGAGCTCAGGGCGCCGGCGCGAGAGTGGTAGTGACCGAAGTCGACCCGCTGCGCGCTCTTGAGGCAGTTATGGATGGCTATCAGGTGATGCCGATGGCTCAGGCTGCTCAGATCGGCGATGTCTTCTGCACTGTGACCGGCGACATCCACGTGGTGCGCAAAGAGCACTGGGAGGCTATGAAGGACGGCGCCATAGTCGCAAACTCCGGTCATTTCAATGTGGAACTGGATATTCCGGCCCTGGAGGCCATCGCCACGAACCGAAGAGTGATTCGCGACTTCGTCGAAGAGTTTACACTGGCCAACGGACACCGGATCTATCTGTTGGGAGAGGGGCGCCTTGTGAACCTGGCCGCCGCAGAGGGACATCCCGCGTCGGTCATGGATATGAGCTTCGCGAACCAGGCTTTGTGCTCGGAGTTTATGGTTAAGAACCACGACAAGCTGCAGAAAAAAGTCTACAGTGTGCCCAAGGACATCGACGAGGAGATTTCCAGCCTGAAGCTGCGCGCAATGGGCATCGAAATCGACGTTCTCACGGAAGAACAGCGCGTGTATCTGGAATCCTGGACGGAAGGCACCTAGGCGACTAACCCGAATGAACGCGACTATGGAGGGGCAAAGGCCGGCAGCCGACGGAGTCGGCGCTGGTGAGGCTGGTACGCTCTTGAACTTGCCGGACTCAGTGGAAATTCTCGGGTGCAGAGTCCACCGGGTGGATATGGACACCACCCTTGCCGCGATCCTCGATTTTGTGAGGAGCGGTCAGGGTCACATAATAGTGACCGCGGATTCCTACGCCATCACCATTGCTCAGGAAGATGAAGAGTTCCGCCGTATCATCAACGAGGCGGACCTTGTGACCCCCGACTCAACCGGGGTTCTTCTTGGGTCGCGGTTTGCTGGCGACGCGCTTCCCTGCCGGGTAACGGGATGCGACATCGCGCAGCGGATGTGCCAGATGGCCGCTCGGGAGGGCTTCACCGTCTATCTGCTGGGGGCCAAGCCCGGTGTGGCACAGCAAGCCGCCCAGAATCTCCAGCAATGCTATCAGGGACTCCGGATCGCCGGATGCCGGGACGGGTATTTTGCGGACGACGAGAGTGAGGCAGTTGCCGCGGAGATCAAGGCTTCGGGAGCGAATGCGCTGCTCGTTGGGCTGGGGATACCCCGGCAGGAAAAATGGATCAAGAGTCATTTGGCCGAAACCGGCGTGCAGGTTGCCATGGGTGTCGGCGGTTCGTTTGACGTGATCTCGGGCAACATCAAGCGTGCGCCTGAGTGTATGCAGAAACACGGGTTGGAGTGGGCGTACCGGTTCGCGAAAGATCCCCGAAAGATATACAAGCTGGCTGTATTACCGAAGTTCCTGCTTGCGGTAATATGGGATCGGCTGTTCGGACGCAGAAGCAGAAATCGTTGAGAGGTAGAAATGGTTGTTCCGGACGCTCGTGAGAGCGTGCTGATAGTTGGCAGCGTTGCTTTGGATACTGTTGAGACGCCCGCGGGAAGGGTCGAGCGGGCGCTTGGCGGCGCGGCCGTCTACTCGTCAGTCGCGGCTAGTTTCTTTGCTCCTGCGAGAGGAGTGGGGGTGGTCGGAGCGGCCTTTCCCAGACAACACCTGGAGTTTCTTGCCGGTCGCGGGGTGGATATCCGCGGCATAAAGATTGTTGATGGGAAGACGTTTCACTGGGCCGGCAGCTACGAGGGCGACATGAACCAGGCCAACACTCTCGCCACTGAGCTGAACGTGTTTCAGAGTTTTGCGCCGGATTTGCCGGAGGACTACAAGGACTCAAAGTACGTGTTTCTCGCGAACATCGACCCTGCGCTGCAGCTTGATGTGCTCGACCACGTGCGAAACCCCAAGCTGACTGCCTGCGACACGATGAACTTCTGGATATCAAGCAAGCCCGATGAACTCAAGAAGGTCCTCGCAAGGGTGGACATCGCGTTCGTAAACGATGCTGAAGCTCGGCAGCTCACCGGCGAGGTGAACATTACCAAAGCGGCTACCGAGATTCGCAAGCTCGGTCCGAGATATGTGATCATCAAGAAGGGTGAGCACGGGTCTTTGATGTACTGCGATTCCGACTACTGTTTCTCGGCTGCCTCTTACCCATTGACCGAAGTGGTTGATCCCACAGGCGCCGGGGACAGCTTCGCTGGCGGATGCATGGGCTATATGGCCAGCGTTGATGATTTCACCGAAGCGAACCTACGCAGAGCAATCGTCTATGGCAGCACTCTCGCCTCTTTCAACGTGCAGGGGTTCAGTCTCAGCAAGTTCAGAGAGATCACGCGCGCGGACGTCGAGAACCGTTACCGTGAATTCCAGAAGATAGCGTTCTTCGACGGGGCCTGAGCATCCCGCTCGGTTCCTTGCGTGGTCGAGTGCTACAAGCCGGCCAGTGCAAACGCCCTGACAGAACTCCCTCGTGTTGACAGCCTCGGCCTTGCTGCATATAATCTCCTCATATTTGTTAGCGGGGTTGTATGCGATGTCGCGCAATCGAGGCTTCACGCTGACCGAACTACTGGTCGTGATAGCCATAATCGCCATTCTTGCGGCTATCCTGTTTCCCATCCTGGGCAAGGCCAAACTGATGGCCCTGCGTGCCCAGTGTGCATCAAACCTGCGGCAGTTTGGGGATGCCTTCTCAATGTATGAGCAGGATTGGGAAGGCTACTGGCCCGCTCCGGGCGGGCTCGTGGGTGACCGGAGTTACTGGTCGCAGACTGGCTCCGGCGGACTGGAACTCTACATCAACCAGCGCGGAGTGTCGTCCATCTGGTGTTGCCCGGTACTCAAAGACTGGCACGGGCTGTATGCTCCTCGCACGTATTCCATGAACAGTTACCTCCGAAGCCCTCCCGATGTCGAGTACCCGACGTGTTGTTCTCTGCTCTGCGGGGCGTGGGTGGAGAATATCGAAGAGCCGGCCTGCACCGTGCTGCTGTATGAGGGAATGCACCTGGAGGGCGGATTCCGGGATTCTCTGGACTACATCTACCGCTGTGCGAACTGGAGCAGAGTTCAGGGCTACAGCGAGGGTGTTGTTCACATCGTGAATAGCGGCAAACCCTGGCACGGCTTGGTCAACAACTACCTCTACTGTGACGGACACGTAAAGGCTCGCCCACCGGGCCCAAAGACCAAAGGCACGCTGTCCACCTGGCACGAGATGCGTGAATGGTATGTCAGCAAGAGATACTTCGTGTCCAGGTACGGGGAAGAACCGTGAGGGCCGCTATTCCATCATCCTCTTAGGTTCCGGTTCGAAATCCGTCTGAGCGTCGTGAGATGAAGTTGAAGCAGCTCCGGTGAAAGCTGTAAGTCTTGTCGTAAGGTCGCTTATCTGTGCGCGCATGTCTATGAGCTCGGCCTCCATCTTCTCCATCTGTGAAGAAGCCATCCTCGACTCGTGCGCGGTGAGCATCTTCTGGTCCACCGATTCCCGCCTGATTCTGGCTTCGAGATGGAACTGCTGCTCTTTGAGCTTGAGTTCACGGGTCTTGAGCGACCAGCTCCGGAGTATCCACGCGACCAAAACTGTGCTCAGTCCTGCCACCGGCAGGCCGACGATGATGAGAAGGGCTGTTTCGAGTCCGTTCATGCGAGGGTTTCTCGTTCCTAGTCGACGTCCGGGAATAGCCTGGCGAAGCGGTCGGCATACTGGCTTTCGATTCCGGAGAAAGCCAGCTCGAGGGCCAGAAGGTACAACGCTACCATTGCCTCCTCGGGCGGGAGTTCCAGCATCTTTGCGAAGAAGTCCTTGATGATCTCTTCATAGCTGTTGAAGGACTCGTCGAGGACGATGCGCCTGCCGATCTCGTTGGGCAGGGTTACGTCCTGAACGGTGTCGATGAACTCGCGCACGTTAGCCGGTGTGGCGTGCTGGAGGTCCGAGCCGAACTCGGCCTTGATCAGCTTTCTGAACTCCTGTAGCCTCACTGATTTGTCCTCCACAGTTATCCCCTACTTCTACTTTATCCCAGTACTGACAATATGTCAACATCCTGGAGCGCTATTCTGCAAGAAAGTTGCCTTGCCCGCGTCTATCAAATTGGGGTATAATAATAGTATGGCGTATTCCCACATTCCTCTTGGGGGCGAGTGGTGTCGACAGGGGAGAGGTGGGCTCAAGCTGCGAGCCGAGGCGCCGTTGGCCTCGTTAAAAAGCGGCAACAAACGTAAACGCGAATAACGAATACGCTCTCGCTGCCTAATTGACAGCGCATCCGCCCGTTCTCAGCCGGTGTGAACGGATACGGGTGTAACCTTAACCGGCTAGCTCGACATTTCAAGTCCGGCGACTGTCGAGGACAACCAAACGGACTGGGGCTAACGAATCCCGCCTGTGGGAGTCCGCCGCCCGAGACTAAAATCGCAGGATATGCTCGTAGACGCTTTTGCTGACACTCTTTTGGACGGGGGTTCGAGTCCCCCCGCCTCCACCAAACAATCGAATACAAAGTTTCTCTCTACCAAGAGCCTCGGCGATATGAAAACCGGGGCTTTTGCCGTTTTACGCGTGGAATTCATGCTCAGGGATGATGTGTGAGCCAGATTCCGCCTGCCTCGTCCTTTGGACTTGTTAGCCGCCCAAAGCCGACATCCGACCCCCAGTTTCTCTCTTTGCGCCGGTTTTCTCTGTTGTCCTTTGGACTTTTCAGAATAGGTCCAAAGGAAGCTCTGATCTCAGCTTTGGGAGGTTTCGAGTCCGTTTGCGTGTCGGAGCGATTGGAGTAGCGAGTGTTACCAATACGACCGTAACCAAGAAGCGCAAACGGCGAGGTGGAGTGACCTACGGCTGGTGGCGTTTGATGCGAGGCCACGGAATGCGCTATAATAGACTCATCGGGTGTGCGCCATTGCTTATAACAACCCAAGGAGGCTGTTACGACGTCACTCTAATCATTGAAGGAACGTACAAGTAGTGACCTATCCGGTCCGCGAAGCGGGTTAGTGTTTGTGTGTTCGGATAGGTGTTAGATATGTCTCTTGCTGAACTATCGGGCGGCTCCGGCATGTTGTGCGGGGCCGCTGTTCTTGTGTGGCTGTCTGTTGCCGTAATAGGTTTGCTCAAGCGACAACAATCCGGGCTGATCTTCTCTATCCCCACGATTATCGGCTGTGCTTTACTCTTGCTTGCCGCCTTGGTCGGAAAGAGTTGCACCATGACCTTTCCGTTACCGTGGTTTCTCGGCAGCGTTGGCTTCAGCTTCGTGGTAGACCCCCTGAGCCGCTGGTTTCTTGCCATCATCGGCGTCATAGGAATACCTGTTGCCCTATTCTCACCTGGCTACTTGCATCATCTGCGCCACCGCGTATCCCTCGGTTTTGTATGGGCAGCGCTTGTATTGCTCATGACCAGCATGGTGGGGGTCGTGTTGGCTGCGAACGCCCTCGTATTCTTGGTTGCGTGGGAAGTAATGGCCCTTTCCTCATTCATTCTGGTCATCGCCGACCACGAGCAGCGCGATATCAGGCGCGCAGCCTTTATCTACCTGGGCGCAACCCGGATCGGCACGGCGTTTCTCATGGCCGGTTTCATCTGGGCACATCATGTAACCGACAGTTGGATTTTCTCCGAATGGGGACTTGCCGGATCCGTCGCATTGGGCCCCGCATTGTTGATCTTCATTGGGTTAGCGACCAAAGCCGGTTCTTGGCCGTTCCATCTGTGGCTGCCAATCGCACACCCTGCCGCCCCAGCCCCTGTATCGGCAATAATGAGTGGTGTGATGATAAAGACGGCCATCTATGCTATGGCGCGGCTGTTTGTTCTGAGCGATCATTTCGTCGTGCCTGCTCTCGGCCCGATCCTGTTGATTCTCGGTGCCATATCAGCATTCTGGGGCGTCATCTTCGCCTTACTGCAGCACGACCTCAAACGCCTATTGGCATACCACAGCGTGGAGAACATCGGCATCATTATGATGGGGCTCGGGGTGTCGCTGTTGGGCAAGTCCTATGGCGCTCCTCTGCTGACACAACTGGGATTGGCGGCGGCGCTGTTTCATACGCTCAACCATGCTGTCTTCAAGAGTTTGTTATTCCTTGGAGCTGGGGCGGTAGATGCTCGCGCTCATCTGCGTGATGTCGAGAAGCTTGGAGGGCTGATCCATCGAATGCCCTGGACTGCGGGAGCATTTGTGGTTGGGAGCGCCGCTATCTGCGCGCTGCCCCCTCTTAATGGATTTGCGAGCGAATGGATGCTATACCAGGGGTTCTTCGGTCTTGCGCAGAGCAGTCCGACTGTTGGGTTACGCCTGGGTGGCTTGCTGCTGATGGGATGGTTGGCGTTGATCGGCGCATTGGCAATCGCCTGTTTTGTCAAAGCCGTCGGCGTTGTGTTCCTGGGCAATCCGCGAAGTCAGGAAGCAGAGAATGCACATGAGGCGAGCAAGGGAATGGTCGCCGCCCAAGTGATATTGGCATTGCTATGCGCTGGACTCGGGGTCGCTGCTCCGTTGGTCCTCTATCCTCTCGGTAGGATAGCTGCTCAGACGAGCAGTCCGTCGGCACTTCATGGTGCCTGGACCATTCCGATCACACTTCTTGCATTGCTTCTGATCGGCACAGTCGGCGTCTTGGCAGCGTGGATGCATGGGCTGTCACGCGCTCACCCGGCACGACGCTTCATAACCTGGGAATGCGGTTTCGGCGATCTCGGCCCACGGATGCAGTATACGGCCGCCAGTTTTGCACAGCCTATCTCGCGAATGTTCGGCTCAATCTACAGCTATGCGGTGGAGGTCACTATCAAAGGGCGGAATCGGCGTCATTTCCCAGAGACAGTGGCAGTCGAGACTATGCACGAAGCTCACCTTGAAACCAAAGTTTACTCGCCGTTGCTGAGGAGCATCCAACGGATGGCAGGCGTCTTTCTCATGCGTTTGCAGGCAGGCAGCATTCATCAGTATCTCATATACATGGCAGTAGTGATGGGATTGCTGCTGTGGGTAGGAGTCGGGCAATGAGAATAGCGCTTCTGACAGCAATCCAGCTTGTCAATATCCTCATTCTCCCATTGTTGTTGGTGGGGATTATCCGCAAGGTAAAGGCGCTAATGCAAAACCGCATAGGTGCGCCGATGTTGCAGCCGTTCCATGATCTGGCGAAGATGCTTCGCAAGTCGGAGACTATCAGCGAGACTGCGAGTTGGGTCTTCATTTGGACGCCGCGTGTCGGGTTGGCAGTTGCGGTCATCGCGGCAGTCCTGATTCCGTGGTCCAGTGTAATCTTGCCGCTGGACTGGGCGTCAGCGACCAATTTCCTGTTGGTGATCTATCTTCTTGCCCTCGGCAAGTTCCTCGCCATGCTGGCCGCAATAGATACAGGATCAGCGTTCGGTGGCTTGGGAGCCAGTCGAGAGGCCACCATCTCAATGCTCGTTGAACCCACGCTTGTTATTGGAATCGGGGCGCTGTCCTTGGGGGCAGGAAGCACCGATCTTCTGGCAATATACGCGGCGCGGACGAGTCCCTTTATCGCCGTTCTGGTGGGTGCGGCATTGGTGTTAGTGGCGTTGGCCGAACTCTCGCGGATGCCGGTTGACGATCCTACTACGCACTTGGAGCTGACAATGGTGCATGAGGCTATGATCCTTGAATACAGCGGACGCAGCCTGGCGATCATTGAATACGCGACGGCATTGCGTACTTGCATATTCTTGGGGCTGGCGACACAGACGCTGTTCCACGCCTGGCCTTCCTACCATGATCTACCGATGCTGGTCAGATACACAGCAGGCATTGCCGCTGTGATGACATTGGGGGCGGCGGTCGCCATTGCGGAAGGTGTCTTGGTTAAGTTGAAGTGGCGGAGTGTGCCGAACTTCCTGGCATTCGCTACGGTAATGAGCCTGCTGGCGGCGTTGATTGCGGCGGCTCAGGCATGACGGGTAGGAAGGGCATTACAACATGAATCTTTCTCAAATCGATCTATTTGCAGCAGGTGCAGCGGTGCTGGCCGTTTGGATGTGCGGAGTGACGCGCGTGAAAACGCAGTTGTGGGGTTTGGTCCTGCAGACCGCTATGCTTTCTGGCATTTGTGTGCTATTGGGTGCAGCGGAAGCGCAAAACCAGCTACTTGTCTTGGCCCTCGTGGTGTTTCTAGTCAAAGCTGTGGGCATTCCTGTCTTCCTGGAAAGATCGGCGAAACGCATGGCTATTGAACGTGACAAGGGAGCGGGTATAAGCCCGACAATTGTCCTGATGATTGGATGCGGCCTGTTGTTTCTTGGGTATTTTCTTACGCCAGAGTTCGCTGTGCCGGGGATGATGAACCGAGCGTCGGCAGGCATGGCCCTAGCACTCATATTCATCGGTATGCTCCTGATGATCACTCGCCGCCTGGCTCTTAGTCAAGTGATCGGTTTTCTTACTATGGAGAACGGCATCTTTCTCTACAGTCTAACGCAGACACATCATATGCCCATGCTTGTCGAAATGGGGATAGTCTTCGAAGTTCTCATCGGAGTGCTGGTAGCTGGAGTTTTCATATTCCGCATCAATCGCAGTTTCGAGCATATTGATGTCACTGATATGCGGAGGTTACGCCATTGAACGCATTCTTACTGATAGCAGTAATACCGCTGTCGATGGCGTTTCTGGGCCTCATTCCACGTACCGCGCGCTGGCTGCCGTGGACCGGGGCGATTCTGTTGCTGGTTCAGATTCCCGTTGTGGTCCGGATATGCGTTCCTGCATTCTCCGGCCACGCTATGAGTTACGGCGCTTTTCTCATAGATGGCATGGGGGCTGCATTCACCATTATCACTACTTTGGTGGCAGCGGCTGCGATGATTCAAGCTGCTGTGCTGTTGCCTGCGGAACGCAAAGCAGGGCACAAGATAACTGATCGACGGTTCTGCTTTTTCTACACGCTGTCGGGCATGTTTATTCTTGCGATGTATGCCATACCGCTCTCCCAGCACATCGGCTACCTCTGGATTGCTGTTGAGGCTACCACACTGATGTCTGCGCCGCTTATCAACTACCATCACGGTCGCGACTCTCTGGAGGCCACGTGGAAGTATCTGCTCCTGTGCAG
>Ga0136653_10001841_pt1 | contig 11600 bp, 17 predicted proteins | sample LakKivw275mmetaG_FD_94866 | JGI IMG/M metagenome (GOLD analysis project Ga0136653, IMG submission 94866) | Anoxic lake water microbial communities from Lake Kivu, Rwanda to study Microbial Dark Matter (Phase II) - Lake Kivu water 275m metaG... | ecosystem: Environmental > Aquatic > Freshwater >... | reverse complement strand
ATATTTGGCTTTCCAATTGTAGTAAGAAGCATCGCTCATACCGTACTTGCGACAGAGATCAGCAACCTTCGCCCCAGCCGCCCCTTCCTTGAGTACAGCGATGATCTGTTCCTCGGTATACTTTTTGGCCTTCATCAGAGTCCTCCTTATGAATTTTTATCACAGGAAAACTCTAAGAGCAACTGGCCTGGTTTACCGGGGGAGGGTCAGTTGGTTTGTTGTCACATTAGCGAAAATAAAGACATCAGTGCTTAATAACCCATTGTTAATCGCATTTGGCGAAGACATAAGAGTACAAGCACAGCTAAAAAACCCACTACTATTTTTAAGGTCGTCTAAAATTAAGTACCCACGTTCATACAAGTTCTTTTTAATCGATGTAATAGAAATGCCCGAGCAGTATCTAAAAATATCGACAATGAGTCATGAAGGGATGGGTGTCTTAAAAGGGACTATCGCGCATGAAGTGGCTCATCTTAAATACCATGCAATGAAACTTGAACTTGCTAATCTTGCTTCTGGGATAACGCTGCTGAGTAATAATTTGCTGACACTGTCTATAAACCTAACTAAATATGAAATGGAGGCCGACAACTGGGCAACGAAATATATTGGGTCTTCAAAGCCTGTAAAAGATGCATTGCTTTATGCGATCCTATCATCAGCTTCGACCCCAAGTGTAAAGTTAGGTCTCATCTCAAACTATAAAAGCATAATGGAATTTATGTTTGGCCATGACTCTCTAGGATATATTTATCCCTCCATTCCATTTAGATTGACAGCATTAGATAATACGGCAAAATGAGTCTATCCATAGCAAGCGATACTGGGCTATAGTCACAGCTTAATTTCCGCTATAATTGTCGAAAACAAGTCCTTACGAGAATTACGATCTTGGTTTGGAGATGTCAATTATGGGCAATGCTGTTCTAACAGATTTAATGACGGCTGACCTGACTTGCGATGCACTGTCCAAGTTTTCAGAGAAAAGCAACCTCCTTCCTATTGGGTCCGAAATGTGGAGACTTGCTGTTCCTTTATTTGAAGACATCGTAAAATTAACCCCAGAGCGATGGACATTTAATACGGGATCAACCCTTCATCAAGGACTGGGAGCAATTGGCGGCCCTCAGGACCTTGGCATAGTTCGCCCTCTTGTATTAACAGCGTTGGCAACAATTTTCAAAGCTATCGAATCCGAAGTTCCTCTAAACCGCACAAAGATTGAACAACTATCTAACAAATTTGGTAATCAATTCGGCTTATCCGAATCTTTGACTAGAGAACTTTGTGAATTCCTGGGTACTTGGGGGCAAGAACTTCAATGGGATTATATTGCAATATCATTCACTCCCAGCGATGGGAGGAAAAGGCATCCAATTGGACTATCGGAAGGCCAAATATTAAGGTATCAGGCTCAAAATGACTATAACCTCTTCTGTTTTGCCCCAGCCGGAGAAGTTTACACTTACAAACAGTCAATCGTCATACCGACGGATTCCTATGAATTCGATATCCTGGTTCTACTTATGCAAAGAGCTGGCGAGAGTTGGGAATTACTAGCTTTACAAAACAACTTAGCTCGTATCCATTCTGTCTTCAGAGGGGAAATGTTAACTCATCAAGAGAGGGTAAACCGAATTAAAAATGAATGGTCAACGTTATTAGGTAAATTACGGAAACGTTTGGGTATTCAAAGAGATTCTATTATAAATAGTAGAGAAACCTGTGGAATATCGTCGTTAATCTCCAGTTTTTTAATACTTGCTACAGATTCTAAATATTTTTAAAAGCGTATCGTTTCTTTATTTAAGTCCGATCTTTTCCAGATATTCGAGCACAGTGTAAAATTCTTCCTCTTCGCCTTCTATTATCGTATCTTTTATAGATAAAATAGAACCATTTTCTATGGTTAATATAGAATCCAGAACCGAATCCACGTCTTTTTGAAAACCTTGATAATTCTTGTACCTATCCTTTGATTTTATAAGCAGACCATAATTTTTAAGAAAATTATCTAACTGTCTACAATAAGCATCAACATCTTCTACCGATTTTCTGATTAATACGATCCCTCGATAACGACTAAAACTTCCAAGATTTTGCTCGTTGCCTTCAATCTCATAAAGAATTCTTGGCACCTTGGATGCGCTTACATAGCCAACACGAGCTAATAATAGATAGTGAACATTTAATACATCTGGGTTTTTACGTAACGAATATATAGCCGCTTCTAAACCAGATTCTGGCACCCATATACCCCGCGATAATTCTTTCTCAGTTAATAAATGGGAAAAACGTTGGCCAGCGGCTGACATCTTATTTCGGTCACCTAGATATCCATCAACCCAATACGCACTCAATTCATGCTGAATTCTGTTAATCACCGCCATATTTATCATAACCATGTAATTTTGCTTGAATTCCTATTTCCACGAGATACGAATTCATGGAGCAAGCTATATAGTATGAGATAGATAGGTTTATAAAGGCATCAATACGGGAAAAGCAGGCGATTAACTAAAGAGATTAACAATATTTTAGGGAATGGCTTATATAAAGCAGGAGGCAAACAATGCAGAAGATCACAGCCAATGAATTAGCTAGGGAAATCCTTAAAGGCGACAAGCAGGAAATAAAAGAGAGGTTAATTACGTTGAGGCGAGACGAGAGTGTGGCTGATCAGGATTTCTTTGAGGCTTTTGCCCTTGTCACACTGAATATGCTGGGTCCTGGGCAAACAGAACCAGCAAACAGAATTGCCAACAATGCAAAGATAAATGATGACCTGCTTGCTGGTGTGGAAGCATACCTGAACCGGCATGAAATATGCTACAGACGACATGAGTCCGCTATTGAAATAGGTGTCAAAGGGGATTATTGCAACTTTAAAATATTCATATTAGTCACTCCTGAAACCAAACATGTAATATTCGACATCCCTGGCATTCTAAAGGTGCCCATAGCTAATGAGCTTAGTGCAGCCCGATTAATTTGCATACTCAACGCTGCCCGTATTCTGGGTTGCTTCCATTATGACCATGAAAACAATGAAGTGAGTTTCCGCATAATCCTACCTTTTAGAAACGAAGCAATACTGACTGATCACCAGATCAGTGCATGTATTGCAGTATGTTGCGATGTAATGGATAAATACGTAAAGGAAATTGCCAAAGTATGCTGGGAATCATAATGCACTTCCATAGTTAAGGATTTATATGGCCGAACGGATATATAAATGCAGGGAAAAATCATGCACTTTTTAAAAACGCTCATACTCAGGATGGCTGCTGAGTTTGCGATTGACGATCTTTCTAGGGATAGACCAGACGATATAAAACGAATTTACAAGAATATCGAGAAATACGGCTACCCGGACATCTGCTCGGAACGCGAATACTTCTTGTGGGATGAATTCAGTAAAAGGTATGGCCTGGAGCCACCGCGATGGAAACGAGAGCAATACTCGACAACTCAATAATTCTTGGTGGATTTACTGCAACTCTCCTGGCAGCTTTGTCTCTGCTGTGGACCCACCTGCAGAAATCCAAAATAGCATTGCTATTGAGTTTATTATCCCTTGCTGTTCCGTTCACGTTATGCATGCTTTCTTCTGTTCTAGCACTATTAAACGCTGCTATTTCAATATATTTATTCTTGGGTGCTGTGATTTCTGAAACTGTTGGCGTTTTGCTTCTAATGGCGAATATCTGGATTGCAGCCTCAGCAAGTGTAGCCAATACAAAAGATTTAATTGATAGTGGTGCTCGCAAAGAATTGGGCAAGAATTTAAAAAGGAGGTCAAGAAATGTTCTGCGTAATAAATAGCGATACAGGCAAATATCTGGGCACAATTTATGCCTCAGCACGGACATTCAGAACCGGCAGCAAAGGCTTATATGGCAATGGGGAAATTACTGATCCAGAAACACGTAGCCGTTATATTGTCAATCTTCAATTTGTGGAGTTGGGGACCAAGCCTGTATCAGCGAACGATGATGGTAAAAGAGCTATCAAAGAAAATATGTAATACTTCGTTAAAAAATGTTGAAGGAGGTAAAACCAATGGAACGAAAACCAGCTATTTATCAGGCAAGCGGGCCTGAGCACGGCACTATTCAGTTAGAACAGGATGACTACAATTCACTGCCGAATGACCGAGTCTATCTTGATCCTGAAACAGGCCGGGTCTTTGACTCAAGAAGGGGCAACAAACTCTCGGACATTCCACAAGGAGCTGTAGAGCTGCCCAGAACCACCTGGTATTCCTGAAACAAAGGCATGTTCTGGAGCAGGAGAAAGGAATGGAGAAAAGACGGCTGGATTTTGAGATTGTCGAAATGAGAAGGATATTTCCTGAAGCCAAATTATTCAAGGATAAGGATAAGGATAACTCGGTATATTGGGAGATTAGCTATAAGGGTCATAGAATAAACGTATTCTACAACCCAGGATATCCATTTAGTCCAGCTCAAATATACATATCTCCTGCTCTTAGAACACATCACCATCATGAAGACCTGTCATTGTGCTGGCAAAGAGGTGGGGAGTGGAATCCTTCCTGGACTGCAGTGACCGTAGTCGGCAAGGCAATTCAGTTTATCTCAGATTACAAGGCAGGGAGAATACGAGAATGATCACTATGCTGAAAACTATTAAGCAGGCTATGAATCGAATTAAACATTGCATTTGTCAGACCTGCTTTTATTCGAGAAAAAAGTCCAGTCAAACTCGATTGCTCGATTGCCATGAGCCAGTGTGGATTATTCTTGACAATGCTGCCGAAGACAATATCAGGGCAGAATCAATAAAAGCCTATACCCAAAATTTGGAGACCTGCGGCTTTTTAATTGGAGATATCCGAGATAATCAGATTTTAATCACAGATTCTACTGGACCCGGGATAAGACCTTCACTGAGTCCTATGCAGTGCGAGCCTGATTATTCTGTGCTATTGCCATATTTGGCCACAGGTAAGAAGGTGTGCGGTGAGTGGCACCTGCATCTTGGATATGGATCCTCATTAAGTTCAGGCGATGAATATACCTTGCTTAGCGCGTGCAAAATTATTCCTGGCTTTACTGCAATTGTAGCAAATATGAAATCGCCTGCAAGCATGGACTTGGCTGCATTCTCAGTCAAGGAAGGGAAAATAATCAAAATAGGCTTGGAAACCGGGCAAAGGTATGCGCGCACAATGCAGCTAATAGACCCAAGGAAGGTCGCTGCCAAGACCTTGGGAATCTTGGGGCTGGGTAGTGGCGGAAGCCACTGCGCTGAGCTTCTTGGACGCACTGGAGTACAGAACTTTATACTTGTAGATTTGCCGAGTGAAAAGTTGGAGGCAGTCAATTTGCCCAGGCATATTGGCTTTGAAAAAGACATTGGCAAAACTAAAACCCGTGTAACAGCCAATATACTCAGAATGATAGATCGGAAAATCAATGTAAGAGCAGAGCATATGGACATAGCTAAAGACCTGGAGAAACTGACCAGAGTGATATCTGCCAGCGATTTGATCCTGGCTTGTCCCGGAGATCCTTTGGCTAATTCTTTTATCAATAAGGTTTGCATTGAGCAGAACAAGCCTGCAGTTTTCGCAGGTGTTTTTGAAAAAGGGACTGGTGGATATGTTTTCAAACTTGATCCTTTGGATGGAGAATCAGCCTGCTTCAGTTGCTTATTCGGTATCGTGGGTCTGCCAGATTCCAACAACGTCATAAGGCAGGCTGCTCTAAATTACGGTATAAATGAATCCCAGCTTCATGCACAGCAAGGCCTGTGCCTGGACACAAGCCAAATAGCATTAATCCAAACAAGAATGGCATTGAGCATTCTGCTAAAAGGCACTGACAGCGATTTGGGAAATATCAGTAGCAACCTAATCTTGATTGATAATCGGAAACTTAAAATCAGGCCAATGCTTGTAAGAAAAAGGCCGGATTGCTATGTGTGCAATCAGGAAGCCTGGCTAGCTTCTGCACCGTTGAATGACACGGAAAAACATAAAGAGCCTGTAATTAGAAGCAGTATCAAAACATCGCTTTAAAAAGACTCTTTATTGGGAGATATTATGGACCAACAAATACCAATAAAGCCCAGCATCAGGAATTCTCGCACAATCAGACATGTCTTGCCTGATAATCCACACATAATCTTGCCAACGGAAAATTTGCATGCGTGGTTTCCTTTAATAAAGATAGGCTTGCTCATCGCTGGGGTAATAATCGCTTTAATAGGAATCATTGCACTGGCTTCATTTATATTAAACAACCTGCCTGCAGAATTGATTGCAGCTGCACTACTGGTCGGAACAGTATTTTTTCTTATCAAGGTCTGCTGCTAGCGAGAAATTAGGGAAAAGGAAATGATAAATAGAAATGGAGCGCAAGGCATAATCACCAAAACTGCCATAGGTATAAAAGGCAAAGCCAGAGTCGGAGAAGCAGGAATAGAAAAGACACAGATCGCCGAAGCAAGTGAGACAGCATTTGCAGAGCAGGATATTACAGAACTGCCTCATTGCCAATGTGGGTCGTTAATCAAAGCTGTGGAGGATATCGGGGCAGTTGACTGCATAACAAACGAATATTTATGCCTGGCTTGCTCAAGCATTAAATGTTCGCGCTGTTTAAAGTCAGTTGGTGTGGAATCCAGACTCAACTTGTTTGGAAATATCTACTGCAAACACTGTGCAAAGACACTCATCATCATAGTTGCTGCAATTTGCCTGGCTGTAATTATCGGAATCATCTATATCATCAGTAGTTAGGTAGGATCAGATGTTGAAAATATGGCCGATAATCGGATTTGGCTTGGTAGGACTGCTGGTAGCCTGGATGATCACTGAACTGATTAACATGGAGCCATTGAAATTCAGGATTGTATTTATCTGCTTTCTGGGTTTGCTCGGAACTCTGCTTGGCTGGAAATTCTCAAGCAAAGTCTAGGAGGGAAAATGGCAAGAAGACATTATCGGAGATACACAAGCTATAAAAGAAACTCAGGGTCCAGAACAGCGAGCAGGGCTGCCAGGTTTGCCGGAAGGGCTGTTGGCAGAGTTGGGTTCGGGACTTTAAAGTTTGGCACCAGAGTAGCTTCGCATATTATTGTTGCTGGCGTAGGTACGGCTGCCAAAGTAATTAGAAGCATAGCTAGAGGATAGAGAATGCCTAATCTATCAGGTACAAACAAGAGAATTGAGAATCTGCAGAAACTGGCTGCGTTATCAGGAGTTAGAAATGCAGCAAAATTCGCTGATATAGCCACGTTTTCGAAAAATCAGAAATTTGGCTCAAGCCTGGAAAGCTTTTTTACTAAAATGGCTGCAATAAGCAATCTGGATTTAGAACCGGCCTTTTTACCAGGACCAAGGCCAGAGGACTTGCCAGAAAACGGCCTGATATTGGGATCATTGCCACAATACATAGGTTCACTTGTAAGACATCCAATACAACACACTGATGCTGGAATTCTAATTTCAGGCAGATCAGGGAGCGGCAAGTCATTCCTGGTTTCAGAAATATGTGAGCAACTATTGACTGATTCGGATAGCCAGGTAAAGGTACTTATCTTCGATAGCAAAGGAGAGTATCAGAATCTGCTTGCAAAACATATACGTTCAGGCAAGCTGTGGATTCTGGATTACAAGCAATACAGAAGAAACCTTTTACAGGTTCTGGATAAAGAGGAGCCGCTTGAAGCCATTAATCGTATTGTTGACCTGCTCTGGTCCAATTCTATTTACTTAAGACATGGCACTACTAACCTGATTGCTGACCTGATCAAGGATATGTATACAGAAAAGGGAATATTTGAAGGCAGTAGAAATTATCCAACACTTTTAGATTTACACCAGAAACTTGTAAAAATGCATTTTCGAGCTACAAGCAGATATTCAGGCTACCAGGAATCAGGAATAAGCCGTGTAAAGAATCTTATTAATCAGATGAACGCCACGTTAGATTGCGTTCACGGCCACAATATCCAGCAAATCCTCAATAATAATATTATTCTTCGTGTTCGCGGCCTCAGTGATGTGCTTTTTAAAATCATAGTAGAGGATCTGCTTAGATGTATTCTACAAACCAGATCAAGCTGCGCAGTCGAAGGGATAAAGAATCTTATCATTGTTGATGAAGCTCATCTGCTTTTGTCCGGCAGTTCAAGCATCCAGGAAAAGGGAGAGGATTTCCTATTACGGTTTGCCAGACTTTGCAGGTCAAGTGGCTGTGATCTTTTACTCTCAGACCAGACTCCAAGCTTAATGCAAAGCGCGGTAATGGCTAACATGTCCACAAGGATAGCTATGCAAATAGTAAATGGACCATGCGTGCGGCGCATGGCAGAATCCATGTCATTAACTCAGGATCAGGCCCAAGTTCTGCCAAGACTAAAACCTAGACAAGCTGTGATGCATTTTACCGGATACCCGGATTCAGCGTTCTTGATTCAAATTCCTGAATTGGATTTCAACAATAAAATCAGTGATGAAGAAATCAATCAGATCATGTCTCCTATACTATCAAGATTGGAATGGATACCAAACCTAGCAGGAAGTACAGAAGAGAATAGTTCACAGATCAGACCAGATAATCCTCTACTTCTGACAGAAGGACTGGACAAACCTGCAGAGCTGGCTGCAGCACCTATAACAAAGGAAGAGATAGACTATTTAATTGCAATTGCTGAGAATCCTTTTATCCCTGTAACTCGGTTGGACAGATCCCGCAAAATATCATTGTACAAAGGTCACCAATTGAGAAAAAAGCTTGGTAACAGAGCATACATACAAGCACATAAAATAAGGACCGGTAAAAAAGGAAATCCTCTGAGTATATTGGAGATAACTGAATCAGGATGGAGTTTTTTAGAGTCAATAAAAGCCAGGGCTCAGAAATACAAAGGGGTTGGAGGCTTTATACACTGCTACTGGCAAAGCATAATCAAGGAATGGTATGAGAGGAAATATAGAAATAGTAAAGCGATAATTGAGGACAAAACATTTGGCAAGGCAGTGGATATTGGAGTTTATATTGGCAACAGGAAAACAGCAGTGGAAATTCTTATTAGTGGAGAGCAAAAGGAAATAAAGAACATAACCGAGGATTTAAAGAGCTACGATTTGGTCATGTGCTGTGCAGAGGATTGGGAATCATTAAACAGGTTAAAAGAAAGGGTCTTAAGGGAAGTGGACAAGGATATATATGAAAGAGTGTGGTTTAAACTGCTAAGGGATTTTCTAGTAATGGAGGATAATGCCTCGCCCTCGCATAGCTCGGGCTCGGCTACTGATGACAAATAATTGTTTTTGTAGCCAAAAACAATAAATGAAGTCAGAAATAAAAACAATTACAACAGACTGTACATAGGATTAATTCAATGGCTGATGCTGATCAAACCAAGATTGAGGCAGAACCTGAAATCGAGGAATTCTTATCCTTACTTGCAAGGATTGCTGTACGGGTATTGACAAAATCTAGGCCGGAGCGTGAGAATGGCCCAAGGGACTTGGAGAATGAGAGCAGCAGCATACGTAAGAGTTAGTACTGAATCTCAAGTTGACAACTGGTCTCTTCCGGCACAGAAACGGGAGTTGGAGAACTATTGCATCCAAAAAGGATGGATGCTGGTTAAAACCTATAGTGAGGAAGGTATATCTGCACACACAGATTCTATTGAGAAGAGACCTCAGTTTAAAAGGCTGCTTGATGACTGTAAAAAGGGAGAGATGGATGTTATTCTGGTTCACTCGTTGGACAGGTGGAGCAGAAACCTCAAAGTTACGCTTGAAAGCTTCAAGCTGCTGTCTGAGAATAGAGTTTCCTTTGCTTCTGTCACTGAAAATATAGATTATTCTTCTCCAGAAGGCAGACTGTTCTTGGCCATGCTTGGAGCATTCGCACAGTATTATTCCGATAGCCTCTCAAAGCATACAAGCAAGGGCATGAGAGAAAGGGCTATGAGCGGTTTGCAAAACGGGGATGTTCCATTCGGATATCAGAAATGTAATAAGGATTGTCCACATGACCACAAGGGCAGGGTGCATATCATTGAAAAAGAAGCAGAAGCTGTGAAGAAATTGTTTTATCTATATTCAGGCGGAGGTTGGAGTTTATCGAAATTGGCTGAGTGGCTAAATGAACAGGGATTTCGAACCAAGAACAAGGGACAGATAAAACAGCCTGATGGCAGCTGTGTAAAAGGACCGAGACCTTTCACAACATATTCTATACGTTGGCTTCTTCACAACTCATTTTTTGCTGGTAAGATTCACTATAGTGGCCAGACATACAAGGGAATGCATGAACCTATTATAGATGAATCTTTATATGATAAAGTCCAGGTGATGCTTAAAGAAGCTAAAAGCAGATGTAGAACTCATTCCCCAAGATTCAGACAGTATTTATTGAAAGGTATCATCCGCTGCATCTATTGCGGCTATCCTTTGTGGTCAGAAACTGATAGCAAGGGCTATATGTACTATCGAGAACAAAGAAATTCGCACGGTGTCTTGAATTGCCCGGCAAATGGCAAGGCAATTCGTTGCGATGTTATTGATCAGACAATAGATAACATTATCCAGTCATTAATCCTTGAACCGTCGTGGCGCGAGAGAATAATATCCAAGCTATCAAACTTTTCCGAGCGCGAACACATCCTTAGAGAAAGAAAACGTGTGCATGACAAGTTGCGTAGGCTGGCCAAGGCTTATGTTGACGGAATTATTGAAGATAGTGATTACAACCTGCAAAGAAAGCTTTTGCAGGATTCTTTAAATTCTCTAGTTGTGCCTGAAGCTGATGCTGCTATGAATGCCGGCGAATTCCTTGAAAGCCTTGGATTAATTTGGAGCAAAGCAACTCTAGAAGAGAAACACAAGCTTTTAGCTGGCATGCTCGAAGCAGTGTTTGTGGATCTTCTTGCCTCCCGCACTATTGTAGGAATACAGCCAAAACCTGCATTCCGTGCTCTGTTTGAATCGCTCAAGCAGAATCCTGAAAGCAAAGTTACCGTGTTCACGCCAGAGGATATAAGAGGAAAAATAACGGACTCCCTGATACCTTTAGAGTCCGATAAAAATTTCGGTATGGTGGAGGCGAGGGAGGGTCGAACTCCCCGTCCAGAAAAAAGTTGCCAGCACTTCTACAGGCTTAGTCTGCTCTTTATGCTCACCCGCTCAGCCTCTGCAGGCGGAGTACAAGCGGGCCAGCTGATAAATCTTAGGCGGTCCCCATCAGCATCGGGATCGTCGCATCCCGGCATTTCGTCGCCCAATCCAATCCCACCGGGACGAGGAAAGGTTGGACGAGCGGCCTGGTTAGGCTGCTACTGGAACTGCTTCGTTGGCAGTTGTGTTTCGCCACCGGATTTACGAGGTAGATGGCGCCTCGGCCTGCCGTACTGTAGGCTCTTCCCTGTCGAAGCCACGCGCCCCCACAAATATTAGGTTGTTAACGTGCTTTGCGGGCCCCTGATTTCATAGCCCGCTCCACTATACGCTCTGTCTCGCGCCTGGCGATAGTATCGCGCTTGTCGAACTGCTTTTTGCCCCTGCCTACGCCTATCTCCAGCTTTGCGAGCCCGTTTTTAATATATAT
>Ga0136653_10001840_pt1 | contig 11601 bp, 10 predicted proteins | sample LakKivw275mmetaG_FD_94866 | JGI IMG/M metagenome (GOLD analysis project Ga0136653, IMG submission 94866) | Anoxic lake water microbial communities from Lake Kivu, Rwanda to study Microbial Dark Matter (Phase II) - Lake Kivu water 275m metaG... | ecosystem: Environmental > Aquatic > Freshwater >... | reverse complement strand
ATTTTATTACTTGGCTTAAGGGGGTGACGATACTGATTCTTAAAAATTGGCAAGTTTAAGGAGGTGATAGGGAAGAAGAAGAAAAGCTATCTTTTATTAAACGTATTTTATTGAGAAAATTTCCTAAATGTCAATTTTAGTAAATTTTTTTAGGAGATGAGGATTTATGAAAAAATTTATAGTTATTATTATGGCAGTTGCATTAGCGCTCACACTTGCATTTGTTGGCTGCAAGACAACAACTGCTGAGACAACAACTGCTGAGACAACAGCAGCAGCCACTACTGAGGCAGCAGCCGGAGAAACAAAAGAAACCGCAGAAGCAAAAACCTTCGGTCTTGCTGATGTTCCTGAGATTAGTAATAAGGCAGACCTGAACTTGATTGTTGAAACCGGTGGAGTATTTGATAAGATCATTCCTTATATTGAGAAATTCACGGGGAAAACCGGTATTAAAGTAAATGTAGAAAGAGTAGCTTCACCTGTTGTATATTCAAAGGAAAATGTAGAGCTTGTTGCCGGAACCGGTGTATATGACCTGGCTTATGTTGAAACATCGTGGACAAATGAATGGGCACAGTATCTTTTTGATTTCAGGGAACTTGCTGCACAATATGATACAGTAGAGGCATTCGATGCTGATATATCAAATCATTCACCTGTAATTCTTGCTTGCGGCCAGGCTCAGGGAAAACAGATGGTACTCCCGTTCTATACATATCACATGGGTATGTTTATAAGACAGGATGTATATGATGATCCTACAGAACAGGCTGCATTCAAGGAAAAATACGGTTATGATTTAAAAGCTGCTACAAACTACAAAGAACTTCGAGACCAGGGTGAATTCTTCACAAGAAAGAAAGGCGCTATGCTCAAAGGCAAAGTACTTGAACAGGATCTCTATGGTCTTGCAATGCAGGCTGGTGCTTATCAGGACAATGATGAGTTCTCATGCTATCTGTGGGGCAAAGGTGCAGACTATGTCAAAGTTGTTAAGAATGCTGACGGTTCACTAAAAGAATATGTTATTGACCAGGCTACAAAAGATGCAATTAAGCAAACCATGGAAGAATATATTGCACTTACAAAATTCGCTTCACCGGGTAGCCTCACAGCTAACTTCGATTTTGTTGTTACAGAGCAGGGTGAAGGCCGTGCAATCGTGCAGAATACAATGTTCTCAAACTGCTTTGCATGGACAGCAGGTATTGTAAAAGAAAAAGTAGCTGATCCGGATGCTAAATTGGGTATCTATCAGACACTTGGCGGCAAACCATATACAGGTGCATGGTCATTTGGTGTTGTAAAAGCTTCCAAGAACCCTGAAGGAGCATATTGGCTTGCCAGATACCTGGCTTCATTTGAATGCTCCGAAGCAGTTATGAAAGAGGGTGGACAGCTTTCAACAAGAATGGATGTACTTTCTGATCCTGAATGGAAAAATGCAGAAAACATGTATCCATTTGGTATTCTTGTAGATTATCTGCTCTCTAACTGGACAGACCAGAGTTATGTAGATTTCATCAAGAATGCATGGTACTTCAATTCAACCGCTGCCGGTAAAGTATATGAAATGCAGATGAGCGTACTTTCAAAAGGAATAAGCGGCGAATTGACCGTTGATGCAATGGTTAAGGAACTGGTTAGCCAGACTATAAGTCTGACTTCCAAGTTTGATAAAGTTCCAATTCGTGAAGAGTAAAATAATACTCTAAAAAAAGTACCCGCCACCCGGGCGGGTACTTTTTATTTAAAAGTTTCTTTTAAGCTGTTTTGTGGAAAAAGGAAGAGGGAATAAAAAGGAGGAAATTGACGACATGGTAGGTGTAAAAAATAATGATGCCACATTAAGTGTATACAGTTTAGGAAGAAAGCCCTCAGCCTGGGAAACTCTTTCCAGTGAAAAGTATTTCAAATGGGTATTACTTATTCCACTTATTCTGGTATTGCTCATTTTCATGCTTTATCCGCTTATTTATTGCATATATAATTCGTTTCGTGAAGGTGGATTACAGGGTACTATTTTTGTAGCATTAAAAAATTATCAGGTAATGTTGCGTGACAAATCATTCTGGGTTCCTTTCCGTCGTACAATAGAAGTAACAGCTATATGTATAATATGTGAATTATTGATCGGTATGGGCATTGCGATGCTCTGGAATAGAGATTTCAAGGGTCAAAATCTTATTCGCGGGCTTGTTCTTTTACCTTTGCTTGTTGCACCATTGATTTTATCATTAGTCTGGAATTTCTTACTTGAATATAATATCGGTTTTATTAACCAACTTCTTAATGTAATGCATATAGGGCGCGTTAAATGGTGGGATTCAAGAATTGCGTTATACACTATATGCGGAATCACAATATGGCAGTGGTTCCCGTTTTCAACCTCTGTTTTACTTGCAGGTTTAAAAAGCCTGCCGAGGGATGTTTTTGAAGCAGCCAGAGTTGACGGTTCTTCAAGCTGGTTTACATTTAGAAAACTTACTTTGCCCATGCTTAGCCCTCTCATAGTTATCATCACTCTGCTAAGAACAATGTGGCTGATAAGACTGTTTGATCCTTTATATGGAACAACGAGAGGCGCTGTGAATACGGAACTCCTTGACTGGATGGTATACAGAACTGCATTTGTATATTTTGATGTAGGCTATGCTTCAACACTGGCTATTATGTGCTTGTTTATTACAATAATTCTGGGTGCTTTGATATTCCGTCAATTGATTAGAGCTTTAAATGCGGCAAATAAGTAAGATAATGAAAGGTGAAAAATGAAGGGTAAATCAATTTTTAAAAATATAATATTTTGGATAATAACAGCAATAATCTTAATTATTGTGCTGGGGCCGCTTCTATGGATCTATTTGACAGCATTTAAATCTGCTGATGATATAATGACCGGTCAGTTTATAAAGCAGGTGGTTTTTGCCCCGACACTTGATAATTTTAGAAGGTTATTTACTGCATTTCCATTTTTTTCTTCTCTGTTAAATACGCTTATTACAAGTATCGGAAGTACGATACTTGTAATGATAGTATCATTACCTGCAGCTTATAGTTTTGCAAGATGGAATACCGGAGGCGGGCATCTACTCTTCACAACTATTTCGACAAGGATGTTTCCCGGGGTAGTTGCTGCACTGCCTTTCTTTATTCTATTCCAGAAAATAGGCTTGCTTGATAAGCATATAGGTTTAATTCTTTTATTTATGTATTTCAATGTGTCATTTGCAACATTTTTACTCTACGGTTTTTTCAGGGATGTTCCGGTTGAACTTGAACAGGCGGCGTTAATAGACGGTTACGGCCGTTTTGATATTTTCAGAAGGATAGTTCTTCCCCTGGTTCTTCCCGGAATTACAACAACGGCAGTTTTTTGTCTGATATGGTCCTGGAATGAATTTTTATTCGCATTCCTGTTTACAAGAAATGTTGCCAGACCTCTTACGGTTTTAATTTCATCTTTCTGGGGATCAATTGAAGTACAATACGGACCTATGGCGGCAGGAGCCGCAATAGGCGTGCTCCCGACCCTGATAGCAGCATGGTTTATGCAGCGATACATAATAAGAGGGCTGACGTTTGGTGCTGTTAAAGGGTAATTTATTATGGCGATTCAATTTTTAAAAATTAATAGGTCGTCATTAAAAAATTCTACACGAGTGGAGGTATAGTAATAAAATGTTACCACGAATGACAATGGGGAACTGGGTGTTCTGGGCCATTATAGTCTGGATAGGAGTTAATTTTATCTGGATCGGATTTTTTCCAAATTTACCTGCATGGATAGGTACAATAATTGCAACAGCACTTGCAGTTGTGACTTTCAAATTTGGTCCCAGACCCAAAGAAGAAGACCATGAGGAGGAGGTAGAGTAAGTATGGTGCAAGTCAGGTTTGAAAATGTTGTAAAGTATTACGGGCGGAAGCTTGCGATAAATGACTTGAGTTTTACTGTTAAGGAAGGGGATTTTTTTTCTATCCTTGGACCGACAGGAGCCGGAAAGTCTACAATTTTAAAAATGATTGCAGGAATTGAACCTGTATCTTCAGGTAAAATATATTTTAATGACATAGTGGTTAATAATCTTTCTCCCCACGAAAGAAATGTATCAATGGCTTTTGAAACATATAACCTTTATTCACATTTTACTGTTTATGAAAATATTGCATTTCCGTTAAGGGCACCTAAATGGAAATTAAATCTTACACGTGATGAAGAGCGAAAACGGGTTACTGAAATTGCAAGCTTTTTAGGCATTGATAAGCTATTGGAAAGAAGACCGCAGGCTTTAAGCGGCGGCCAGAAACAGAGAGTCTCCCTGGCAAGGGCACTTGTAAGAAAGCCTCAGGTATATCTGCTTGATGAGCCGATAGCGCATCTTGATGCAAAGCTGAAATTTTCCACACAGACACTTTTAAGAGAATTTGCTGTAAATTATGGCAGTACTATAATATATGTTACCCACGACTACCGTGAGGCTTTAGCTCTATCGGATAACATGATGGTACTGAGAAAAGGCAAGTTTGATCAAATTGGAACACCGGAAGAAATATATTACAGTCCAAAGGTTGATTTTGTGGGCAGGCTTGTTGGTGAACCGCCAATGAATATGATAGACGGTGAGCTGATCCAGCAGGATGGGAAAACATTCTTTAAGGCTGGTAATTCATTTACTATAGAGCTTGATAAAAAACTGGCAGAATCAGCCGGAAAAAATTCGTTTAAAGCAGATGGAAAAACAAATACAAGGCTTGGCATCAGATGTGAAGATATCAGGCCGAGCATGAAAAAAGCATCTAAAAATTCTTTTCAATTACCGGTTTATGTAATTGTGCATGAAGCTGAAAGTTCTGTGATCTCTTTCGAGCTGGAAAATACATTCATGCATGCAAGGACATCGGAAAGCGATGTATTCAGAAACTTGAAAGGTTCAGATATGGTCTGGCTTGATTTCAATACTGAAAGAATGCTTTTCTACGTAAAAACTATGGAAATATCTAAAGCATAGGTGAGGTGAAAATGAGTAGAGTTGATTGTAATAATGTATGGAAGATCTACACCGGAAATGTAATTGGTGTTAAGGACCTTACTTTTACTTGTAACGATGAAGAATTTCTGGCAATACTTGGTCCTTCAGGCGGTGGTAAGAGTTCCACCTTAAGAATGCTGGCAGGGTTGGAGGAAATCAGTAAGGGTGAGGTAATGTTTGATGGTAATGTGGTAAATCAGATGGGACCAACTGAGCGGAACATTGCACTGGCTTTTGAGTCCTATGCTCTTTATTACAGGATGAATGTTTACGAAAATATTGCATTTCCACTGCGGGCAAGAGGAATGAAGAATGCCGATGTTGATAAAAATGTAAAAGATATGGCAGAAGCTCTTAACCTGACAACGATACTGAAGAAAAAACCTGCAGAACTTGCAGGTGGTCATCAACAGAGAGTTTCTCTTGCAAGAGCACTGGTAAGAAAACCTAATTTGACACTTCTTGATGAACCGTTGTCTCATATGGATCAGCGAATCAGGGCAGAGATCAGGGCTCAGATAAGAAGAATTCATGAAGAATTCGGCAATACCACAATTTATGTAACACATGATCAGGCTGAGGCAATTTCACTTTGTGACAGGATACTGATACTTTACAATGCTGAGAAACAGCAGATAGGTACTGTTGATGAAATATATAACAAGCCTGTAAACAAGTTCGTAGCTTATTTTGTTGGACAGCCCGGCATGAATTTTATAAAGGGCAAAATTGAAGCACATAACAGGGTATATGTTAATTCCGGCGATGGTAAAAAAGTCGTTAACTTTAATGGAGAAGTTGATTCAAAATATATAGGGACTGAAGCTCTAATCGGGGTAAGGCCACAGCAGATAAAAGCGACGGTTAATAAAGAAACTACCTCAGTACTTGCAGGGGATGTAAAAATCGTGGAATTTCAGGGCGATAATGATGTGCTGACCGTTGAACTCGGAGATACTGGAAAAACAAACATACAGGTTGTTGTTCCTGCAGGCGGAATCAGATTTAAGCGTGGAGACAGGTGCTGGCTTGAATTTGATCCAAATTTTGTCCATCTTTTTGATAATGATGAAAAATCAATTATCAGGAGATAATAATGCAGCAGTAAAGAAATTACCTGATATGTTTTTTCATATTTTTAAAGGTTAATTGAGTTTATCAAAAAGTGAACCCGGAAATAATGGTTAATTTCCATATTCCATATATGTAAATAAATCAAAAAATAATAAGAGGGCCCGGTTATAATGGAAGAAACAAAAAATATTTTATCCTTATTTAAACTTGATGGCGAAAAAGCAATCGTAACAGGAGCGGGCCGCGGGTTTGGGCGTGAAATTTCATTGGGGCTGGCAGAAGCTGGTGCTGATGTAGCAGTGATTGATCTGCTGATTGATGGAAGCAAGGAAACTGCGGCCATGGTTGAAAAGCTTGGAAGAAAGTCAATAGCGCTGCAGGGTGACGTAAGTAAAGAAGCGGATGTCCAAAAAATGGTAAAAAAAGTTGCAGATGAGTTTGGCAGGATAGATATACTTGTTTGCAATGCCGGCATTGTGAGCTGGGTGGCTGCCGAGGAAATGGAATTTTCAACATGGCAGAAGCTCATGGACGTGAATTTAAATGGAGTCTTTCTATGCTGTAAATGGGTTGGCAAAGAAATGATAAAGAAGAAAAAAGGAAGCATTATAAATATTTCTTCCATGTCTGCTTATATTGTCAATGTCCCGCAAAAACAGTGCCACTATAATACTTCAAAAGCAGCTGTTGTCCATCTGACAAAGTCACTTGCGGTTGAATGGGCTCCTTATAATATCAGAGTAAATGTGTTGTGTCCTGGATATATAATGACGCCTCTGCTTAAAGAAGCTGACCCTGAAATGCTTAAAAAATGGATTGATATAAGTGCTCAAAAAAGGATTCCTGATCCCTCAGAATTAAAGGGCATTATTGTATTCCTGGCATCCCGGGCGGCAACCTATTTTACAGGAAGCTCTATAATTGCTGACGGAGGTTATTCTTTATGGTAATAAGATAGTAATAAGATAAATTATTAATTTGCAATTCGTATTAAAGGAGGAATTGTGAGTACAAATTTTCCAAAGCTAAAATTCGGTTTTGTTAATCTGACACTTGATTTTCTCGAAGAAGAAGATTTGAAAGCCGCAACTGGTTTTGCTGCAAGCGCCAAGGATTTTCTTAAAAAGGATATGGATTTGGATATAGTTGAATCTGCACCATCAATAAATTCCAGGTCCATGTCAAATGCTGCGTGGAAACTTTTCAAGGCTGAAAATATAGATGCTGTCGTTATTTATAATGGCACTTTCAGCACAGGTGAAGTCACTGCTGAGATTGTCAGAAATCTTGAAGTACCTTATCTTATCTGGGGAATAGAGGAATTTGCAATAAAGAAGCATAACTTCACCGGATCCATGGTAGGTGTAATGCCCCAGGGGAGCATTTTTGCAAACTTTGACCAGAAATTCAGCTTTGTATACGGCAGTGATGTAAAAAGAACTTCAGTAAAAGAAAAAATCAGAGTCTTTATAAATGCTGTCAGAGCTATTTCATATTTGAAACAGGCCACAATCGGCGTAATCGGAATGCGTCCTGACGGTTTTGAGATCTCTGATTTTGATGAACTCTCAATTAAGAAAAAATTCGGCTCCACAATAACCAAAGTATCCATGTACTCCTTCACCAATACGATAAGGGGGATAACTGATAAGGAGATCGATGCAGATATGCAGACCCAGCAGAAGATATTCAATATCAGCAAGGATAATCTTGATGAGTCGCGAGGGTTGTCAAAAGTATACCTGTCACTTAAGAAAGTCGTTCAGGAAAAAAATCTTCAGTCCTTTGCACCAGACTGCTGGCCGGAACTGAGGGACCAGGATAAGACCCCGGTTTGTCCGGCAAATGGAAGGATGAATGCTGAAGGGATAATGGCTTCATGCGAATGTGATGTAAGCGGCTCTCTGTCACTTATGATGGAATATGCAATAGGCCGGACAACCCCATGGCTTGCAGATCTTGTAAATTATATTGAGGACAAAGATGCGATACTTTTCTGGCATTGTGGTAATGCACCTTATAATCTATCGGATAAAAAACCTGTGATCGAAAGAGTTTTTGGCGGGCTTTCGCAGACCGCCTCACTGCGTAGTGGAGTGGCTACAGTCGCCAGGATAAATTCCATCCGTGGGAAATATACAATTCATGCCGGAGTTGGTAAAATCATTGACAATAATGAATATTTAAAGGGAAGCAATCTGACCATAAAGATGAACAATGGAAATATGAATTTTATAGAGTCACTTTTAAATAACGGTATCCCTCATCACAACGGGATTGTCTACGGTGATTTAACAGCTGAAATTCTGGAATTTGGCAAACTCATGGACATACCGGTAATAATTTCCTAAAATTTATTTGATTATGTCAGAACAATAGAACATTTTTTAGATTATTTTATATTAAGGAGGTACTATGAAAAAACTAAAACTGTTCATCAATAATCAATGGGTTGAACCGGAAGGCGGGAAATATTTTACTTCATTTTGCCCTGCAACCAGTGAACCTCTTGCAGAGCTTGCGCTTGCTTCTGCAGGTGATGTCGATAAGGCTGTGCAGGCAGCAAAAAAAGCTTTTCCTGAATGGTCAAAGATGGATGGTGATAAAAGAGCTGATCTGATGATGAAAGCTCTGGAAATTTTCAGGACAAGAAAGCAGGAGTTTGCAGAATGGGAAGCAAAAGATGTAGGGAAACCGCTCAATGAGACTGTCAATGTAGATCTGCCGTATACTTACAGGGCAATGGAATATTTCTCAAACCTGGGCAGACAGATAAGAGGTAATGTCATCCCGCTTCCGGGAAGGGCTGCTTTCTGTTATGAAACCTATGAACCTTTTGGCGTGGTTGGTTCAGTTATTCCATGGAATTTTCCTCTCCATATTGCTACAAGGACAATATGCCCTGCACTCTCAGCCGGTAACACTGTTGTCCTGAAAGCTTCTTCACTTGCTCCGATCACTTGCTCGATGATGGGAGAGATCTTCCTGGAAGCAGGATTTCCTGCCGGTGTGTTAAATATTGTATCCGGATCAGGAAGTGTAACAGGTGAAGCAATCTTAAGAAATGAAGATGTAAATATGGTCTCATTTACCGGTTCTACTGAAGTGGGTAGAAGGTGTTTGAAAGCATCTTCGGAGACAAATCTTAAAAAAGTCTTGCTTGAGCTTGGTGGAAAAGGTCCATTTATTGCAGCAAAAGACTGTCTTGTGGATGATGCAGTAAATTCACTTATTATAGGGTTTGTGTTTATGCAGGGAGAAGTCTGCTGTGCATCAACAAGAGCATATATACACAAGGACATATATGATGAATTTGTAACCAAACTTGTCAGAAGATGCAATGCCGTCAGAATCGGAGAGATCATGGACATGTCTACTCAGATGGGCGCTCTCATAGATGAGAACCAGTTCAAACAGATAGATGGATATGTTCAGCGAGCTGTTAAAGATGGAGCCAGGCTTCTCTGCGGCGGAATCAGGGAAATGAAACCACCTCTGGATAAAGGATTTTTCTACAGACCAACTGTTCTTGAAGTAACAAGCAATAAACTGGCATGCGTCCAGGAAGAGATCTTTGGTCCGGTAGTTGTGGTCAAGAAATTTGAAGATATTGATGAAGCGCTCACTCTTGCAAATGATACAATATACGGACTTGGTGCAACCATCTGGAGTGAGGATTACAGGACATTGATAAGAGGCGCTGAAACCTTAAATGCTGGTATCGTATGGATGAATACAAATGTAATGTCAAAGATTGAAGCTTCTTATGGAGGCAACAAGCAAAGCGGGCTTGGAAGAGAAGGCGGAGTGGTGGGACTGATGGAATACCTCAAGTGCAAGAACAATGTCCTTTATATGGGTCCTAAGGATAACTACTACGGCTTTACAGAATAATCCTGAAAATATATTTTCGTCAATGATACAGAGAGGCTCTTGCGTATGATACCAATAGTCTCTCTGTATTGATTTAAATAAAAAAATTAAATGCAGGAAGTGCAGATAATGTTTAAGGAAAAATTAAGCGGTGTTTTTGTTCCGGCAATCACACCTTTTATAAATGATGAGATTCTCTATGACAAGCTCGCTGATAATATAAAAAAGTTTAACCGGACCAAAATCAGGGGATACCTTGTGCTGGGTTCAAATGGTGAAAACAAGAGTCTGATAATGGATGAAAAATTAAAAGTGCTGGAAATATTTGTTAAAAATAAAGGAGACAAAGTAATTATGGCTGGTACCGGATGCGAATCCACAAAGGAAACTGTAAGTTTCAGCAGGGAAGCTATCAAACTTGGTGCGGATTTTGTCAGTGTTCTGACTCCGAGCTATTTTGCCAGGCAGATCAAGGACGAAACACTGATTGACTACTACACAGAGATTGCCGACAGCGTAAATGCTCCCATATTGATTTATAATGCACCCGGATTTGCAGGAGGAGTAAAAATTTCTCCAAAAGCTGTAGGCAAGCTTGCGGTACATAAAAATATTATTGGAATGAAAGACAGTTCTGCAGATGGGATAATGGGGTTTCTTGCTGCCACACGCGAAGCTGTAGATTTTCATGTGATTGCAGGGTCTGCTAATTTCTTCCTCACGGGTCTTATGTGCGGCGCTACCGGTGGAATACTATCCCTGGCAAACGCTTTTCCTGAAATCTGCTGTGAACTCTACAGCAAGTTTATTGAGGGCAGGATCAAAGAGGCAATCGACCTGCATTTCAAGGTGTTTAAATTGAATTCAAAAGTTTCCGGAAGCGGAGGTGTAAGTGCAGTAAAAGCAGCTGCAACGATTGCGGGGTATTTTGGCGGTGAGCCAAGAAAACCATTAAGACCGCTACCTGAAGACCAGGTTGAAGAAATGAGAAAATACCTTAAGGAAGAGGGTCTGGCTTAAATGAAAAAAGTCTTGCTTTCCCAGGAAATACATAAGGATGCCATAAGTTTTCTAAAGGAAAAAGGATTCGAAATTTTTACTGCATCTTCACCCGAAGATGAAATAGTAAGAAAATATGTTGCTGATATTGATGCAATAATAGTCCGTACCGCAACAAAATTGAGCCGTGATACCATATTTGCGGCAAAACAGCTGAAAGTAATTGCCCGTACCGGGGCAGGTGTAGATAATGTTGATGTTGCTGCAGCTACAGAGAAAAATATTCCTGTATGCAATACGCCTGATGCAAATATAGATAGCGTGGCAGAACATACGGTTGCTTTTATTCTTGCTCTGTCAAAATATCTTTTTAAGATGGATGCAGCGGTGAGGTCAAATAATTTTACCATAAGGAACAGTTACCTGCCGATGGATCTGGAAGGTAAAATCCTCGGGCTTGTAGGTTTCGGTAAAATCGGTAGAAAAGTTGCCGGAATTTGCAGCATCTGTTTTAGCATGAAGATAAAATTTTTTGATCCGTATCTGAGCAATGATATCCAGGACAATTTCCCTTTTGAAAGAGTTGATACAATATATAAGCTTTTCACAATTTCAGATT
>Ga0136653_10001837_pt1 | contig 11615 bp, 6 predicted proteins | sample LakKivw275mmetaG_FD_94866 | JGI IMG/M metagenome (GOLD analysis project Ga0136653, IMG submission 94866) | Anoxic lake water microbial communities from Lake Kivu, Rwanda to study Microbial Dark Matter (Phase II) - Lake Kivu water 275m metaG... | ecosystem: Environmental > Aquatic > Freshwater >... | reverse complement strand
GAGAATACCAAGTTCTTTAGGTATTACTATGATACCTATCAGGAGTTGGACAGAACCTACAGAGTCAAGTTCCGGGCATCCATCGAGACCACCTACGGACAAGCCAGGATCTTGGCTGACTTCGACCGCTGGGCTACTGATAACCATCTGCCTCCCATCAGCCATAGGATCAAGCGCATAGATAACAAGGAAAACAAGAACCTGAGGATAGAAAGGACTGAGACCATTATCGAGACAGCCAAGATCCTCTTCCCGGACGGACAAGATACTCCCACCTTAATCAGCCAGTTCCTGACCTACCCGGATGGCTATATCGATGGCTGTGATGCCTTAGCCGGCTGTCTGGAACGCTTCTCTGAGTATGACATTGGCAGAAACAGAGTCAGGGTCAAGAGGTTCATCTTCAGATGACCTATTATGATCGGCTCATGCTCGAATACTACCGAGTCTTGAATAATGCCTGGAAAACAGAAGTCAAGGATGCTGCCAGATTAGCCATCCAGATGCTGAGTGACATGCCCAAGTCCGAGAAACTCAGCAAGACCCAGATCGATAAGATGATGGACATCATCAATACCCAACTCGGAGATGACTTCGCAGCCCAGGTAAATGAGCCGACCAAAGCCTACATCGACCGCTGTATCCGTCTTGGACTCCGGGATACCGAAATCCAGGCACCCACCCGGATATCCATCGGCTTATGGGGTATAGAAGACCAGCACCTGTCCTCCACTATCCAGAAACAGCAGATCTTCTGGCTCGGTAACCATTTTGAAGCTGATATCCGGCAGAACTTCACCGATGTACTCACTCAAGCCATAGAAAAAGGTTACACTAAGGAAATGCTCACAGAGACCTTGAAACAGCAGTTTTCAGACATTTCCGACAAGTCCCAAACCTACTGGCAGGGGCTCGCAGAGCACACAGCGCTCAGGATAAGGGAGTTTGGACGCCTGCAGGGATACAAGAAAGCCCAGGCTAAATACTACAAGCTCGTAGTAATCCTGGATGACCGCACCAGTGACATCTGCCGGGCTTTGGCAGCTCAAGATAAGGTTTATGCCCTTAATGATGCGATTGAAGTGATGGATAATCTAATAGAGTTGGACACTAAGTCCAATAGCCTGGATGATGCCAGAGAATACATCAAAGCCATTGCTCCTTGGGTAAAGAATGACCTGATAGTCTACAATAACCAAGATGAGCCGATTGGAGTCTCAGGAGTCCATACTCCTTTTCCGCCGTTTCATTGGAAATGCAGGACAACAACAGCTATACATAGTTAAAATTCATTATTCTTAAGGATTTTCGAGTTCGTATTTTCTTATGCCCTCTTTAAGAATTTTCAAGAAAGTTTCATTTCTGCATTCAGCGTCTTCAAAAAGCGCTTTGTATGACATAACAAATAAGCTTACTGGTACCATCATATCGTCTTCACTATTATCAGGAATGATTCTGTGCTCTTTATAATAGCATTTATCACTAGAATACAATTCAAGGAACTCTTCTTCTTTCAAAGACCTAACAAATTCACTGTTAAAATCCACGATTCCATAAAACCAAATCCTTTGAATCTTATCTGGATAATAGTTTATTAGTTTTCGTGCTCTTTGTTTGAGTTGGCTTACCACTTCTTCTCTCTTGGCAAGATCCAAGTCCATTTTTTTAAGCTCTACAATAACAACATCTACACCTGAATCTTCTATGGGATTTTTCGAGAATACAATGGCAATGTCAGGTCTCTTGTCATCAACCTGATTATCATCTTCCCCAGTTATAGATGTAATCAACTCACTCATCTCACTTTCACTAAGTATCGTTGAATATGACATAAACCTATCATCCAATATCCAAGCATTGTTAGAATAGATATCATTGAGGACATCAGACTGATGGAATTTATTATATCTAGGGACAATTAAATTGTGGATTTCTGCTTCTGAATTACCACTATCTAGTGATTTGAGTTTCATAATGATCTTGGAGCGATAAATAACATATTCTGTTAACAAGCGTGCAGACAATTCAAGTGATTTATAGTATTTTCTTTCGTCTAAAACCTCAGTCTCCAAGATCTCTCGCTCTTCAGTAAAAAAGCGATTCTGAGCATGATGAATAACTTCTCTTTTATTAATTAATCCTACTTGCTCACTCTCAAAGTATCCAGTTAAATGAGGGTATTTATTCTGTAGAAAATCAACTGTTTGTTGATTCTGTTCTACGATTTGAGGTATTTTTTCCTGTAAAATTTGATTAATAGCTTTTCTGAATTCCTTTTTTATAGCTGTCAGTATTGAGTCATCAATATTGATTCCCTTTCTTGAGTTGTCAGCTTTTCCATGAAAATAGTCTGATGACATTAGAAAAATTGTTTCATATCCAACAGGTATGTTGCCCCTCTCAATTACATCAAACTGGATTGTGCGATTATCGACACATAGCGCAGTCAAAGGGTTTACCTCTTGGGTTGATTCCTTGATTGAATAATGTACTAAAAAAGAAGAGAAAAGGTCTATATCCGTAGATTCAACGCTATGAGTTGTTAGGTCTGGCAAATCGTTTAAAGTTAAGTATTCGGTGCCACTAATGAAGTCGTGTAGCACCTCTTCTTCATCAGTATGCATAGATATTGCTATTTCAAGGTTCAAATTATTTAATCTCATTGAGAATAGATTTGGTAAAAAATGTAACAATAAATAAGCTTTTACACTTTTGGGTTTTAGATATTCGTATGTCTTTACTTTTTCCTTTCGATAGTTTCGGAATTCAATTCTAGTACCAGTTTCTTCGTTACTTGAAACCTGAATATCTGATTTACCCGCGAAATTTTCATCAAATGTAAACACTCGCTTTTTATTATCGAAGTGGCTTTCAAACATTACCTTTGAGAAATAATTAAGAAAAACAAGCCGCCCTATTCCTTTATGTGTTAGATCTTCAGTTTCAAGTAATCTTGAGAACTTATCGAACCTTCTATTGTTAAAGCCACAACCATTATCCTGAATGTCTATTTCAAGAGTTTCGGGGAAGTTAAATCCTTGAATTCTAATATCAATTGATATCTTTGAAGCACTTGCGTCAATAGCATTTGCTACAGCTTCTGAGTACACATATTCTAGAGCTGACTGACTGAAAAACTGCTTCCTGGCATTACTTACGTTCACTTCCATACCGGTCTCCAAAAGTATAAACTAAATTTCAAATGATTATTACTAGCCATACTGTCAATCAAATTCAAGCTTATATGCCTAAGTATTATTACTGAAAAATTTATGATAAGAATCAATTAACCTTTTGGCTATTGTCCTGCTTGATGCTATAAGCAATTTTATTCATTTGTTCCCATAACCAAGTGCAGTGAATATTAAACTATTAGCTTTCAAGTAAAGACTGATTCATTTATAGACTATTCATTAACATAGGTATAGATTTTTTGCTGTCCTCAACAGATTTCCGAGTCCAATTATTATGATTTCCTTCTGAGAGGATTAACTCAAATTGCTCGTGAGATAATCTATATTTCTTCATGTAATAACTAATTAGTCTATTCCTTATTGATTCTTCCTCAGCCAAGTATTTACTCCTATTAGTTCCATTTTGCATGTATGTGATTAGTTCCAAATTGCTCATAGGATGTTTGTCTTCCATTATCTCAGACGCTTCATAGTCATAATTCGAAATATCGTAATAAATCTTCTGCCGGACAGGATTGCTTAGCTCAGATGTATTGTCATTCTTACTTATTCCATCTACCAAATTGACTTCATCATAACGAATATCTGGAGTTGGCTTTTGAAACTCATTCAAGTTTAGTAATCCAAGCCATTGTTCTCCTCGTTTATATCTTAATGAATCAGTATAAGCAAAGATACTAATAATGAGTTTCTTACCATTTTGGGGATTATTCTTTTTCTGATTCATGTAATAGGCTAGCAAAGTTTCGAGTTCCTTTCTTTTAATGTCTTTACTCACCAATAAGTAAACATCATAGAAAGCTGAGACAGGTGTTTTTTTATATGACTCATTTATAACTGTATGATGAGGTAAATGCTGTGAATCAGATTTATGAGCTTTTGCAGAATTTCTACTACTGGCAAAATATCCAATAATAATAGGTAATGCTACCAAAGCCAGCAAGATCAGGAAAGCCCGAAATGCATTCTTGGAAAGTGAATTAGTTTTATTCTCCATTTCTATTAGCCTGTGGTTAATTAAATGCAGTTAATTTGCCGTTTTCGAAATACAGATATTGACCCCTATATACCCACTGATCACCATAGGATGAATGATTAATATCCTCGGGCTCACCCCAAGATAATTTTACCATTTCCTCAGTAAAACCTATTAATACCTTGCTATCAAGAATTTTATCCCAGTTTTTAGCACCGAATTTCTTACTGTAGTTGTTGGCTTCTTGGAGAGTATAGGCTTTTCTTCCATTGTTTTTTCGGATTATTCTAAAAACTGTATCATACGGTATATGAGTTGTTTCTCCAAGACTGTTCTTGACGATCATTGTAGGTTCAAAATTCTTTTCGTTTATAATAAATTCAGTGCAAGCCCAGATATCCTGTGGTTTGTTAGTGACTTTATTTCCTGTACTTATATCATTAGAATCCTTAAGAGTATCATAGGCAAAAATGAATTTCTGTCCAGGAAGCGTCTTTTGCTGCTTTTCGACAAATCCCACTACTAAGAATAGAAACGATAGATCGTATTTACTATTATACTGATAATACAAAGTATCCTTATTATCTCTATCCTCTAGATAAAAGAAGTATGTTGTCCCATACAAATAGCTATCGGATGAAGCTTTAGGGTGTTTGATTACTGACAGAACCTTGAAGTATCTTTCTGCGACAGCATAATAAGGAGTATGGTATTCACAATCTTTTTTATTGCCTTTGTAAACGTTGCTGAATTTATATAAATCATCTACTTGATAATCTTTAAAAAAATCCATGTATCCAAAATTTCTTAATGACTCCGATTTTCCCTTAAGAAAAAGCATTTGCCCTATGTATTGTCCGACATCATCTTCGAGAAAATTCCTAGTGCTGTCATAAGGAACCGCGGATATTGTGGTTATTTTGTTCTCAACAAGTTTTGTAGTAGTTATTTGGGAAAACCCAGCACAAGAGATGAGTAATATGTATACAGTATATAAATACTTCATAGCATAACTCCTTTCTAATGTATAAAGCATGCCAATAAATAACGAGCGCATTATTTACATAATCATATATTTATCTGCTTTTGTCAATCATAAAGTCACAATTTCGCAACTCATTGATATATAATAAAACAAGGCATAGTCAGAAGACTATGCCTTGTAGATTCGCAGATTAGTTACTTTAGCATCATTACTTTACGAGTATCGAAGTTATTACCGATACTGATTCTCACAAAATATAATCCTGATCCAACAGTTTTTCCAGAGTTGTTTTGACCATCCCAGATTATTTTATGGTTACCTTTTGGAATCTCGTTATTGATTAAATCTCTCACTTTTTGACCTTTCAAGTTGTAAATAGCCATGCTTACTATACTTTTCCTAGGTATGTAATATGCTATTGTTGTTGTGGGATTAAAAGGATTTGGATAATTGGAACTAATTATAGGTTTAGCAGGTACATGAGCATCGTCAATTTCTGCATTCTTATTTAAAAGATCATAATATAAAGCCCAATGTTCATCATGCTTCTGACTGAAAGTCTGCAAATCTGGATATTTGTACTGTTGATACTTTGTCGTTATCGCTTGCTTGGGAGCATCTAAAGTATATAATTGTAAAACTATCTCTAAATCAAGAACAGCAAGCAATGAGTCAATTTCACTTAGAGGATCATCAATGCGCAGTTGAATCAAGTTTATAGCATTTTGATACTCCTCATCTTCGATATATGATTTGGCTAAATAATCTTTAAGCAGTGCAGCTAGTTTTGGATCATCTATGGCATATTGTATAGCTTTTAAATCAAAGTATCCAGATTTAAACCAAGCTGGATCAGTTTCAAAATATGATAAGCGATATATACCATCAGCAGCACTTGATAAATAACGTTTTTCCTCTTCATAAGGATCGTCTAACATGGTTTTATATATTGAAAACGCCTGCTCAAATTGACCCTGTGTTTCAAAATTTAAAGCTGTATAAAATCTGTCATCAATGTTCGGGGGTGAAGCAGGCATATTATTCGAAGGATCATACGATTCAGAAAATACGTAATCTGTATAAGGATCATTTACTCTAATGTCATCATCTTGGAACCAATTTCTACTTGCATCAATTCTGTGTTCAGGAGGTAAATTACTATTAAAATAATCCGAATCAAAGGAGAAATCATAGGCAACGATTCCAGTTTGATTATTGAAACAGTGGTAGAAATCATTATGCCCTTTAAATATCTGTATTGTAGATTCATAGGGTTGCACATCTGAGAATTCGATATTACATATCTGATTGTGGAAAACGTTGTTTGCACCTTCAATCAGATTTAAATTCGATTTAGCGTGATTAAGGATACCTGTCTGATTAAGGTTGAAGTAATTAGTCTCTAATCTATGATTAGATGCCCTGCTTTCAAATCCTGTAATTGCATTTGAGAAATTGCAGTTAAAGATGCCATTTTTATACCATACTTCTGGTCCGATGGAGTACTCTGTTACAATACCCTTAACTCCATTAATGAAATCACATTCATTGATATAGGGTGTGGCAACTTGCAATCTGATACCAATACTATTGCCGACAAAACTACAGTATTCGATTTTGGGCACATAATTTTTGCTAATTGCCTTTATCCCCTCAGAACAATCAAGAAAATGGCAATATGCAATACTGTCTCTCTTGCATATATTTGATGCTTTATAAACACCAAACAACAAGTTCTGGAAATTCACATTGTGTAGGATTACTTGATTCTCCATTTGCCAAATAGTAATACCTTTTGAAGTTGAGTTACTTGATCCAAAGATTCCTTTCCCCTGATCAGTGTTAATTATTTCAGTTGCGAGTCCAGGTATCCGATTGAACAGAACCAATCCGTATGAGTTGTTTGGAACATTGAAAATACAGTTAGTTGCAATTAGATTACTATCATAAACATTATAACGCAAAGCCCCATTAAATGTTGTATTGTTTAATGTAATGATGCTTGATTGGGATGCTTTTATACCAGTCCAATTTGTTACAGTATCTCTATCACTTTTATTTAATGAACATCCATTTACATCAAGCGAACCACCAATAACTTCGATTGCTGCGTTTTGTCCGAATTCACATTGAGAAGCATTTAAAAATAATTGTCCTCCGGATTCAACAACGATTTTCGCATTATCGAGAAAAGTTACTCTTGTGTTTGATGTAAAATTCAAGACACCACCTGATGTTACTGTAACAATCCCATTTACTATAGCTCTTTTATAAACCGATACAGAGTTCTGCACAGTTGATGGGAGTGTTGCTACCATTTGGAGATAAACTCCATCTCCGGCTGCTAATGGAATATTAATAATTTGATTAGTTGAGTAATACAGATTCTGAGTATCTGGATCGAAAAGACCTACAGTGGTTCCAAAATATGTTTCTGTCTCAGCTATATCAGAATAATTGAATTGTATAGTCTGTGGTTGAAAGCCTGAGAAGCAACCATCCAGGGCTGGGCTTTCTGTAGTAGAGGGATTAGTAGTATCCAGCCTGAAATTTGCTCTACGATTTACCAACATGAAACTTGGTTCATTTGCATTGTTAAGAAAAGCTCCACATTGAACGTACCCCTCATAACATCCATTATTTGGATCAACAATCTGTAACTCATCAAGTAATATAGGGGATAAGGTCAGATGTTCAGGATTGGATCCTATATTTAAACAATCAGCACCTTGCCATTGGAGATGCTTTATTATTGGACCGATTACTTTTATTTTTGAATTAGCCGAATTTAAAGCAAAATAGTTTGAAGTCTTTGATACAAGAGGGAAACCAGCTGGATCATGTAAGGTCATATCCACATTTACAGGTGCATAATCATAATCTAAGTTATCCGTATCTAAATAAGTTGTTTTGTTAAACGAAGTAGTACGATAATTTATAATGCCATCCACACCATAACATAAAGGCAAGTATTGTAGCATTTTCTGAGTCTCATAAGGCGGTCTTAGCCACGAACTCCATTGTGGGGTTGCTGTCCTTCTGTTCCATTTACCAAAAGACTGTACAATAGCAACAAAATCCATATTAGGGTGTAACTGTCTTTGTTCAGCATAATAGCGATAGTTCTCTAGCATTTTATCAAGCTTTGCTTGAACAAATGGATGCTCTGTTGTCACATCTGTAGGGTTCCAAGCGACTTCTGGCCGAATAGGGTATATATCCACTGCAAGTAAATTTGGATTTGTAGCATCTATAAAAGCTTTGGGATGCTGATAATAATCTTCAGCAGCTTGGGGATTGTCTGTTTTCTTCAAGTCACTTTTTCTGTCATATATTGCGGTAAACATGCTTGGATTATCAGCAGAAATCATATTCTGGACACGATAATAAGAATCAAACTGCGGTTGATTAGGTTCATCAAAGCTTAATATTCTTGTAAGATTATTTTGTGTTGCAGCAATTTGCAGATTATCAAGCCGATTGTTGACTTTAGCAGTATTTTGTGTTTGGTTAGCAATAAGATCTTGATGGCTATTGTCTTCGACTTCAATGTAGTCAAGAAGTAAGTCAGAATTATCGTACCACCAAATTCTGGGATATATATTGGACAAAACATAACGCCCTCCTTGGTATAGCAACATTCCTGCATTCATTAAGTCATGTCTGCTGACCCGGAGTCTAATGATTTTGTTACCATAATTCGTTGGTAGTTTAGGAATATCCAAATTCGGAGTTTCATACCGATATTGGTTTAATATTGTTTCGTCAGCATATTCACTAGTAGCGCTGTTATTATGAGGAATTGTTACAATACTTGTAGAAATATAAGTGGAATTAGGGGTAATAACCCATGGACGACCACAGATTTCAAATCTCAGCATATTGATAGGATGCGTAATATCTCTATCATATTCAGGAAGTTTGAATGCAACTTTAAAATCCAGATAATCATTAGCAAGCATATAGTCACTGATCTGTGTATTCCAGGAATTATGAAAGAAGAATTCCTCAGTCAAATATGGAAAGTTTCCATTTACATTAGAAAACCTGTATTTTAAATCATTTATAGCATATCCAGCCACATCCTCACTTCTGTCGCAAAACCACACTTTATTACCAGATGCTGTTCCAATAGGTGGTGGAGCCATAACTCCAACCCTATCAGAAGGAAGAGAACAATAATAATACTTATCCACCTTATCTTGTTCTGGCACCGGATCACTCATTGTTGAAAATTCAGCTTCATAATGCTGTAAATTTGATAGGGACAGGCCTTCAACACCTTGAATGCTTGTATTGGAAGGTCGAGGATCCCAAGCCTTGTCGATAATCAAGGCATCTTGTCCATGAAGGTCCAATCCATACAGAAAACCCGATAAATCATTATCCGGGTCATAGGCATTAACTACAGCGCTATTATACCCGCAATTTTGTAAATCGTAAAAAACAGGTGCTGAATACAACCCACCAGATGCTCTCCAATACGTATAACCACCAATAATGAAATCATCCAGTTCGGCATACTTGGCGACTAAAAGTAATGTAGAGAACACCGCTAATGCCATGATAACCATTTTTTTAAGCATTTGTCACTCCTTTTATTTAATGGTGAACTTTTTGGCTGTTAATCTGTAGTTTTTATCTAAGATTGCTATGATGTAATCTCCATTAGTGCACTTTTTAAAGGTATGAGTCCAGCTTTTACTGCGAATATCTGATCTGGGTATACTACAGTTATCTATTTCTTGTCCTTTAATATTATAAAGAACTGCTTTAAGGTTTCCTACGGTTTTGCCGTAACCTTCTCCTGAAAAGTTAATACTTAGTTTAACCCTACCTTTCGGAATAGGATTAGGATAGATTGTTATATCCCAAAGAGCATTCTCTGGCGTTAGATTGATACAATCGTTATTGGCAACAGTTGTGTCCTGCAATTGTGCATTTCCGGTAAAGATAAACACCTTGCCTGGCGTTGCTAAGGCACCCCCTTCTGAATATGGTTGAGAAATTGCAACATCGCAGAAACCATCATTATTAAAGTCACCTGTGGCTTTTGCAAAACCGAATTTTTCAAAAACACCTGGTTGTGCCGGAATGACTAAATCTACAGTCCCGTTAAAATTGTTCCCACCCAACCAAATCCAGGCTATCCCAGTATCAAAAGCAAAACCTGCACTGGCACCAACAATATCCTCAAATCCATCGTTATTGAAATCGCCGTGAGATACGATTTCACCCCGTGTTGTATAGACACTCTCCGTTAATTGTACATCCCACTGAGTTGTTAAGTTGGGACTACCGAACCAGACTTTGGCATTTTCATAGATAAAACTTGTAAAATCTTTAATTCCATCTCCATTTACATCTCCCAGAGCAGCAGCATAATCCTGAACATAACTATTGGTATTGGGACAGATAACGACACTATCTAAATCGGGAAAAGTATTACTCCCAAAGTGAACGCTCAACCTATTTTGTAGGTAATCGGTACTGACAAGGGGATATTTTATATGATAATCAGAAAATCCGTCTCCATTTACATCACCAATTCCGCTTATCATAATATACTCGTGTGAATTGATGTTGTATAACTCTCCTATTGTAAAGCTACCCCCTAAGATAACCTTGATTTGTTGATCAAAACTATAATTACCTATTCTCAGCCCAATATCATCATATCCATCAGCATTAATATCGCCTAACCATCTTAATTTTACACCGACAGGATAAGGAAATTGAAATGTAACATCTGGCATGGCAACTGGTTGTTGGCGTCCAAAATAGATCATAACTTTCAAATATGATCCAACCTTACTAGTAACAGCTAGGTCTTCAAAACCATCATTGTTCACATCCCCGGCATTGATTATTTCACAATATGCCGATTCAAGCAGTAAATCTGCTGAACCCAGAATGGAAAAATCAGGTGTGTTGTCAAAGTCTGTCCCTCCCCAATATAAATTGATCTTGCCATATCTTTGCGAGCTGTCGAAAATTCCGGTGGGATTCCAGTTTGCTTCCTGGACAGCTAAGTCTTTGATGCCATCTCCATTAAAATCCAGGCTTGCCACACTAAAACCCATCAAAGCGCCATAGAAATCGCCAGTGATGGTTGTAAGTAGGTCCATGTGATTTTGAGCTGACAAAATCGTAATTATAAATGTTAAAGCTAGCAGAAGTGAGTAAACTCGTATCATTTTACTCATAACTCCTCCACAAAAATATACTTTGAATTATATATATTTCGCCTACTCTTTAAAACCCTACATATGAGAAAAAACAATTACATTAATTACTACACAAAAAAACCTGTCAAGATATTTTTTTTGTGGCAACCTTAGGCAACCTGATTTGTCTGCATACAGGGAGGTGGTTTCATAGCTCCAGATTAAAATTACTGGAGTTTTTATGGAACCGAGCCTGTTGCAGAAAGTCAGAGAGCAGCTTGTCAGACATGAGG
>Ga0136653_10001835_pt1 | contig 11616 bp, 5 predicted proteins | sample LakKivw275mmetaG_FD_94866 | JGI IMG/M metagenome (GOLD analysis project Ga0136653, IMG submission 94866) | Anoxic lake water microbial communities from Lake Kivu, Rwanda to study Microbial Dark Matter (Phase II) - Lake Kivu water 275m metaG... | ecosystem: Environmental > Aquatic > Freshwater >... | reverse complement strand
GCCCTTGACAAAACAGAGCCGGCTGCTTTGCTGCAAGCATAGAGACAATCAGCGTAGCGGGAGGAAGGAAGATGAGTGCCAAGCACTTGTTGCTCATAATATTGGCATGGCTGAGCGTGGCCTTGGTCCAGGCCCAGATGGAGGAAATGCTGTTGCAGCCTCAGACCGGCAGACGCGGCAGCCTAGGTATCGGCTATGGCATACCCTATGGCGGGATCGGGGTGAATGCCGATGTCTATTTCTGGGATAGCGTTGCGCTCACTGCCGGGATCGGTTCCTTTGGCTATTCCGCCGGTTATGCCATGGGTGGCAAATATCTGCATGGCTCCCGGAACAAGACCTTCCGTCCCCAGTTTACCCTGCTCTATGGGGTCAATGGAGTGGTGGTGGTGAAGGATCCCAACGAGCCGGAAAAACGGGAGACCTACACCGGTTTCACCGCCGGCCTGGGAGCCCAAGTGATGTTCGGCAGCAAGAAGCAGCATGGCTTCGATGCCGATCTGCTTTATAAACTTAGTTCCGGGATCTTTGGGCGCACCGAGGAACTGCTGTCCATCGGTTATCCCGTGAAAAAGCCCCATCGCTATGGCTTTTCGGTCGGCTACCGTTATGCTTTCGATTTGAAACTGTAAGCTGAGGCGATCCGGGACAGACCTTCCCCCATCCAGTAGGGAACCATTACCTCAGGAGGTTCAGTGGCAGAGTGCGAAATCAGGATCTGTAGCGGCTATCGCTGCAGCACCACCTTTCTCACCTGATCCAGTCCCTCGCCTTGCAGGCGGATGAGATAGATGCCGGAGCCCAGCCTGCGGTTTTGGCTGTCCCTGCCACTAAAGGTGAGGGTGAGCTCGCCCTTCTGGCTGATGGTGTTGCGGTCGACCAATTCGCCCCTCAGGTTGTAGATGCTGAGGGTGTGGTCCCCCGTGCCCGGTTTGAGCTGGAGCCGGATCTGGGCAGTGCCGGAAAAGGGATTGGGATAGATGCTCTGGATGCCGGCCAGGGCAGGAGCCAGCGGATCCTGGTTGGACACGGTGATGCTGTAAACACCTTCTGCAATTTCACTATCCGCATAGCCGTCCTTGAAGGCGCGGGCCAGGACGGTGGTGGTCGCCTCCAGATGGATGGGGTGGGTATAAAGCTCCGCAGTGGGGCCGGGTTCGGAACCATCCAGGGTGTAACGGATCTCGGCGCTTTCAGTGGCGCAACTGAGCGCCACATCCACCGCCGAGGAGTAATCCCCCGGCTCAGGATCGAAGGCAGGCGTTTCTACCTGCAGCAAGGGAAGCTGGAAATTGGCGATGAAATTCAGGTCAGAGCTCACTTGCACATTGTCCAGGGTGACGGATTGATAACTGGGATGGCTGGCGGTGATGCTGTAACTGCCCGGCAACAGGGAGAGGGCATAGGAGCCGTCGGGATTTGTGGAGGCGGAAACGATGTCGCAGCTCACGCAGGCATTTTCCAGCGGTGATCCGGCCAGATCGGTAACACTGCCGATAACGGTGCCATTGGCTGGTTTCGAAAGCAGATTGGACAGGGAGGGATAGGACAGGATGCTGCCATTGATGGCAACCACGTTCCACAGGAAATTCCCCGCGGGTTGCAGATGCCAGTCGTTATCGGTGAAGCCGGGTGTGATGATCTGAACGGGGGTAAGCAGGACACCGTTCTGAAGGCTGCCCCCAACCAATTCAAAGCGCCAGAGCTGGTAACTGTCCGCACCGGCCGGGGGGGTGTCCCACACCAGGTTCACCACATTGCCCTGGGCGGTTGCCACCACGTTGTCCGGGCTGTCACTGCCCAGGGTGGTTACGCTGGCCACATTGGAATAGTTGCTGTTCCCGTTGGAGTTATAGGCTCTCACCCGGTAGCTGTAGGTGGTGAGGGGAGTAAGGCCACTGCCGGTATAGACGGTGCCATTTTCTTCCACCCAGTCGATCAGGCTCCATACATTGCCGGTGAGGGTTTCGATATAGAATTCCTCCTCATCGGTGGAGTTGTCGGTCCAAGTGAGCAGGATGCGGGTGGGGGAAACGGGGAAAGCCGTCAGGTTGGAGGGCGCAGCCGGCGGCGCGTTGTGCGGCGGGAAGACGATATGGTCCAGCCAGGCGGTGTCGTTTCCGCTCACCGTGCCCTGGTCTTTGACATAGGCCCAGCTGAAGGTGCGGAATCCGGGCTGGACCGGATAGCTCTGGATCGCCCAGTCCTGGTTGCCGCTCCATTGATCCTGCTGCACTCCGTCGATATAGAAGCGGAAAAAGTCGTAATTTGCTTCGGAGGAGACCTTGCGGAAGAAGCTGATCTCACCGGGTTCGGTGATGATCAGATCGAGGCTGAGCGAGGTGCTCTGATTATGACTGATCGCTCCGGCCTGTGCGGCATAGAAGCCCGAATAGGTTTCCACCGATTGAACGGTCCAGGGGCTGGGACCCTGGTTCTGCCAGGCATAGAGGCTGAACTGGCCCGATTCGAATCCCTCATGGGCAGGCAGCAACAGCAGCACGGTGATGGCGGACTGGCGGTAATTTCCCTCATTGTCGGTCGCTATAGCCCGGATGATATATTCCCCGGGAGGAAGGCCAGCAGTGTCCCAAGTCCAGGAATAGGGGGCGGAATAGTCTGTGTGCAGGGGGGTGATGCCATAGCCGATGTAGAAATCCACGCTCACGATGGTGCCATCGTCATCGGTGGCGTTCACCTCCACGTTCACAAGGTTGCCCAGTTCATGGCCGGAGTTGTTTTCCGGTGCGGTGATCACGCAGTTGGGCACACCGGGAGCCACCAAGGCCAGGGCGCCATCGGCATTCACCATGCCATAACCGGTATAACGGTCCCAGCCCGGACCGCCGTCAATGGTCATGTCCGTGGCGCTGGTGGTGAGGATGGTGCGCACCTCGGCCGGAGTGAGGGCGGAATCTTTGGACAGCACCAGGGCTGCCACGCCGGCGGCATAGGGTGTGGCGCAGGAGGTGCCGTTGAAATTGGTGCTGTAGGAACCGTTCACGGTGGTGGCAGGCAGGATGGTGGCTGCCATGATGTCCACCGCTTTGGGATTGTCCTGGATATTCACACCATAGTTTGAACCCCACCAGTTCTGCCCGTCGGAGGAGCTGGGGCTTTTCCTCTGACCGGTGGGACTGGCGGCGCCCACGCTGATCACTGCGGTGTGGTTGGCAGGATAGGCAATGGCAGCGGCATTGGAATTGGCGGTGGCGGCAAAGATCACGCAGCCGGAATTGTAGGCATAATAGAGAGCATTGTCGCAGGCGGGGTTGTCGCCTTCGTCGGTGCCGCCTTCCGCCCCGAGGCTCATGCTGATCACATGCGCGCCATTGTCCCCGGCATGGGTGATGCCGTTGGTGATATAGGTGAAGGTCATGGAGCCGGAATTGTTCATCACTTTGATCGGCATGATCTTGCAGCCGCCGGCAACTCCGGCCACCCCGATCCCGTTGTTGGTAATGCCAGCGGCGATCCCGGAGCAACTGGTGCCGTGGCCATTGGAATCCATGGGATTGTCGTCGTTGGAACCATAGTCATAGCCGGCAACGCAATTGTCGGCCAGATCAGGGTGGTTGTAATTCACGCCACTGTCGATGATGGCAATGATGATGTTAGGGGAGCCAAAGACCTGCGCCTGGTCCCAGGCTTCGGGAGCATTGCTGTCGAAGCCTGCTCCGCCGCCGCCGGGTCCCTGTCCGGTGTTGTTGTGTCCCCAGTTCTGGGCATAGTAGGGATCGTTGGGCGTGATCTGGGTGTAGGCATAGTGTTCAAAACAGGAATCTTCGATCCAAGGGCTGGCCTTGAACACGGCCAGAGCCGCTTCCGGTGTACTGCTGCCGTCCAGACGGATCAGAAACCAACGGTCAAAGCCGTGCTCGCTTTCCCAGGCTTTGTTTTTCAGGCGGCGGTGCGCCCTGATCACGGCTGTGCCGCCAACCTCGGCCAGCAGCAGGTCCAATTCCTCCCAGCCAAAGCCGGTGGTCTCTTCATACAGGCCAATGGGCAGCCTGCTTCTGATCGCTGCCTCTGCGGTGAGTTTCACCTTCACCAAATCGCTGGCATAGAGGGGCCGTTCCCGGTTGGAACTGCCCGGGATCGCTTCGGCAGCAAGGCCGGCAATCATGCAAAGAACACTCAGAACGAATAAAAGTCTTTTCACAACAAAGCTCCTGATTCATGGCCCCGGCCAGGCTGGCAGCTGGATTGTCCAGGTGTGGCTTTACCCGGAGCCTGATTTTTAGCTGTTATTGCTTTACGCAAAAGCTGTTCCAAATCTGGGAACATATCTTTCCGCGGTCTGCCAACTGGCAATTTTTCCCCTCCTCCGGCATTGGCAAAGCTTAGGCTGCGGATTTTCCCCAGGGGTATTCATTTTCAAACAAACTCTTCTATTTGAATGACTCATGTAAAGAAAGCTGCCTTCTTTCATTCTCTGGCCCAAATCCTTTCGTTTGGAAGGTGGGAAGTTCAAGCGAATCAATGAGTTCAGCTTTCTAATAATCAAAGCAATCCCTTCCCCGTGTGAAATATTGCTTGACACATCACTGTATTCGATTTTTCTAACAACATGAAGCATTTCGTCAAGCACAGGAGGAAGAAATGAGAAATCTGATGGGAACTTTGCTCTGCTGCATTGCGCTGGCAACCTGCCTCGGTTTAAGCGCCCAAACCACTCCCGATTGGCTTTGGGTATCCACCGCCACCGGCGGGGGCGCTCAATGCGGACAATCCATCACCACCGACAGTCAGGGAAACCTGTATGTCACCGGCCACTTCGATGGCACCACCGTCTTTGGCTCCACCACCCTGGTCAGCAGCGGCGACTATGACATCTATGCCGCCAAGCTCGATGGTTCCGGCAACTGGCTCTGGGCCGTGAAAGCCGGTGGCAGCGGCGAGGATTTTGGCCGGGATATAGCCGTGGACAATGCCGGGAACGTGTATCTTACCGGCAGTTACAAAAACACCGCCAACTTTGGCGACATCCAGTTGACCAGTAATGGAAACCGGGACATCTTTGCCGCCAAGCTGGACACGAACGGAAACTGGCTCTGGGCCGTGGGAGCAGGAAGCACCGGCGAGGACCAGGGCTATGGCATCGCCGTGGACACCGCGGGCAACGCCTGCATCACCGGATATATCTATGACACCACCTGGTTCGGTGCCACCCAACTGGTTCCTTATGGCTACACGGATAGTTATGTGGCCCTGCTGGATACCGCGGGCAATTGGCTCTGGGCTGTAAAGGCCGGCGGCACGAACGCTGATGAGGGCAGGGATGTGGCCATTGACGCCTCCGGCAATATCTATGCGACCGGGACATTCCGCGGGAATGCCACCTTTGGCACCCACAGCCTGAGCAGCCTGGGCTCCAACGACGTCTATGCCGCCAAGCTGGACAGCTCTGGCAACTGGCTCTGGGCCAAAGGCGGAGGCGGCGATCAATATTACGATGAAAGCTGGGGCATTGCCGTGGACTCCAGCGGTAATTCCTGCATCACCGGATTGTTCTATGGCACTGCCCATTATGGCGACTTCAGCTTCACCAGCGTAACTTGGCAGCATGATGTGTTCGTGGCCAAACTGGATACCCAGGGCAACTGGCTGTGGGCCAACCACGCTGGAGGCATCGGCACCGACACGGGCTTGGGAGTTGCCATGGACGACGCCGGCGGGGTGTATGTGACCGGCAATTTCCAAGACACCATCGCCTTCGGCACCATCGAAGTTACTGGCCGGGGCCTGTCCGATATCTTCGCCGCAGGCTTGGACAATGCCGGAAACTGGATTTGGGCAGTGGAGGCGGGCAGCATACACAACGACTTCGGCTATGGCATCGCCCTGGATGGCAACTCTGACATCTTTCTGCACGGTTACTTCTCCAACACGGCTTGGTTCGGCCCGATCTCACTTGCCACCAGCGGCGGCTTTGACATCTATGTGGCCAAGCTGTCGTTCTCTGGTTCGGATGCCGATGACGAGCTGGCGCCGGAAACCAATGGCAGCTCTTTCCTCTATGATCCCTGGCCCAATCCGGTCCCGCCTGGTGGGAGGATCCAAGTCAAAGCCCGGGTGGCACTATCAGAAACAGCCAGCCTGGAACTTTACAATCTGCGTGGCCAGCGCCTGGAGCAGCACCTGATCCCCCCCGGGGAGCAGGAGCGCAGTTTGAACCTCAGTGGCCTGCCTTCCGGTGTTTATATCTGCTGCCTGCGCACGACAGGGCAGGTCAGTTCGAAAAAGCTGATCCTGCTGCGTTAAACCAGCGGCAAAGCTCTGCTCCAATCTTCCTTACGGGCTGCATCCGCTATCTATCTGAAGCCCGTCAGGTAGCAGGGACGGTCTTGCCCCAATCCTCCAAGCTTGAGGCTTCTCCCCAGAATTACAGGATCATATGCGCAATGACCTGAATATTATAAAAGATACATTAGGAGGCTGTCTGCGGTGAATTTTGTTCTTGACAAGATACCAGCATTCAGATAGCAAGGTTATATGAATTCACATCTTGGTGTAAGAATGAAAAAGGTATTGATTTGTAGTGCCTGTATCATCTTGATCCTGCTGCAGGGGTGCGGCGGAGAAAAGCGATTTCTCACTCACAAGCTCAGGATAGCCGATATCACGCGCAACGACGCTCCGGTCCACAGCTGGCTGTTTGCTGATCTGAAGGGCGAGGGTGCACAGTTCTATATATCCGCAGAGTCGATCAATGCCAAATTCCACGCTGTCCTGGTGAAGGACCTGGATGGCAGGATCATTTCCCAGATCAATGTTCCCCACAAAGTTCGCGGCCTAAAGGTGCTGAACGATCCCCGGAACGGCAGTTGCTGGCTGTTTTACAGCTTCAACGACCAGCACCGGGTTACCGTGGCAGCGGTGAATTATATCTGGCAAGTGCCCTTGCAGCGTCAGAAAAAGGTGTTTGAAGGAATCGGGAGGACAGACCGCCATCAGGACAATCCTGATCTGGAATGGTATGCCAACATCCAGCCCGAGCTGTTGGCGGACATTGATGGGGACGGTTCTCTGGAATTGGTTTGCCGTGCCTTGGATGCCTTTACGGTGAATCCCCGCGGGCTGGTGGTATACGATTTTGAGAGCGGCAGGATCAAATGGCGGCTGGATCTGCCCACCAGCCTTGCCTCGGTGTTGCTGGATGATTTTGATGGAGACGGCAATCCAGAGTTGATTTGTTCTAACTATGCCTTTAAGAACAGCCGGGAGGAGATACTGGGCATGGACGACGCCAACGGCTGGCTGCTGGTGATCAGCCCCCAGGGTGAACTGCTGCACCGGAGACGCAGTTTTGACGGCTATGGCGAGATCTTTCTGCAAGCCTGGGATCATGATCAGGACTGCATTAATGAGATCTATGCCGTAAATATCACCTGGGGCGCACAGAAAATCAACAACTCGGTGGAGGTCCTGCGTTGGAATGGAAACATGTTCAGAGTAAAGAAGCGCTGGACCACTCCGAGCACCTTCGAAAAACTCTATTCTCCCGCGCTTTTCAACACCCGCGATGCCACTGGAAGCCGGATCATCCTGGTGATCGACCGCCTGAGGGGATTGGTGATGTTGGACGACACTCTGGAACCGGTGGCAGAGCACAAACAGGAATTCATCCAAAAGGTCTGGGCGGTGGGAGACCTGAACCACAATCAGGTGAATGAGATACTGGCTCAGACTGCCGAGGACGATTTCCTGATCCTGGATGACAAGCTTGCCGTGCGGGCCAGGCTGAAAAATCCCTTCCGGGATCAAACCAATATCAGCGCCCATATCGTGGATACGGGACACGGCAGAGACCGGCTGATCGCCATCTGCAGTCCCACCCAGGTGCACTATTACCACTATCAGCCTGAACCGGTTCCGGTCTTACTCTATCGCTGGCTGGATGCCAATGCCCTGTTGATCAGCATCTTCCTCTTCTTTACCATCCTGGCGCTGCTGATCCATACTCTGCGGCGCCAGCGACTGTTTATCCTAGCGGTCAACAGTATGGAACAGGGCATCCTGGTACTGTCCAACACCCGGAGAATAGTGTTTTACAACCAGTATGTCAAATCCCTGCTCACCGAACCGGGGGATGGGAAGAGTCAGTTACCACTGCGTGATCTGCGGGAGAGCTTTCCGGACATCTATAATGCTCTGATCGGCATCAAAAGGGAAAAAACCAACTTTCACAGCACACGGCAACTACTGCCCCACACCCGCATTGAACACCAAGTGAACCTGTTCAAACTGCATGGCTTGCGCAAACGCTATCTGATCACCATAGTGCCACTGCTGCAGCCGGAATCTGTGCTGGGGGAGAAGATCGCCTGGGCGGATATTGCCCGCCGGCTCTCACACAATGTCCGCCGCCATATCACCAATATCATCCTGATGCTGGGCAACCTGCAGGAGGGCGAGCAGCAGAATTTGGCTCTGCAGGAGTATATTGCCCTGATGAGAGGCGAGATCGAGAAGATCAGGGTGTTCACCCATGCCTTCCAGAGGTTCTCCGAGCTAAGGGATTACGATCTGAAACAGCAGGATCTGCTCCCTTCGGTGGAGCATTGCCTCTCCCACCTGCAAATTCCGGACACGGTGAAGGTGATCAAGAACTGGCAGTTAAGCTCCGTGGCAGCCTTTTTCGAGCCGATCCGGTTCGAGGAAGCCCTGGCCAATGTTCTCACCAACTCGCTGGAAGCCATGCCCGAAGGCGGAACCCTCCATATCACGGTGAAGAAATTTTCCCTTCCCAACGGCTCCAGGGATTCGTTGAGCGTGCTGGTGGAGGTGGAGGATACTGGCTCGGGGATTCCCTTCAAATATCTGGAGGAGATCTGGAAACCCTTCTTTACCAATAAGAAAGATGGAACCGGGATCGGGCTGCCGGAATCCAAGAAGATCATCGAGTCCATGGGTGGCCGCATTGAGATCCAAAGCGAGGAAGGGGTGGGCACGGTGGTGTCGATCTGGCTGAAAGGAAGTGTCGATGAATAAGATCAGGATCCTCATCGCCGACGATGATGAGATCTTTCTGCGCCTGGTTTCAGCTTTGCTGCATAAGGCGGGCTATGAAGTGCACCAGGCGGAAAACACTGAACAAGCGTTGCTTGCGCTATCCCGGGTGAATCTGGACATCCTGATGCTGGATATGAACTTCCCCTCGCTGCAGGATGGGTTCGACCTGCTGCAAGAAGTCCACGCCAACTATCCCCGGCTGGAGGTTCTGATGGTTTCTGGCTCCGGACATATTCCTGATGCCGTCCAGGCCATGAAACTCGGAGCCTCGGATTTCATCGAAAAACCGTTGGAACCGGAGCACCTGCTTTTACGCATAGCCAAACTGGGCGAACGGCTGTTGAGCGAACGGAATTTGCACCGCCTGGCCAAATCCGCGATCGCCATGGTGGGCGTGTCCGCTGCGATGCAAAAGGTCTTTGACAGCATCATCCATGCCGCGGGTTTCGACACTCCGGTGCTGATCACTGGCGAGACCGGCGTGGGAAAGGAACTGGCAGCCCAGGCCATTCACCGCCTCAGCAGATTCGGTGACAAGACCATGCTCAGCATCAACTGCGCCTCCGTGCCCAAGGATCTGTTCGAAGCGGAACTGTTCGGCTACGAAAAGGGCGCTTTCACCGATGCGCAGGGCAGCCGCAAGGGCTACTTCGAATATGCCGAGAACACCAGCTTCTTTCTGGATGAGATCAGCGAATTGCCCCTTGCTCTGCAACCGAAGCTGCTGCGAGTGATCTCCGAGGGCGAAATGCAAAAGGTGGGGGGTAAGATCTTGAAAGTAAACACCCGCCTGATCAGCGCCACCAACCAGAACCTCAAGGCAGCCGTGGAGGAAGGACGCTTCCGCCAGGACCTCTTCTATCGCCTGCATGGGATCCATATTGAGATTCCGCCTCTGCGCCAGCGTCCGGAGGACATTCCCGCCCTCGCCCAGCATTTTATCACCCAATTCTGCTCCGCCAACAACATTATCCCCAAAAGTCTCTCTCCCGAAGCCCTGGCTTTTCTCACCAGCCAGCCCTGGAGGGGAAATGCTCGGGAATTGAAAAATTGCCTCGAAAAAGGGGTGATTTTTACCAAATCCGATGTCCTGGATGTGGTGGATTTTACCATGATTCCCGCCAAAGCTGCACAACCCTGCCTGGAAGGAAGCCAATCCTCTCTGCGCGAAGCAATTCACCAATTTGAAAAAGAATACATCCAGCAAAATCTCCAGGCCTGTGATTTTAGCATCAGCCGCACAGCCAAATGCCTGGGAATGGATAAGTCCAATCTGGCCAAGAAGATAACATCACTGGGCATTCTCCTGCGGAAGTAGGAGAGCCGGCTTGGGGGTTGTGGTATTATTCACCACGCCCTGCTCTGGCTCCGATCACATATTCCATTCTGTTCCAAACACTTATGCCGATACCTCCAATTGGTACAGTTCTTGCGTTATAGATAAGCATCGCGGGAGCTGATTTGTATCGTTCGGGAGTATTTGTATGGCCTGCAGGCGAGGTTTGTGGCAGCCTGGGCGATCAGGAAACTGCAAACAGGCGAGATTGCGAGGCAATTGTGGAAGAGATAGGTTGAAAGACAGTCCGGAACCTGGCCGCGCCCAGGTTCCGGCGTTTTTGTGTCTGATACGACAAAACCCCCATCCAGAGCCGATCCTGGCCAATCCCAAGCCATCCTGATCCATATTTATTCTGATCATAATTCTGATTCTAAACTCAATCTGCTTTATTTTCTGTTTAGAAAAAACAAGGCATGGCTCCCATTACCAATACGGAATCATTACGGAGTCATTACGGAGTTAATCCGTAATGACTCCGTAATGATTCCGTATTGCTAACGGGAGAGATAGGGGGAAAAAGGGAAAAAAGGGAAAAGGGGAGAAAGGGAAAAAGGGAAAAAGGGAAGCTTCGCCGAAGTGGAGATAGGAACCCAGGCATCCTGCCTGGCGAAAGGGAGAGGAATCCAGGCATCCTGCCTGGCGAAAGTAAGAGGAACCCAGGCATCCTGCCTGGCGAAAGGAAGAGGACCCCAGGCATCCTGCCTGGCTGAAAGGAAAGAACCTCAGTCATCAGCCTGGCGACCAGGAAGAGGAACCCAGGCATCCTGCCTGGCGAAGGTAAGAGGAACCCAGGCATCCTGCCTGGCGAAGGTAAGAGGAACCCAGGCATCCTGCCTGGCGTATATGAATGAACAACATCATCTAACGCCTGCTCTGTTTTTTCCAAAACAGAAGGACAGAGAGCAGGAGTTAATCTTCATGCTGCCAGGGAGAAGAAAGAAATCGTGTATCTCGTAACACCGATTTAAGAGTTTGTGAATAAAAGCAGAAGCAGCCCTTGATTAGCTCCGCAGGAGCGAAACAACTTAGCCCAGGGTGGTAACCCTGGGATCAGGAACCACCCCCAAGGGAAAAAGCCCCGGAGGGGCGGCACAGATGGTTGGGGAATAACGTTTTAGATCGGGGTGTCGCCCCTCCAGGGCTTGATCGTTGTTTATTATCTATCCTTGGGGTTCCGCTGCGCTTCACCCCAAGCTATGGAATGTCGCGCTTCCAGCGCTATTAACGCCATCAACTCCGCCCCTCCAAGGCTTGATCGTTGT
>Ga0136653_10001833_pt1 | contig 11622 bp, 11 predicted proteins | sample LakKivw275mmetaG_FD_94866 | JGI IMG/M metagenome (GOLD analysis project Ga0136653, IMG submission 94866) | Anoxic lake water microbial communities from Lake Kivu, Rwanda to study Microbial Dark Matter (Phase II) - Lake Kivu water 275m metaG... | ecosystem: Environmental > Aquatic > Freshwater >... | reverse complement strand
GGAGGCACGCTATCCATGTGGCCGTGGAACAGCAGAGCCAACGGTGAGTCGGTCTCCCTCCCATGTATGGTGGCGAGCAGGTTGAAGCGCTCTGCTGTGACCTCCTGCCGTTCAATATGCAGCCCGGCTGCCCCCAGTGTCTGGGCGATATACTCACCCAACGGCCCTTCATTGCCGTTCACGCTGGGGATGGCAATGATCTGTTGTGCAATTTCGATCACCCGCGCAGGGTCTATGGTGGCGGACCCTGGCGCAGTGCTCATGGCGTTGGCCAGCCGTTTCTCTTCCACAGCTTGACCGCCTCTTCCCGACAAAGAGCTAAGGCTCGCTGCTCGTCCACGCTTCGGAACTTGCCGTGGCGTAGTATGACCTCTCCATCCACAATCACTGTGTCTACGTCGGGGCGTTCGCAGGTACTGACCACATAGTTCACGACATTGGCCTCAAAAATCGGCACCGCACTGCGATCGGTGAGCAACACCAGGTCAGCTTTCTTGCCAACTTCCAGAGAGCCGATTTCCTGCTCCATCTGCAACGCCTTAGCGCCCTCAATGGTCGCCATCTCTAGGACCTGCTGATCGGGCAGCAGTTCCAGGTTCTCATAACGGATGCGGTGGATCATCTGCGCAGTGCGCATGATCTCGAACATGGAGTGGGTCTGCCCATCGGTGCCAAGCCCAACGGTCACCCCAGCCTTGATGAATGGCATCATGTTGGGCCAGAAGCCAAAGATGGCGTTCGATTCGGCGTTGTGAGCCACCTTGACATCGTACCTGCGGAAAATCTCCGGGTCCTCCAAGGGGTCAATGTAGCTGCAGTGGAACAGGAGCACATCTGGGCCGAGGAAGCCGATGTCCTCCAGATAGCGGGTAGGGCGCTTGCCGAAGCGCCTGGTTGTATCAAAGGTGTGCCAGCGGTCATCCGCCATGTGCATGAAGATCTTGGCCCCCGTGCGATTGGCCTCTTGCCGTACCTGTTGAAGCAATTCGGTGGAGCAGGTGAACGTAGTGTGCACACCAATACGGCTGGTGATGCGGCCACCGCGCGCCTTGACTTTCTCGTAGAACTTCAGATTTTCTTGAAGGCCAAGCTGGGCATTCTCCTCGCTAATACGTCCCGTGGTTTCGAAGGACAGCACAGCACGGATTCCTGATTCCAGAGCTGCTTTGTCCACGGCGTCCAGTGCGCCGGGAAGAGCGTAAGAACCTTCGGCAGTGTCAGCAGTGGTCGTAATTCCGCTGCGGATGTGCCCTAGACAGTTGGCTAGCGTGCCAATGTACATCTGCTCCTGGGTCACACGGTCTTCAAGGAGTGGAAGCCAGAATCTTTCCATCCAGGAGATGAAGGAAAAGTCGGCTTTTTCAAACCCAGAGTAGGGTATACTGCGGACCACAGCACTGTATAGATGGTTGTGACAACTGACGAAGCCGGGGATAACCACGGTGCCGCTGGCGTCAATCACTTCGTCATACTCTGATTCATCATAGTGAACCTGAGACGCTGGTCCAATCTGGGTGATGCGTTCGCCCGCGATGCAAATCGTGCCATTGCGGAAGATTCGCCGTTGTTCATCCATCGTGACAACCAAACCATTCTTTAGCAGTATTTTGGCCATGCTTTAACTCCTTCTTCAGCAATTATCTATTGCTGCTCACCCATGTGGCGGAGTTGGGCTAACCCACTGGCGCCCCCAACCCGGAGCATCTCGATGTCTGTCGAATAAGCGATGAATCTCATCCCCTTGGCCATCCAGGCCTTGAGCGTCTCCACGTTGCCAATATGTATGCCCGAAGGGATTCCATACTTCAGGCAAGCATCAACTACCTTCTGCACTCCGTCAGCCAGCAGGGGGTTATTCAGGTCCTCAGCTACATTGTAGGAGAGTGCCAGATCATTCGGGCCAATGATGGCCGCATCCACTCCCGGCACCGAAACCAACTCTTCGATGTGTTCAATGGCACGTCGGCGTTCGATTTGGATAATGGTCAGGTTCTGTTGATTGGCGAAACGGGTGAATTCGAGTTGGTTTGCCTTGCAGTAGTCATTGTGGCCTTTCACCACCGAGCAGCCTCGTTCGCCAAGGGGCGGGAACTTGGCATAGCGGACGATCTTTTCGACTTGTTCCCTGGTCTCAACGCGGGGGACCATGATCCCTTGTGCTCCTGCATCAAGCGCACGGGCGATGAGGTGGTATTCCCCGCTTGGCACTCGGACTAGAGGGCAAACCCCGACTAGCCTAATCACCTTGATCAGATCAGCGACGGTCTCCATGCTGTATGAGCCATGCTCCATATCCACAAAGATGAAATCAAAGCCAACGTCGGCCAGAATCATCGGCACTGCTGGCGAGCGTAGCTCCTGGAGCATAGTGCCAAAGACTGGTTTGCCCTGTGCTAGTATTTCCTTGACCTTGTTATGCCGCATATGAGCGACCACCCTTTACGATGAGGTTCTGCGGTGAGGCCAGACTTCAGGGTTGATTAAGAAACTCGGATGCTTACCATGTAGCACTTTCAGGGTTTCAGAGGCTACAGTGATGCCCATACGGGCTCGTCCCTCCTCGGTAAAGCTGCTTACATGTGGTGTGACCACCACATTGTCCATTCTAAACAAGGGGTTGTCTGCTGCTGGTGGCTCTTTCTCGAAAACATCGAGACCGGCGCCGGCTAACTGACCGGCGCGCAGGGCCTTGATCAACGCTGCTTCATCTACCACTGGCCCGCGGGAAGTGTTGATCAGGAACGCAGTGGGCTTCATGGCGGCGAGCTGGGACTTACCGATCAAGCTGTGCGTCTCTTCAGCTAATGGCGTGTGCACAGTTACCACATCAGAGCGAGACATCAGATCCAACAGATCTGAAACAGGCTCTGCTCCTTGTGCACGGACTTGCTCTTGATCCACGTAAGGGTCATAGACCAGAATCGGTGCATCCAGTGCGGCGTGGCAGATGGCCGCCACTCGCTTGCCGATGTGCCCGAAGCCCACCACTCCGATGGTCTTGCCTTGCAGTTCGGTGCCGAACACCTGGTTGCGGATCTCAAAGCAGCCAGATCGTAACCCATTCTCCAACACCCGTATGCGCCTAGCCAGCATGAGCATCAGGCAGAGGGTGTGCTCTGCCACGGACTCGGTAGGGGCCTCAGGTGTGTAGATTACTGGGATACCAGCACAAGTGGCCGCCTCTATGTCCACGGTGTCCGTGCCTGCTCCCGGCCGGCCAATCACCTCCAAACGACGGCCAAGCTCAATTTCCCGTGCGCGGATCGGAAAGCCGGTGGAAACAATGACCCCGTGGACTTCAGGAAGGATAGCGGTGAGTTGCTCTACCGAGGCTTGGTAGGCCTCAATCACTTCCACCTCTTGTCGGAGCAGGGAAACCGCTTGGGGGTGGATCGGCTTGTCCAGGAGTACCTTCTTCATAGGAATGACCTCTATGGGATGACTTATACGGCTTGGCCTTCAGCCCTTGCGAAAGAATGGATAAGCATCTGGCTAGGCCTCCTTCATAAAACTATGATGTGCTAGATGTTACGTCTAGGAAGCGACATCGAACCCTGTGTAGCCAACGCAGGTTTGGGCGCCGTTGTTGACAGAGCAGCTTTGGCTTCTTGAGCATGTCTTTCTGTAACTCCTAGCAGCCGTCGCATCGCGGCTTCGGCCTTGGATGGGTTGCGTTCGCGGATCGCCTCCAAGACCTTGCCGTGGCGTGCGAGGCCAGCAGCAGTCAGAGGGACGGCTTTAATGAACCGCTCCAGTGCAGTCAGCAAAGTTTCAGTGAAGCATACTAACAACTGGTTGCCGGTAGCCTTAGCTAGCGCGAGGTGAAAGCGGATGTCAGCGTCTTCGCGGAACTTCTTATCCCGGCGGTGGAAGCCCTCGGCCATAGCCTCAAACGCCCTGGCGATTTCCTCAATTTGTTCATCACTGGCGCGGTTTGCGGCGACGCGGGCTGAACCAACCTCAAGGATATAGCGGGCTTCCATAATGGCTTCGACCTGGCCAGTTTCGAGGAGGACGGCCCAGTCGAAGTTTCTGGAGATAGGGCTTAGTGACGACTCGGTCACGAACATGCCGATGCCGCGACGGATCTCAATAATACCCATCGCTTGCAGGGAGCGGAGTGCCTCGCGCAGTGAGGCTACGCTCACACCTAGCTGGCGGGCCAGGTCTCGTTGTGAGGACAGGGGGGCGCCACGAGGGAGGCTGCCAGACGAGATCTCGTCCAGCATACGTTGAACAATGATCTCCGATACAGTGTAGGCACGGACAGTCTCTGGCATAGCTGCTCCACTCTTGGACACTGTTCTACTGTTCAGCAGTTCAGAACAGTTCCTTTATAGCATATTCTTGGCGAAAAGTCAAATAAAAAGACCATCCCGGAGGTTTGCAAACCTCCGGGATGGTCTTTCTTAGTATACGTCCGAAATCCTGCGTTTGAGATATTGACCTTGCCCTGGTGGTCCGACAAACGTGCCATGGTGGACGATGACTCTCCCGCGCAGAAGGATTGTTTCAGGGTATCCAACAAGCTCCATTCCCTCATAGGGAGTATAGTCCACATTGTGGTGGAGGAAGTGATGGTCTAACACGACTTGCTTATGAGGGTCAAAGATCACTAAGTCGGCATCAGCTCCTACCGCAATTTGGCCTTTTTGCGGAACTAAGCCAAACAGCCGCGCAGGCTCGGAGCAACAAACCTCTACCCAGCGCGAAAGCGAAAGTCGCCCTTCTTTTACACCAAAAGTATAGAGCAGTGCTAAGCGAGTCTCTACACCAGAGATTCCGCCATGAATCTGATCAAAGGCATCACGCCCTTTGTCCTTCTGCCCCACGAAGAAAGACGGGCAGTGATCCGTCGCTACCACTTGTAGATCACCACAAGCTAAAGCTTTCCACAAGGCCACCTGGTCAGAGTATTCTCGCAGTGGGGGTGACATTACAAATTTAGCCCCTTCAAGCCCAGGACGTTCGTACTCTGCGCTGGTCAATAGCAGATACTGCGGGCAGGTTTCGCCATACACGGGCTGGCCGTGCAATTGCGCCTCGCGGATGCGTTCCAGCGTGTCAGCGCAAGAAACGTGGACGATGTACGGTGGAAGATCAGCCAGCCGTGCCAGAGCGATGACTCGACCCGTGGCTTCTGCTTCCATGTATGACGGGCGAGATAGAGGATAGTAGCGGGGAGCTGTTTTCCCCTCGCCTAGAAACTTCTCTATCAAGTAAGCAATCGCATGGTGGTTCTCCGCATGAACGATAGGCAAGCCCCTATTCTGCGCCAGCGCAGCAAAGACATTCAAGAGCGCTCTGTCCTCCAGGCGCAAGCCCTCATAGGCCATGTACAGTTTGAAAGAGGTACAACCCTGGTCCATGACTGCCGGGATTTCTGCCAAGCGTGATGGATCATCAGTAAAAAGGCTCATATGTAGGCCATAGTCTACAACTGCTTTGCCTTCGGCTTCTGCTTTCCGTTGCTGAAGGGCATCCACCAGGGATTGGGTACCTTTGGGCTCCACGAAGTCAATCACAGTGGTAGTGCCGCCATACGCTGCCGCCACCGTACCGGTGTAGAAGTCATCGCTAGAGACGTCCAGATGCACATGCACATCAATAGCTCCAGGTAGGACATAGCGACCAGTAGCGTCCAATTGCTCTTTGCCAGCGAGGTCTTCACCGATCGCTATGATGTGCTCACTTTGAATACCTACATCGGTTCGCCGCAGGCCCCCTGGGAGGATGAGCATGCCATTCTTTATTACCAAGTCCATCATGTTGTTGCTTCTTCTTTCGCGATGATCTCTGCATGCCTGTCCACTTCCCATCTTTACTGGGCTTTACCGCTCCGTTCTTACCTTGACCAGCGTAACCGAGGACAGCACGAACAACGCACCGTAGATGCCAAAGATCACCAGGTAGCCCAGGCCCTTCTGGTAGGCATTGAAGAAATCGGCCATCGGCCCGCCAATGCCTGCCCCGACGACACCGGCACCTGCGCCAGCCAGGTTGGAGACACCCAGGTATAGCCCCGCCTCTACAGGCGGTACCAGTTCGGTTCCCAAGGCCCAGTTGACAGTCATAAAGATGCCCACCGACAGGCCGATGATTATCCCACAGATCGTCACCATTGTCATATTATAAGCGAAGAACAGCAAGAAGGTGCCAATGGCTGCGACCACGCCGGCCAGCGCCACCAGCGATTTGCGCCCCAACTTGTCAGCCAGCCAGCCACTGGGCAAAGCGGACAACAGGGTAAAGATGCCCACTATCATCATCAAGTTACCGGTAGCCGTGGCAGCATTGGGCACCTTTACTACGTCCTGCAAAAAATAGAGGGCAAAACCCTGGATGGAGCCTACGGCGGCCAGGTAGAGCAGGCGATTGATCACCCACCAGGTAAAAGAGGGATACTTCTGTGCTCCCATTCCAATGCCCACCCGCGCACTCCACCACACCCCAACGATAATGGCCCCAGCCATCGCCACTAGGCCCGCTATCCCTACGGCGACCAATTGTACAGTGCCCCTCCCTGCAAGTAACCTCCCGGCGAATGCTACCAGGCCACCAAATACGGTGGTCACCACAGTGAAGATCAGCGTTAACAGAACGATACGTATCAGGGCTGGCGATAGCGGCTCTGTCACCTTCTTGCGCAAGGGTTCTTCGCGAACGGCCAACACGGTGATCAACATGGTGACCAGCAGGGAAGCCATGACGACGAGGATGGCAGCCCATACCTTTCCAGCTCCCACCAGACGACCCGCGGTGAAAGCCACCAGGACGACCGGCAACAATTCCATCATCGCTTTGACCCCGGAGGCTCGTCCGCGTTGGTCTTCAGGCACCAGGTCGGGGATGATGCCCTGCAGGGCACCGTGGGCCACATTGGAGGAGAATTGCAAGAGCAGCACAGCGGCAAAGAGCAACCAGTAATTGCCCGCGAGGCCAACGAGGGCCAGGAAGACCAGGTCTAACACCGTGCCCACGAGAATAAAAGGACGCCGCCGTCCCCAGTGCAGCGTGCTGCGATCGCTGAGCAGCCCTGCTGCTGGCTGGATCAGAATGGCCATGATAAGCCCAGCCGAGCGCAACATACCAAGGTAGGTGCCCTTTACCGCATCCCCTACGAATTGGGCGACCAGGAAGGGCAAAATGATGGGCGTCAGGCTGACGGAGGCCATGTTCAGACCGAGCCAATAAATGTTGTAGGTGATGTAATCATACCAACGCATCCGCTTCATAGGTGACCTCCTCTCTAAGTTGTACACGAACGAGGTTCTATTTCGATCTGCGCTCCCAGAGTGGCGCCTCACTGACAATAACCCGTCGTGTGGCTATATACCACTGAACAACCGTGCGGAAGCGATCTGGGTAGTCCAGCATGGGCCCCACCTGCACGCCATGTACCCGATCATCAACCGCATAGCTGTATATCGGGTGATAGAGGGGCAAAGCTGGCACATCCTCGGCAAGAATGCGCTGCAATTCGCGGTACAAAGTGGCCCTGCGCTGTGGGTCCATTGTGCGACGTGCCTCCTCCATGATCAGATCGGCCTGTTCGTTTTTGTAACCCGTAAAGTTCTGCCCCAGGCCAAACTTTTGTGTGGAGTGCCACTGTGGATAAGGGTCTGGATCCGCAGGCAACCGCTGCCACTCATAAAGGATAGCATCGTAATTTCGTGGCGCCAGGAAGTCACGCACCACACCAGCCACACCAGCCGTCTGCGGCACGGCTTGTATGCCAACCTGTGCCCATTGGCGCGTCAATTCGTTGATGATTTTGACCCGTATCTCGTCATCGTTGGTCAACAGCGCGAACTGCAAACGGAGGTCGCCCTTTTCACGCACTCCATCCCCATCTCTGTCGCTCCAACCTGCCTGCTCTAGAAGGGCGCTGGCCTTGGCTGGATCATACGTATATTGAGGAGCATGAGCCTCGTAGGCCCACGAAGACGGCATAACCGGCCCATTGGCTACCAGAGCTTGCCCATTCAAGATCTGGTCAATGATTTTTGGCCTGTCGGTGGCCCAAAGCAGAGCCTGTCGCACCTCCTTTTCCTGGAAGACCGGCCGCTCCAGGTTCAGAAAGACAAGTCCATAGCCATAGAGTGGGGCGGAGTATAGCTGCAATTTATCTTCGGCAAGTACTTTGGCTATGTACTCGGGTGGGACACGGCTGAGGCCAAGGATTTCACCGCGGTGATAAGCAGCCAGCAAACTAGGATAATCCGGGTAGAAGATGAACTCGATCTTGTCTAGGTATGGGCGTCCGGCATAAAAGTCCTTATTGACGGTGAGCAGTACGTGTTGGGAAGTTACCTCGCTTATCTTGAAAGGTCCAGTGCCCACCGGGTGCATGTTGAAGGGGTGATGGGGGAGTAGTCTTGCAGGTACATTCTTTAGCAAGTGAGCTGGGAGCAGGCCGATGGTAGTGTAGCTGAGAAAAGGCGCAAAGGGCTCTGCCAGAATAAAACACACGGTATAGGGGTCAGATCGTTCAACTTTCACTGCGCGCCACAACTCTGCCAGTTCTGGCTGCCCTTGAAAGTCCGGCGCCTGCAAGACATTGATGGTAAAAATAACGTCATCAGCGGTAAAGGGCGTCCCATCGTGCCAGCGTACATCCTTACGCAAGTGAAAAGTGTAGCATAAGCCGTCGGCAGAAACGTCCCATGTATCAGTCAGGTCTGGCATGATCTGCCCATGCTCATCAACGAGGGTCAGCCCATTGAAGATAAGTGCTGCCAAATCGCGGTCTACATCATTATAGGCGCAGAGCAACGGGTTTATGTAGTGCGGGTTGCCAGCGACGCCTTCAATGTATGTGCCGCCATAATCTGGGACAATGGCTGTGGTCGTGTTAAAAGCCGTATATCCGGTCAATGCCAGGATAAAAAACACGGCCAGCACTGCAATGACGGTTTGCCAGCGCATGCTTGTGCCCAGTTTCGTCGTTCTCAGGCCTGAAAGATCACACTGAGCAGAGAAAAGACAAAGAAAGCCAGGATCACAGCGATAGTAACATTGAATAACGTCTTCTCGAAGCCCCGGCGCGTCTTGTACACCCCACCTTCGCCACCAAACATACGACTCAAGCCACCGCCCTTGCTCTGCAAGATAACTAGGGCGACGAGCGCAGCGGACAATATAATCTGTACGATGTTCAAATACTTAGCCAACTGCGAAATGCCTCCTTAATGGTAAAGTAATACCAATTATATCACACTCTGACCCATACCAAAAACAAGGCCACTGCGTAAAGAGTGCCGTGTTGCGGCTGACTATTCACTCGCTGTCAACTGCCTGCTGCCAACTGAAAACCGTTAACTGGGTTTGACTTTTATCCTCTGGTGTGCGAAAATAGCACTGTGTCCATTATTGATTTTCACACCCATGTATTTCCGCCCGAAATTATTGCCAAACGCAATGTGTACTTACAGCGCGACGATTGGTTTCGGCAGTTGTACGCTGATCCAAAGGCCCGAATGGCCAGTACTGATGCCCTTATTGCTTCCATGGACCGGTGTGGAGTGGACGCTGCCGTGACCTTTGGTTTCGCCTGGGCGGATCAGGCACTTTGCCGCGACGCCAACGATTACGTGCTGGAGTCCATGTCCCACTGGCCTGATCGTCTGTATGGTTTCGCCGTGGTAAATCCTGTAACCAAGGGAGCGGCAGCGGAGCTCGAGCGTTGCATGCAAAGGGGATTGCGTGGCCTTGGTGAGTTAATGCCAGACGGGCAAGGATATACGCTGGACAACCCGCGTCTAGATGACATCGTGCAGCAAATGGTGCATTGGAAGTGTCCCGTGCTCATTCACAGTGGCGACCCAGTAGGTCATAACTATCCGGGCAAAAGCAGGAGCACGCTGCAATCTTTCTATCAACTGGCTCTACGTCATCCCGCAGCGACACTGATCGCTGCACACTGGGGAGGAGGCCTTTTCTTCTACGAACTGATGCCAGAAGTCCGGGTGACGCTCCGGAACGTCTACTATGACACCGCTGCCTCGCTGTACTTGTATCGGGATGACATCTTCCCTCTAGCGGCATGGATTATTCCCGAGAAGGTTCTCTTCGCCACAGATTATCCCCTGCTTGGCCAAGGGCAGTTGTTACGCCACGTTCGTGAAGCTGGGCTCTCGAGCGATGCACTTGAATTAGCATTAGGTGGCAATGCGGCCCGACTTTTGGCAAAAAGCTAACTCTTGCCTTTGACGGTGCCAACAGCCCCAGGTGTTACTGTGGTCTAACTTTGAGGCTTGGGCTATTGTTCATCTGGTCATTGAGCATTGGGATTTGCACTAGGAGGTTAACCAAATTATGGAGCAGATTCGAACCTTTGTTGCTATTGAACTGGACGAGGCAATGAAATCTGCCCTTGGACAGGTACAGGCGCAACTCAAAGACGCCAAAGTGTCCCGCATTGGACGCTGGGTGTCGCCAGATTCCATTCACCTGACACTCAAGTTCCTGGGCAATGTACCTGTGAACCGTGTGGAAGAGATCAAGGAGGCAATCAACCGCGCCTGCGGGTCATTTGCGTCGTTCCAGATTTCTCTGGCTGGTCCCGGCTGCTTTCCAGATGTGCGACGACCACGCGTGATTTGGATCGGCATTGGCGGCGACCTGGAGATATTGATCCGACTGCAACGCTCCGTGGATTCGGCGTTAAGCAGCCTTGGCTTTACAGCGGAGAAGCGGGGCTTTCAGCCCCACCTTACGTTGGCGCGGATCCGGGATGATGCCCGGCCTCGCGAACGCGAGGAAATGGGCAAATGGGTGGCAGTAGCAAAGGTTGACACGCCGGTCTCAATGATGGTGCGCAAAATCAGCTTGATGCGCAGCGATCTGCAGCCCACCGGAGCGGTGTACACACGCTTGGCGGCGATTCCGCTCCGTGGGCAGCAGTAAATGGAAGGACAAGAAGATGTTCGTAGCAGTAATCGGAGATGGCCGCTGTTCAGCAGACGTGGCCGCACTGGCTGAAGCCGTGGGACGCGAACTGGCAAGGCGAGGTGCCGTGCTGGTATGCGGCGGTCTGGGCGGGGTGATGGAAGCTGCTTGCAAGGGAGCCAAGGCCGCAGGCGGACTGACCATAGGCATTCTGCCTGGAACGTCGCGCCAGGATGCTAACCCTTATGTTGACGTGCCCATTGTCACTGGTATGGGCGAGGCGCGCAATGTGCTCGTTGTTCAATCAGCCCAGGCAGTGATTGCCGTTAGTGGCGAATATGGCACCCTTTCTGAGATTGCCCACGCGCTCAAACTCGGTATACCAGTGGTAGGCCTGCACACCTGGCAACTGGCCAAGAACGGACAGGAACGCCTGGCCATCGTCCGAGCGCAAACACCGCAGGAAGCAGTAGAAAGAGCCGTGGCGCTTGCGGTGGCTTAGAGCTCTGCAAATACCAGGGAGGTCATCATGCACTTTCATGACCGTCGCGAAGCAGGGCAACTCCTGGCCAAGGAGCTAGTTTCGCTGCGTGATCAAAAGAACTTGATCGTTCTGGGCGTTCCACGCGGTGGAGTAGTAGTGGCTTATGAGGTGGCCAAGGGGTTGAGAGCTCCTCTGGATGTATACATTACACGCAAGATCGGCGCACCCTACAACCCGGAACTGGCCAT
>Ga0136653_10001830_pt1 | contig 11623 bp, 12 predicted proteins | sample LakKivw275mmetaG_FD_94866 | JGI IMG/M metagenome (GOLD analysis project Ga0136653, IMG submission 94866) | Anoxic lake water microbial communities from Lake Kivu, Rwanda to study Microbial Dark Matter (Phase II) - Lake Kivu water 275m metaG... | ecosystem: Environmental > Aquatic > Freshwater >... | reverse complement strand
TAATTTTAATAATCAAAACGGATAAGTTCAAAGAATATCTTGATAAAAAAGAGGTTAAGTAGGTGAAAGAGGTATACGTTATCGGTTCTTACTCCACGCAGTTCAAGAGATGGACCGAGAAATCGGTTAAAGACCTTACCAGGATGGCTTTCCTTGGCGTGCTAGAGGATGCTGCAATAGATGGCACGGATATCCAATCTGCCTGGTTTTCCAATTGCGGCTGGGGATTTGGCATGCCGCCCAGAGAAAATGATCCTGGCTCTATCGGTCAGATGAGCTTAAGGGGTCACATAGCTCTCGCTCCACTCGTCCAGGAAGGTTTGTTCCCCAAATCAATCCCGATATATAACGTTGAAAGCGCATGTTCAAGCGGATCTGTGGCTTTTAATGGGGCCTGGAAAGACATTCTGTCAGATCAGTGTGACCTTTCTCTTGCCATAGGCGCCGAAAAGGTCTTTTTCCCCAACCATCTCGATAAGGTTATAGAGAATATAGGCAGTGGCACAGATATAGCCGAACTTCCCCGGTTGGCAGAACAGTACAGGAAGATTTGCGAGCTTAGCAACAAAGAATGGGGCATGAAGACCGACCATACCTTGCTCATGGATGTTTACGCCACGCTGGCAGCATGGCATATGTGGAAATGGGGCACCACGCGTGAGCAAATTGCAACAGTGGCCTCTAAAAACCACTTCCACGGTTCATTGAACCCCTTAGCTCAATATCAGTTTGAGGTACCGGTTGAAAAGGTACTTAGCGACTATGTTGTCAGCTGGCCGCTTACGCGTGCCATGTGCTCACCGATCGGGGACGGTGCAGCAGCAGCCCTGCTATGCTCAGCCAATTACTTAAACAGGTTACCTGTAAGCATACAGAAAAGGGCTGTCAAAGTCCTTGCAAGCGCGGTAGCGACGGGATACAGGCAAACAATAGATGGCCCCTCTATCTCATATTGGGCAGCAGAACGGGCATACAAAATGGCCGGCTTAAAACCCGAGGATATTTCGCTGGCAGAGACTCATGATGCTACTGCGATCGCTGAGATTGCAATTACGGAAATGCTCGGATTCTGCCCTATGGGACAGGGTGGTAAATTCGCCGAGTCGGGCGCAACCAGATTTGACGGCAGCAAGCCGGTAAATACGTCAGGCGGGCTTGAATCCAAAGGCCACCCTATTGGAGCGACAGGACTTTCACAAATAAATGAAATTGCCATTCAACTTCGGGGTGAGGCAGATAAAAGACAGGTTAAAAATCCGCAGATCGGACTGATCGAAAATGGGGGCGGTGTTGTCGGATTCGATGAATTCTGTTGTGCAGTTACGATTTTAACAAGAAATAAAGGAGGCAAATAACATGTCGGGAGATATCCAAACAGCGCAGGCTCTTTTTATCAACGCTTTCAAGAAACACAGGGACCGTTTATTTTGCAGGGTGGATGGCCTTGATTATAAATATCTCGATATTGACAGGGCTTCTAACAGGGTAGCCAATGGTATTCGAAAACTCGGATACAAAATAAATGACAGGCTCGCTATTATCCTTCCTAACGGTATTGATTATGTTGTGGCGGATTTCGGGATATTGAAATCCGGTACCACTCTGGTGCCGCTTAATCTCAATGTTAGTGAGAGCGACATCGCCTATATCCTAAAAGAGGCAGATGTCAAAATGGCAATCATCGATGCGTCATTCGTAGACAAAATGAAGGCTATGCTAGCTAACCTGCCTGCGCTCAAACATATTGTTGTCGTAGGCGGAAATTCTGGTGGAAAATACATCAGTTGGGATGATTTTAAGAACAAACAGCCCGATCGCGAAATAATTCCTGATTCTGCACCTGACGATGATGCAGTTATTGCCTTTACAGGCGGGACCACCGGCAAACCCAAGGGTGTAGTTCTGAGTCAGAAAGGGGTTTTCTTCGATATGGTGGCCCACAGTGTTGACCTGCCTTATCAGACCGATGACAGAATGCTGCTTATGACGCCGCTGTCACATGGAGCAGGCACGTTAATGCTGGCTGGAACGGTCAAAGGTACAAATTTTCTCATTGAAAAAACCGTCGATCTCGTCCGCGCACTCGAGTTGATCGAGAAGGAAAAAATAACCACTATCTTCCTGGTCCCCACTATCATATACGTATTGCTCGAATTCTTGAAGCAGAAACAATATGATACCAGTTCACTGAGATTAATTGTCTATGGCGCCGCGCCCATTTCGGAAACGCGCTTAGCTGAAGCACTGCAAACGTTCGGCCCCGTGCTGGTGCAGGGATACGGACAGACTGAGTGTCCAAATATGATCACGACTCTAACGGTTGAAGATCACATTAAAGCGCTGGACCATCCCTCCCTGCTTCAGAGCTGTGGCAGACCTGACATCATGGTCTCCCTCAAAATTGTTGACGATTCCGGCAATGAACTACCTATTGGCCAAATCGGGGAAATCATCATTAATACTCCGTATACGATGAAATGCTATTTAAATCAACCGGAACTCACAGCCAAGACTATAGTAGATGGCTGGTTACATACGGGTGATATGGGTAGGGTGGATGAGGAGGGCTATGTTTATATCGTCGACCGTAAAAAGGACATGATAATCAGTGGTGGCATGAACGTGTTTCCGACGGAGGTCGAAGAGGTAATCAGGAAACATCCACAGGTTAACGAGGTTTCAGTTATCGGGGTGCCTGATGATCATTGGGGCGAGGTCGTAACCGCCTGCGTTGTGCCCAAGGGTGATGTTAGCGAAGAGGAGATAAAGAACTTCTGTAAGGATAGACTATCAAAATATGCTCAGCCGAAAAAGGTCATTTTTAAAGAGCAATTACCGCACACCTTAATAGGGAAAATCGATAAGAAAGCCTTGCGCGAGCCTTACTGGCAGGGTAAAACCAGAAGGGTGAACTAGATCTGCCCTCCATTATAGTAGCACCACTGCGGACTATTGTTTGATAACCAAAATTAGGAGGAGTTTAGTGGCTGAAGACACCGTCGATTCAAAAAAGTACAAAGCCGGCAAGGGGGCCTCGCTTTATATCCTGATAATCTGCACACTACTCTACATGATCAACTACATGGACAGGCAGGTATTAGCTGCGGTGGTAGAACCGATGAAAGCCGCCCTGAACCTGAATGATGGCGATATAGGGGTTATTGGTTCAGCATTTATACTCAGTATGGCACTTTGCTCTTTCCCGGTAGCCTACATGATTGACCGCTGGAGCAGGCGCAAGGCAATGGCAATTATGGCAATTTTCTGGAGTTTTTTCACTTTTCTGACCGGCAAAGCCTGGAACTTCTGGTCACTGTTTATACCGCGCAGCATGGTCGGTGTTGGCGAGGCTGGTTTCATGCCCGGCGGTATAGCAATGATTGGGGCTGCCTATCCTGCAAAATCACGCGGTGCTGCCCTGGGCATTTTTAACATAGCAGTGCCACTTGGAGTGTTACTGGGATCAGTGCTGGGAGGAGCGATAGCCAAAAGTCAGGGCTGGCAAGCGCCTTTTCTTTATTTCGCTATTCCCGGCGTCATCCTCGGCATACTGGCACTTTTTATGAAAGACTACAAGAGCGTCGCCACAACGCTAAGCACGGGAGTGAAGGTGACCTTTTGGCCTTCAATAAAAACTCTTTTTAAAATACCTTCACTGGTCTGGACAATGTTCGGATACGGCATGGTTGCCTTTATGACCATGGCATTCCTGTTCTGGACGCCAGCCTTTGTGGGCAGGGCCTGGGGTGTGGATGTTGCGGCCGCCAATACGGTGATGGTACCCATAGTACTGGCTGCCATCGTCGGCTCACCCGTGGGCGGCATCCTCGCGGATATCTGGTTTAAAAAGAACCCGAGGGGAAGGCTTTATTTACCGGCCATAACAGTCGGACTGAGCGCACTCTGCTTGGCCGCTGCACTTTACTTACAGCTTAAGGGCATAGGTATGATACTGGTAGTCTGTTACGGCGTGCTAAATGTCATGGGCATGCCCAGTCTGAATGCTATGACACAGGATGTCGCCCCGATAGCCCAAAAGGGCCTGGTCGTGGGACTCGCTGTCTTCTGCATGTATGTCTTTGGCGGAGGCTGGAGCCCTTATGTTGTAGGAGCTATCTCCGATGCACTCGGGCAAAATGCACAGGCCCTGGGTACTGCCATGACCATAGCTTCTGCCGGGGGTATCCTCGGCGCCTTCTGCTACTTCATGGCCTCCAAAAGCTACGTCGCCGATATCGAAAAGGTCAGACATGAACAGCTCATTGCAGAGTAAAAATTAATTCGCAGTTGGATGGTTTGGTAACTGTCTTGAATAGTTACCGTTTTAGCTTCAGCTATTTGGATGGTGGGCGATACTGGGCAGTTCCGAACTTCTGCTTGAGTGTAAAAAGCTTATTCCGGCGATCCATAAACTGATTGCCGCAGTGCAAATTGACAACATTACATCCAGTTACTACAATGTTATAACATAGTAGTAACCTTATAGGAGTAAGAATTATGCTTAAAAAGCTTACCAGGCATGGCAATAGCCTGGCTCTTGTTTTAGACAAGGGAGTGATTGAACTTCTAAATATAGACAGTGAAACACCGCTGGAGATTTCGACAGACGGTTCATTACTACTGATTACACCTGTAAGAGATGAGGAAAGGAGACGCCGGTTTAACGCTGCGCTTGAAAAAACAAATGCCAGGTATGGGCGTACTCTCAAGAGGCTTGCAGGTTGATAGAGCCCGTTTTTCTGGGCCTCGACGAGGTTATACAGATTCATCATGACCAGATCAAACGGTATGGTGGACACGCCGGCATTGGCGATGTGGGAATACTTAAGTCCACTGTTGCCATGCCTTCTACGACTTTCGACGGGAATTATCTCCACAAGGATATTTACGAAATGGCGGCTGCCTATCTTTTCCATATCGTCCGGAATCATCCTTTTGTTGACGGCAACAAGCGCACAGGAGCTGTGGCATCAGTTGTTTTTCTTATGCTAAACGGAATAGACTTTCATGCGGAGGAGAATGATTTCGAAGGGATCGCTCTCAGCGCGGCGGAAGGAAAAATCGAAAAGGCAACAATCGCCCGATTTTTCAAAAGTAATTCCCAAATTACGAAATAGAAGGCCGATGCGAGGGCGACATTGATACCCTCTCTCAGTATCAACCTTGACAGGAAACTGCAAAAGAAGTATCTTCATTGTATATACTTTACTCTGGGGGTTTGAATTGAAAACACGCATACAGCGGTGGGGAAATAGCCTTGCTTTGCGAATACCTAAATCCTTTGCTTCCGAAGTAGGTATCCAAAAAGAGACATCCATTGAACTACTGGTATCAGATGGGAAACTGGTAATAACGCCTTTAGTTGAATCCGGGTTTACACTAAAAGGGCTGCTGGCAAAGATCAATAATAATAATCTGCATCACGAGATTGATACAGGTAAAGCTATGGGAAATGAATTATGGTGAGCGCCTCGACGTATGTCCCGCAATGTGGTGATATAGTGTGGATCACCTTGAACCCGCGGGCAGGGCATGAGCAATCAGGACGCCGGCCTGCTGTAGTTATTTCTCCCGGTAGTTACAATAATAAGACCGGATTGGCAATATTCTGTCCTATCACCAGCCGGATTAAAGGCTACCCGTTCGAAGTGCTGCTTCCTGTCGGATTGCCAGTTGAGGGAACCATCCTTTCTGATCAAGTTAAAAACCTGGACTGGCGTATTAGAAATGCAGAACTGCTATGTTCACTGCCCACAAGCACTCTCTCCGAGGTGCTCCAAAAATTGAACACGCTGTTGTCATCATAACCAAATGCAATTTATCACTGGTAAGCAGAATGACTATGCTATGATAGATACTCACCATGGTCTATTTCGAAATAATAATCATTATCTTTTTGACTATGCTCAACGGCTTGCTCGCCATGTCCGAGCTTGCTATTGTCTCTTCACGTAAAAGCCGTCTTGAACAAATGATGAAAGACGGGGACAAGGGGGCGCGTTCAGCTCTCCATCTCCTCGAGAATCCCAGCCGGTTCCTTTCAACCGTCCAGATAGGCATCACTCTTATCGGCCTGATCGCCGGCGCATTTAGCGGAGCAACGATCGGGCGCCGCCTTGGGCTTTGGCTGGATTCCTTTCCTGTGATCTCGCCATATGGTGACATACTGGGAATAGGTGTTACGGTCATAGCCATTACATATTTATCCGTCATAATAGGTGAACTCGTCCCAAAGCGGATTGCCTTTGCCCAACCCGAGAGGATTGCTGCTTCCATTGCCAGGCCCATGCAGGTGCTCTCGCTCATATTCACACCTGCGGTCTGGTTGCTTCACGTATCAACCGAAGGAGTATTGCGTGTATTCCACATGTCGGCAAACAGGGAAACAAGCATCACTGAAGATGAGGTCAAATCACTCATCACCGAAGGTACAAGAGCGGGTGTCTTTGCTCCACAGGAAAAGGAAATGATCGATGGTGTACTCAGGCTGGCAGACCGCCCGGTAAGAGCAATTATGACGCCGCATTCCAAGATAATCTGGTTGGACTCACAATCAGATCGGGATACTGTACTCGAGACACTGGAGACCAACCGCTTTTCCCGTGTTTTAGTCTGTGATGGAACTCTGGATAAGCCGATTGGCGTTGTAAATGCTAAAGACCTTCTGCCAAAAGCCATGGCTTGCGCTGATATTAATCTGGCTGATTTGATTACACCTTTGCTTTATGTTCCTGAAAACACGTCTATCCTTATACTTCTTAATCAATTCAAGAAAGAAAAGGTGCATGTGGCCGCTGTGATCGACGAATACGGCATGACTAAAGGGCTGGTCACGCTCACCGATGTAATCGAAGCAGTCGCTGGAGATTTGCCGGAACTTGGCGAAGATATGACTCCTGAGATTACCCAAAGAAATGACGGATCGTGGCTGATCGACGGCATGCTGCCGACTGATGAATTGGAATCCATCACCGGCATCAACGTGGGGAAAAGTATGAAGATCCTTGCCGGATTCGTAATGGAACAGCTTGGACATATACCGGCAGCAGGTGAGAGCTTCATCTATGGGAGTTATCGGTTTGAAGTGGTGGACATGGACGGCAACCGTATCGACAAGGTGCTCATCCAAAACATTCAAAACGCTGCTGAAGCTCAAAACTCGGATTAGCAATCATTGGCTCTGGCTTTGCCGCTCCCTTTGACGCTCGCCCTAACCAGGTGTGGGCCGTTTTGATCTGGGTTTTCATGCTATAGGGCGTATGGCAGGATTCAAGTGCAACACGATGGAAACAGATGGTGGGCGATACTGGATTTGAACCAGTGACCCCCTGTGTGTAAGACAGGTGCTCTAACCGCTGAGCTAATCGCCCTGGGTTGTGGCACGCCTGGTGGGGCTTGAACCCACGGCCTCAGCCTCCGCAGGGCTGCGCTCTATCCACTGAGCTACAGGCGCTTAAAATGGTGCCGAAGGTGGGAGTTGAACCCACACATCCGTTACGGATACTACGCCCTGAACGTAGCGCGTCTGCCATTCCGCCACTTCGGCCCTGGGCAGCACAGGATTTGAACCTGTGACCCCTTGCGTGTGAAGCAAGTGCTCTAACCGCTGAGCTAGCCGCCCTCTAACGCTATATTTTATTCTTTAACAAGGTTTAAAAGCAAGGAGAACCACCACAGGCAATCGTAGTTCGCCGGGGCTTGAAAGCAGTCGCTGTGGACATCCCTCTCCCTCAATGCATATAATTCAGTTACACCTATGTTATCTCTTTACCCGCTTAAAGCCGGCTCCTCGTCGCTGCTGAGTGTCCTCGTCCTGCTTGCTGTGCTGTCTGTGGCCTGTGTCTCACCCCTGCCATCGCAAACTCCACCGGGCAACGATAATCCTCAACCCGCGACTGAGTCAGCGCCAACGCCGGCTGCTCCTCCACCGGAACCGGCTGAATCCGAGACCGTCTCCGCAACAGTTACAACACCGGGATCGCCCGTCCGGATCAAGCTCATCCACTACCGGGGCACCCTCTCCAGGATCGGCTGCTGCAATCCGGGACTTTACGAGCGGGACGAGTTCGTGGTGATACAGAACATCGGCGAAACGTACGTCGATATCGTCGACTGGCGTCTGACCAATATAACCAGGGGCTATCCCACCTTCATATTCCCATCACACTTCCCCTGCGTCCCCTATGAGCTGCCGCCGGTGGATCCGACCGAGGAAATAATATCGACCGAAAGCTATTATGAGTTGACCAGGAACCCGGCGCAGTCCGAGATCTACAGGTTCTCAACAAATCCACAGCAGGCCAAACCGACCAATGTGCCCAATAGTGAGGTGGATTGGGCTTCATGCACGCCTCAGGAGCCGCTGGACGAAACACCCATGGCGCCGGTCACCGGCGAGCAGGGAGTACCCCCGCGGTGCATACTTTATCCCGGTCAAACGATACTTGTATTCACAGATGAAATTCACTGCCGGACCGGAGGCTTCACCTTCAACTGGGGACTGGGCAATATCTGGAGCAACGTGACTGCCGATACGGCCGTGCTGTATGACGCCCGCGGCGAAGAGGTCTCGCGCAGGAGCTACCTTGTCGGCAGATAGAGACATGTTCCATCCACCCCAATTATTAAGTTTATTGATTTATTTAATACCTGTGTATATAATCAAGAAAATGGTTAAACATAACCCGCCGGAAATACGTTTTACTATGGATAGTTATGGATGTGATGGAGAGATGATATGCAGCAATGGATAAGATGCCCGCGATGCGGCGCCAACAATGCTCCCGGACAGAAGTTCTGCAACGCCTGCGGTACGCCCTTGCCTACAGTCTGCCCCAATTGCGGGACACCGGCAGGCCCCGGCAGCACTTTTTGCGCCAGGTGCGGTATGACATTCGGCGGTGCGCCGCAGCAGACCGGCTATTATCCTCCGCAGCAACCGGTCTATCCGCAGCAACCGGCATATCCGCAGCAACCCGGCTACCCGCAGCAACCCCCCGGCTACCCGCCTCAACAAACCGGCTATTATCCTCCGCAGCAGCCGGGCTATCCTCCGCAGCAGCCGGGTTATCCTCCGCAGCCGGGCTATCCTCCGCAGCAGCCAGGCTATCCTCCGCAGCAGCCAGGCTATCCTCCGCAGCCGGCGGGCTATCCTCCGCAGCAGCCGGGTTATCCTCCACAGCCGGGCTATCCGCAGCAACCTCCAGGCTACCCACCCCAGCCAGGCTATCCCCAACAGCCCGGATACCCACCGGGCTATCCTCCGCAGCAGCCTCCACGCGGCGCATATCCGCCCGGCGCCAGGCCGCCTCAGCAGGGCGGCAAGGGAATGCTGATACTGCTGCTCGTCGTTCTCATCGCAGGCCTGGCGGGATTCGGCTACTGGGCCTACAGCCAGGGCTACCTGAAGGGCATACTTAATTTCGGTAGCGATAACACCACCAGCAGCACAGGGCCGCAAAAGGATACAGTGCCACCCACCATCAGCGGGGTGGAAGTAAGCGCCAAGGCCGTAAACGAAGTCGGCATCATCTGGAAGACCGACAAGCCGTCCAGCTCGCAGGTGGAATGGGGACCCAAGGGATCGTTCGGCAATCTGACCACGATACAGGATGACCCCGTGAGCGGCACCAGCATGGGCGTAGCCGATCACGGGGTCATCGTCAAGGGATTAACAGCAAATACCGAATACCAGTACCGGGTCCTGTCACATACCAACGGCAGCGTTGACGCCGTATCTTCCACCAATACATTCACCACACCTTCGGCAGATTAACCCGCCTTTTACCTGCTTTTACAGATTTTCTAATGTACCAATCAACAGTACCCTGCCCTAAATGCGGCGCGCAGAACCTGCGGGGACAGTGGGTATGCGCGCACTGTGGAAACACGCTTGTCATCTATTGCCCATCCTGCCATGCCGGCAACGCCATCGACAGCCAGTATTGCCACGCCTGCCATACTGCTCTCCAGCATACGGGCGTTCCCCCTGTTCAACCACAATACCAGCAACCGCAGCAATATATGCAATATCCACAGTACCCACAGCAGGAGCAATATCCGCAACCTCCGCCCGGGTACCCGGACCAGGGCCAGTATCCTCCGCAGTACCCACCCTATCCTCCACCCGGTTATCCACCCCAGCAGCCACCTTATCAGGACTACCAGGCCGGATACGGCCAGTACGGCGATTATAAACCGTACCCTGTGCACGGTGGCGAAGCCTATGCGGGAGGCGGGCTTGACGGCCTGGCCGGCAGGCTCAAAGAGTTCGTGCGCAATACCAACCCGATACTGCTCTCTTCACTGGTGGTGCTGGTGGTGGGCATGACCATCTTCCTCATACTGGCTTTCCAGTTCGGCTGGATCAAGATGGGCACAGAAACAAAAGTCGAAACGGTCAAAGATACCAGGGCGCCTGTCATATCCATGCTGAGGGTCAGCGAAGGCGCAAACCGGGCGGCCGTTATCTCCTGGGTGACGGACGAGGCCTCCAGCACACAGGTGGAATACGGCATCTGGCCGTATGCCAATACAACCACCCTGATCGAAAGCGATCCACGCACCGGCGTTAACGCGGGCACCCTGACCCACAGCGTGAGCCTGACCAACCTTCTACCCAAGACCTCGTACATTTATCGCGCTATTTCATATGATAAAACCGGCAACAAGGGCGTCAGCCCGGATATGCAATTCGATACAGCCGTAAGCCAGTAAAGGAGTGTCCCGGCTCAAAGCCCGCGCAACAGTGGATATCGATCACACATTGCCCCGGCCCCGCACAGGACATACAATATTTAACATTGAAGGGATTATCATGCAGCAAAACTTTCTCTGCCCCATCTGCTGGAAAGAAAACCAGGCAGGCAGCACGGTGTGCAGCTACTGCAATACGCAACTCGGCATCCTGGGCGCCGTCAACTCCAATTGCCCCCAGCCCAACTGCCGATGGCCGCGCGTCCCCTTTGACCGCTTCTGCGGCAATTGCGGAAGCCCCCTGCAACCCATCTGCCCCAACTGCGGCAACAACATCTCCAAGGACTCAAGATACTGCCCCAAATGCAGCTTTTTCTGCGGCGGGGGCCGGGAAGGATTAAAATAGTCTATTATTATACCGGAGAAGTATATGGCTGATATCCTTGACGAAGCCCAATCTTTGTTACAGTGCAAGACCTGCCCCTGGTATAAGAACTGCGTACTGCCGGTCCGCGTAACGGAACTCGATCTGAAAAAGCAGCTCGGCTCGAATAGCTCTTTCTCCGCACCACCCGGCATGGAGGACATGGGCTTCAACCAGTTGTTGTCGGGCCTGGCCTCGGCGGCGGAGAATTCGATGCTGGAAGGCTGCCCGGTTTTCATAGAAAGGCTGCGCTCCAACCCCAACCTGGCCATACATATTAAAAAGGTCATGCAGGAGTGGTCGGACGAAGGCGGCGGCCGGCAATAGCTGATGAGCGACCAGATCAAGCTTATCTCCTGGAACGTGGTCAGCATGCGCAACATGCTGGATAAGGCCAACCTGGCGCCGGCAGGACATCCGCCACTTTCCTTTCTCGACTGGCTGAAACGGGAATCGCCCGGCATTATCTGCTTCCAGGAAACGAAGCTTCAACAACCCCAGATC
>Ga0136653_10001829_pt1 | contig 11629 bp, 13 predicted proteins | sample LakKivw275mmetaG_FD_94866 | JGI IMG/M metagenome (GOLD analysis project Ga0136653, IMG submission 94866) | Anoxic lake water microbial communities from Lake Kivu, Rwanda to study Microbial Dark Matter (Phase II) - Lake Kivu water 275m metaG... | ecosystem: Environmental > Aquatic > Freshwater >... | reverse complement strand
TCCTCGAAGCGGTCAGTGAACTCCAGGAGATGCTCCACCAACCGCTTTTTTGTCTGCCACACACGGTCGTCGCACAGCCGCTCCAGACGTTTGCGTGTGTTCTCGGAGTCGGCTAAGGCGCGCAGGTACTTGTCGCGGTTCTCTGCCGCCTCGCGTCTGGCTGTCTCAAGTTCGTTCTGTACGTCACCCCTCTTCTCGCCTTCAAACGGGTTCTGATTATCTTCCATGCCTTGGCCTCGCAGATATGGTCGTGCCGACGCTAGCGTCGGCACTCACATTCTAGAACTTTAGTGTTCCGTTGTCAAGGTTTCTATATCAATTCATATGAATGTCTAATGCTTAGTCTGCCATTCTTCGGCCGGCTTCCGTTAGAACCCATACGCGCCCTGCATGACCCACAGCGCATGCGGCGCTGATGGGGCAATGCTCGCACTTGGCGCTGCAGCTTTCGGAGGACAGGCGCAGATAGCCCATGCGCTTCAAGTCCTCCAGCATGCGATCCAGAAGCGGCTCGGAAATGCCCAGCTTGTTTGCGAGTTCTTTGCTGCTGTGCACACTCCCCTTGGCAATGAGACGCAGCAATTCCTCGAGCATCTGCCACCTCCTTTCAGGTGCCTCCGCAGCAGGATGCGGAGCCTGAGAGGCCGCTATCACCCAAGACCGAGTGCTATGGCCACGTGATAGGTCAGCACGCCTGCCCCCAGGGAAATCAAGGTCAAGGCCAACACGCTGAATGCGGGCCATCGTAGCGAGTTCGTTTCCTGTCGTATGGCTGCCACCGTGGCCACGCAGGGCATGAAAAGCATCTGGGTCACCAGGAAGGCCAGAGCTGCCGCCGGCGTCAGGGTAGCACTCAAGATTGTCACCAGGCTGGCCTCGCTATCCGCACCATAGAGTACACCCAGAGCAGCAATGGAGTTCTCCTTGGCCACAAAACTGCTCAGCAAGGCGACAATCATGCGCCAGTCGAGTCCCATCCATTGACCAAGCGGTTCCAGGAGCCTGCCGAAAGTGGCTAGAAAGCTGCTGTCGATATCGCCGTGCGGCAGCGTGGACAACGCCCAAATGATAACGGAAACTGCCAGAATGACCGTGCCCGCCTTGCGGAGAAAGGACTGGAGGCGCTGCCAGGTGGTCAACGCGATGGTACGTGCGTTGGGGAGGTGGTACAGCGGCAGCTCCATGATGAATGCCAGGTGTTCTCCCTTGTAGATCCGGCTTATGATCCAACCAGCCACCGCGAGCACCAGCAGGTTGGTCAGCAGCAGCCCCCAGGAAACCAATGTGGGCGCGGCAAAGAAGACGGGGGCGAGGAACGCCACCACGGCCATGCGGGCCGTGCAGGGCACCAGCGGGGCCAAGAGGATGGTCTGCATACGGGCGTGCTCCGACTCAATCACCCGAGCCCCCATGACTGCGGGCACATTGCATCCGAAGCCCAGGAACAGCGGCAAGAACGATTTGCCGTGCAGCCCCATGAGGTGCATGAAGCGATCCATGATGAATGCCCCTCTCGCCATGTAGCCGATATCTTCTAGCGCGCCGAGCACGGCGAAGAAGATCACCAGAATCGGAAAGAAACTCACAACCGTGCCTACTCCATGTATGGCTCCGTCTACGACCAAGCCTTTGACCCAGGGCGGAAGGGGCGCAAGCGCCCGAGCAGTGGATGTCGCCAGTGCATGCATGATGTGTTGGTCAATCCATTGCTGCACGGGTGAGCCCAGCGCATAGGTTAGCCAGAACATGATACCAAGGATGCCAGCGAGGATCATCAATCCCCAAATGGGATCTGTAGCCCAGCGATCCAGCTTATCCGTCAGGGTGATTTGACCGCTCCTGGGCTTGAAGACGGCCGCGCGGATCATGCGCCCTATCCATTCGTAGCGCCCACTGGCCACAGCCATGCAGGCGTCTTCGTGCAGCCTCAGCAACGCCTGCATCTTCTCCCACTTTTCCTTGGGAAGACGCAGGCGTACGGTCTCTGTAATCTGCCTGTCACCCTCCAGTACTTTGAGCGCCGCCCATCCTACCGGATAGGTCGGTGCAACGCAGTCTGCGATGAGCGCCTGGATGCTTGCAAGCACCTCTTTGTGGTCCGCGCGGATCTCCGGCACACTTGGATTGTAGTAGACCTGGCCACAGATCAGATCCTGGACTCGTGCTAGCAGATCTTGGATGCCTTGTCCCTTGCTGGCGGCCATGGGCACTACGGGAACACCCAGTGCTGCTTCCAGAACATGTGATTCAATCTTCGTCCCCTGCTGCTCTGCCACGTCCATCATGTTCAGCCCAATGATGACCGGCACGGCCAGGGGCAACAGTTCGGACACCAGGTAGAGGTGCCGCTCCAGAGATGACGCATCCACGACCGCAACGACCACGTCCGGTTTTTCCTTGATGATGTACTCGCGAGCGATCAGTTCCTCGGGTGAGTTAGCGCTCAGACTATAGGTACCGGGCAGGTCTACGACGTCAAAGGTTGCGCCCTCGAGCCGGCATGTACCCGTCTTCTGTTCCACGGTCTTGCCGGGCCAGTTGCCCACGTGCTGGTTGAGGCCGGTTAGTAGGTTGAAGACCGTGCTCTTTCCGACGTTTGGTTGGCCGGCCAGCGCAATACGGATACGCCTAGTTGCTGCTGCCATCGTCATTCCTCGTCAATGTGACTAGGACCCGCTCGGCCTCCCGCCGTCCCAGGACGATGCGTGTGTCGCGTATGTTGACGATCACAGGTCCGTGGCTCAGATTGCGCAGCATCTGTACCTCTGCACCTGGTGTGAAGCCGAGGGCGGCCAGGCGGCCGCGGAAGCCGTACCCGCCCTGAAGCTCAAGTACAACCGCATGCTCATTCGGTCGTAGCTCGCTGAGCGAACGCATGCCCTCTATGGGTCGTGCTGGGTAGAATGGATCTAGCATGGTAAGCCTCCCCAAAAAGGTGTAAAGTCCTGCTACTGCCGAGAGAGTGGTTTGTGGGGGATCGCCTGTGCCGTCGCCGCCAGGGCATGGGACAAGACTACGTTCTGCCCATCTACTTCCAGCAGGATGCGCTCCGGTTCCACCCCCATCACTCGGAACTTGGCCCCAGGCCGCAGGCCTGCGCCGGCAAGGAAATTGCGGCTGGTCTCATCGCATATGCATTTGGCCCAAGTCCCTGCCTGGCCAGCCTGCATATCTGCCAGGGGCATTGTCGCGGCTTCCTCTGCTGTGCCCGTACCGGACGGGATTGGCTCGCCACGTGGGTTCACCCTTGGGTATCCTAGGAAGCGGGCCAACCGCTCGATGACCTCGTCGCTGGTATCGTGCTCCAGTCGACACGCGGTTTCGTGTGCTTCGTCCCAGCTCATCTGCAGGCGTTCCACCAGGAACACCTCCCACAGGCGATGGTGTCTGAGGATGCGCATCGCCAGCCCTTCTCCGGAGGGCGTGATAGAGACGCCCTTGTAAGGGACGTAGGTCACCAGCCCTTCCTTCTGGAGTTTGTGACACATCTGGTTCACCGAGATGGGAGAGACACGCAGCGTAGCAGCGAGCTGCGACAGGGGAACAGGCTGTCCCTGCTTGCTGAGCCGCGCAATCTCCACGAGGTACATCTGGATGCTTTCGCTACGAGGGGCTCCGGCGGCCGTTCGCATTTGCTCAATATCACCTCTCAGAAATTTTAGGCTTGCCTTAATATACACCACACCAGGCTTTGTGTCAAGCATGACCTCTTGGAGTAGGGAGATGATCGCCAGATAGCGCGCCGATCTGCGGAAAGCACGAAACTGGCGGCAGTCACCATGATTGTCGCTCAGGCAGAAACTGTGCTATAATCCAGCAAATCAGCCCTCGCGGGGCAAAGAGAGGAGGACAGCATCATGGACTATGGCAAATCCTTTACCTACCCCTTTGAAGATAGGGAATGGGTCACCAAACTGCTCATCGGTAGCCTCTTGAGCGTCATTCCCTTCGTCAACTTTGCCACCTATGGTTATGCGCTGCGCATCGTCAAGAACGTCGCGGATGGCGCGGAACAGCCGCTTCCGAACTGGGATGACCTGGGAGACTATTTCGTGAAGGGTCTGGTCGCCACTTTGGGCACGCTGGTCTACTTCCTGCCGGCCATTATCCCGGGCCTGGCGATGGCGGTGCTCAGCGTTGTGCCGGCTTACAGCTCAAACGCCAGCTCCGGGCAGTTCAGTCCGGTTGTCGTGTGTATGTGGGGGCTGGCTTGTTTGACAGCTCTGTACACGTTGTTCGTTGGCCTGATTCTACCCGCCGCATACGCCAAGTACGCCATCAGCGGCCAGTTTGGCGCCTTTTTCCGTTTTCGTGAGATCCTGTCCTTCATCACATCCAATCTGGGCGACTATGTGATTGCCTTGATACTCGCCTGGCTTGCCTCGCTGGTCGCGTCGCTCGGTGTGATTCTGTGCGGCATCGGGATTGTGTTCACCGAGTTCTGGGCGCTGCTGGTCGGGCCGCATCTGCTGGGCCAGATCTGTCGCGGGCGCGCGATGGCGCTATCCCCTGAGCCAGTTTCTGAACCGCCCATGTCCACATCAGAACCGATGCTCTAAGACCCTATTCCGATGCCTGGTGCGACCTGAGCCGAGCGAGGGCATTCTCGCTCGGGCCCATCACGGCTGAACGGAGGATGATCAATGGACGCGTCCAATGGATTGCGCCTGGTAGCAGAACTGATGTGTATCGCGGCCCGCACAGCGCCCAAGTCGGCGGGCCAGGATTTTGTAGTGACTCAGATCGTCGAAGGCGAAGACTGCCGGAAACTCGGCGAGGCCATGATGCGTTTTGGGCAGCGCACGGGCAAGCACAACTTTGACCGGGATGGCAGCAACGTCAAGGATTCGGCGGTAGTAGTGCTGATTGGGCTCAAGGACGCGAAAGCCCTGGGGTTGAACTGTGCCGCTTGCGGTCAAGAGAAGTGCCTCCAGCCCAATAGCTTTCAGGGCGAGTTCCAGGGCCCGCAGTGTGCCTTCCGGCTGTTGGACATGGGCATCGCTATCGGCTCTGCCGTCAAGACAGCAGGCATGCTGAATGTGGACAACCGCATCATGTATCGCGCCGGTGTGGTGGCGCGCGAGATGGGGCTCATCGACGCGGACTATGTCATGGGCATTCCTCTGTCTGCGACGGGCAAGAGCATCTACTTTGACCGCAAGCCCTAGGCACACAGGGTTTGATGTGTGACTTCCAACATTTCACCAGGAGGATGCGTGATGAACGAGGCTATGTGCAGGGTGGCTCTCTTGGCATTGGAGAAAGCCATGGAGACCGAACGCCAAGGCGAGGCCTTTTATCAAGAGCTGGCCGCACACGTAGAGGATCCATCGGGCAGGGAGGTGTTCCAGACGCTCGCAGACGAGGAAGTGGAACACGTGCGTATGCTGCAGGCGCAGCACGAGTCCATTGCCAACGATGGCAAATGGATGACATTGGAGAGCGCTCAGGTGTGTGAGCCGCACACCCCCCTGGAGTTGTTTCCCAACCGCAGGGATGCGTCGCTCACCATCTCGTCCAAGACCAAAGATACAGATGCTCTGAAGCTTGCCATGGAGTTTGAGGAAAAGGGCTACAAGGCCTACATAAAGTTCGCCAAAGACACCGAGGACGCCGAGGGCAAGCGCATGTTCGAATTCCTCGCCAAGCAAGAGAACAGCCACTACCTTTTCCTGCAGAAGACGCTGGATTACTTGACAAATCAGGGTGCATGGTACTTTGACGATCAGGAGTTCCCATTCTTCGAGGGCTGATCCAAGCTTGGGGAGGCAAGGCAGATGAAGAAGTGGGAGTACGACATCACCTCTTACTCCATAGAACAGGTGCAGGTTCTGAGAGAAAAACTGGGATACGCTGCCGAAGCGGAGCGGCCTGTGATGTTCTGCAGCGACAAGGGCGCGTGCGTCCTAGACAACGTGCCCAATGCGAACACCAGAACCATCCTGCACATCCTGAACACCCAAGGCGCGCAAGGTTGGCAACTGGCGTCGGTCACGTTTCGCAGTGATGAGATGGTGTGTTTCTGGATGCGCGAGGTGGTAGAGAAGACCCAGAAGTGAACCGGGCAGTCCAGAGGCTCTCTTGATTGGGACCATTCTCAATGTCGTAACTGTGCTTGTTGGTGGCAGCCTGGGAACGGTCCTGGGACAACGCTTGCCGGAGAAGATGCGCCAGACGGTGATGCACGGTCTGGGACTGGTCACGCTGGTGGTGGGAATGCGCATGGCTCTGACCACCGCCAACGTGCTCATCGTCATGGGTAGTGTGCTGCTAGGCGGCGTCCTGGGCGAGTGGTGGCGCATCGAGGACGGCCTGCAGTCCCTTGGAGACAGGCTGCAGCAAAGGCTTGCGTCGGGCGAGGGAGACAACCTGACCAAAGGGTTCGTGACGGCCAGTCTGATCTTCTGCGTTGGCCCGATGACCGTCCTGGGCTCGATTCGCGACGGGATGGTTGGGGATTATACCTTACTGGCCATCAAGTCCTTGTTGGATGGGTTTGCGGCGCTGGCGCTCGCTTCCTCGCTGGGGATAGGCGTGATTCTGTCGGCTGGGACCGTGCTCGTCTTTCAGGGCGGGATCAGCTTGCTGGCTAGGTGGGCGCAGTTTGGCATGAGCGAGGCTATGATCACCGAGATGACGGCTGCGGGCGGCGTCATCATCATGGGCATCGGTTTGATTCTGCTGGACATCAAGCGCGTGCGGGTGGGTAGCTTCCTGCCAGCCATCTTCATCGCACCACTGGTGGTCTACCTTCTGAGCGCACTGGGCATTCCGCTTACGCCGTAAGCTGTTATCGCTTCCTCACCACGGGCAGAAACACCCGCTGCGTTTCGCCCAGCACGGCGAACTCCGCTGGGATGGAGCAGGCCAGCGTCGTGATCTTGTGCATGGCAGGGTCCACCAAGCTGCCTGACGCGACCCAGCCGCCAGTCAAAGCATTCCAGACGTACAAGGCCAGCGAACTTTCGATGATCGAGCCGCGCTCTGCTACGCTGTAGGTGGCATTGATCTGGTAGCACATCTCCCAGGCCAGCATGGCTGGCAGGCCGCTGTCCGAGTAGACCGCGCTGAGCTCAGAGGTGCGCCCCATGCCGGCGAGCGTACCCAGGTCGTGGTCTGCCCACAGTTGCCGGTAGGTCACGTCCACCGTTGAGGTGAAGGCTCCGCTCGGGAAGATGATTTCCGTGTCTCCGTTGCTTGAGGATAGCGTGCCTCCCGTAGGCGGGATGGTGGCTGTCACTCTGTCCCGCAGCAACTGCAGGATGATCAGGCCAGAGCCTGAACAGCCCACGCAGGGAAGGTTCCCCACCGACGTGACGCAACTGGCAGAGCCTGGCGTTGCGTATGCTCCTGCCCAAGTCGGATGCGATGCGTCGGCAAGACTGGCAATGATCAGACCGCAGCCACCGTTAGCGATGTAAGCGTAGCCTGCCGCCAGCGCTACCTGCGATGCATAACAACTCTCGAAGTAGTCGACCTCGCTCGGGTGCTGGGGATCGCTGACGCGTATGACGCGCACCCCTCTTGCACCATCTGCTATGTAAGCGTAGCCTCCGCCGAGAGTCACGCTCAGGCCGTCCCCCGGCGTGTCGCATACGCCCACCCCTAGCGGGTGGAGGGGGTCGGAAATTCGCAGGACGCACAAGCCAGCCGTGCCAGCAGCGATGTAGGCATACTCCCCGGACACTACTACGCCGAGGGCGTCCCCGGGCGTCTCGTAGAAGCCGACTTCGACCACGTGGGTGGGGTTGGATACGTCCAGAACGCGCAAGCCTGCGTTGCCGGCAGCGACGTAGGCATACTTGCCCAACACGACAACTGCTTGTGTGCGTCCTGCCACATCGTAGGAACCGACTTCCGTTGGCCGCGTCCGGTTCGTCACATTGAAGATTCGCAGGCGGTTGGGCCAGTGCAAGGTGTAGGCGTAGTTTCCAACCACAACCACGTCCAGGGTGTTGCCTGACCAGGAGCCAACCTGTGCAGGCGCGCGTACATCTTTGATGTTGAGGATGCGGAAGCCTCCGTTGTCTGCTGCGATGTAGGCATAATCCCCGACAATCGCCATGCGCCGGGCCACGGCCCAACCATACGGATTGTAGACCGCGCCTTCGGTTGGATGGGCGGGGTCGCTAACACCGAAAATTCCCAGGCCGCCCTCATTGTCGGCCACGTAGGCGTAGCCACCATCCACGGCCAAGTCAGAGGCATTCCATGGGGTGTCCCGCCAGCCAACTGACGTAGGGCGAACTGGATCGGAGATATCGACAACGCGCAACCCACTGCTACCGTCTGCGACGAAGGCGTAACCACCTTGCACCACAACCTCTGTGGCCTCACCAGGCGTATCGTAGGAGCCAACCTCGCTGGGATGCTCCGGGTCGGAGACATTGACGACGCGCAGGCCACTACCGGCAGCTGCCACGTAGGCCCAGTCACCGGCGACAGCGACGCCTGTGGCAATGCCTGGCGTGTAGTAGTAGCCGGCGTCCATGGGATGGGTCGGATCGGAGATGTCAACAACACGCAGACCGCTGTAGTAAGCGGCCAGGTACACATAGTTGCCGGCGGCCGCCACGGACATCAGGTTTCCTGCGGAACGGTAGACGCCGACTTGCGTCGGGCTGGTAGGATCGGATAGGTCCAAGACGTAGAGATTGCTCCATCCATCGACAACGAACGCATAGCCCGCTGCCAGAGCCACGTCCTCGAAACTTCCGCTCACAAAACCTACCACCTGGGGGGCGGTGGCGTCTGTGACGTCCACTACGTGCATGCCGCCGTTCGGGCCCGTGGCGACGCAGGCAAGAGTGCCGCTGATGGCGATGGACTCAACCGGTCCAGACAAGGGAGTCGTGCGCCCGACAGTGACATGGTGGGTAGGGTCAGCGATGTCAAGAATCAGCAAACACGGCCCCACCCCCACAAAGGCATGGCTGCCACGCACAGCTATCGACCTGACCGTGCCGCCCAACTGGCTTAGCAGGTCGAATTCGATGGCTTGCTGAGAAGGCGCCGGAGCGCGGCTTTCCGGCGCACCACGAGGGGAGTTTGGGGTGGGCTTTACCTCTGCCGCCGCGGCGGGACCAGCAAGAAGAGAAACCAGGAGGAGTAGTGCCAGCAAGTGCCGCCTTGTCATTGTCTTCTTCCTCCTGTCAGGTTTGAACTGAGGCCAGACCGGTCCAATGCAAACCGCGCGATCAACCTGCGCTGGGCCTCGCTGATTCACGGGGGTGTGGCGACTGGGAAGCGATTGCCTAACGGTGGGCTTGCCTAACGCGAGCGTAGCTCTTCGTTGAACTGATCTGGAGTGAGTTCGATCTCGCGCAGGATCTCCCTCAGCAGCGGACGAGCCAGGTCTCTTCCAGGATGATGCGGTACAGTCGTGGTGCGCCCGTCGGGGTGGCGATAGAAGACATGGCTTCCCTTTCGCCGCACCACAGCAAAGCCCAGCCGCAGGAGAATCTTGTCCATGGTCTTGGCATCGACAACGGGCAGACGTGTCATGCCGTGGCCTCGACCTGCTGAACTCCGACAAAGCGTGGCAGGTCGTCCGGCGATCCTTCGTACTCTTCGAGACAGAGCTCCAGAACCTCTCTGAGGTTCACCTGCAGCTCATCAAGAGTAGCTGCCTGTGTGTGTGCGCCAGGGATGCCTGGCACTAGACCAACGTACAACTTGGCATCAGGGTCAAACTCGACATATGCCGTGAAGGTCTTCATGATCCTCCTCTTCACCGTTCCCCACCCGATTCTACCTCCTTGTACAGCCGTGGTCAAAGATGGCGGAGTACCGGTAGACCTGTCCTGTGCCTGGCCTGCCACTAGCCTCGCACCATTCCTAGACCGGGCACCGACCTACCGAGTTGAGCAATCGTCCGACCAACCACATCGGCCTCCTTGCCCTTGATCTCCACGACTTGGACCCCTTCAGACGTGACGTGCCAGACTGCAGGATAGAATGGCGTTATGCCGTAACGGTTGAATACTTACCTATTGCTGCAGATGCCTGTGACAGCACAGTACTCCCATCCAGTCATTGCTCTCACCTCCCGAATGCGAGACAGGCATGAGACAAGCCCAATCTGGCGATGGCAGTTGGGTCTTGCTCCATTTTCATGCTTACTCAGGGTTTCACTATGCCCCCTCCAAGACCTGGCGAGCGATCACCAGGCGCTGGATCTCGCTCGTGCCTTCGCCTATGGTGGTCAAGCGATTGTCGCGGTAGATGCGCTCGACATCGTACTCCTTGACGTACCCGTAGCCGCCGTGGATCTGGATGGCTTTGAAGCAGGCGCGCTCAGCAGCCTCGGACGCGAACAGCTTGGCCATGGCCGCCTCTTTGGTGAAGCGTACGCCCTTGTCCTTAAGCTGGGCCGCACGGTATACCATCAGGCGTGCTGCCTCGATCTCCGTGGCCATGTCGGCGATCATCCACTGGATGGCCTGGAAGCGCGCAATGGGCTGGCCGAACTGCACGCGCTCCTTGGAGTACTTGACTGCTGCTTCGAGCGCTCCCTGCGCCAGCCCCAGGGCCATGGCTCCAATGCTGATGCGCCCGCCATCCAGCGTGATGAGGAATTGCTTGTACCCCTCACCGGGCTTGCCCAGCAGGTTCTGTTTTGGGACGCGGCAGTCTTCAAAGAAGAGCTGTGAAGTAACCGATCCTTTGAGCCCCATCTTGTCTTCGTCGCGTCCCGGTCGGAAGCCGGGCGTGCCCTTTTCCACCAGGATGTTGCTGATGCCGCGTGCGCCGGCAGACTTGTCCGTCACGGCGGCGATGATCACCACGTCGGCGATGGAACCGGAGGTGATAAAGGTCTTGGTGCCATTGATGACCCAGTGGTCGCCGTCGAGCACGGCGCTGGTCTTGACCGCAGCCGCGTCAGACCCTGCTTCTGGCTCCGTGAGGCCAAACGCGGCCAGCCCCTGACCAGAGGCCAGACCGGGCAGGTACTTCTGCTTCTGTTCTTCGCTACCGAAGCGGTAGAGAGGATACAGTCCCAGCGAAGTATGGGCCGCCAAGGTGATGCCGATCGAGCCCGAGACGCGCGAGACCTCTTCCACAGCAATGGCGTAGGAGAGCGTGTCTGCCCCTGATCCTCCGTACTGTTCGGGAATGGGCAGGCCCAGCAGGCCCAATCCCGCCATCTTGCGAATGACTTCCCATGGGAATTGTCCCGAGGCATCGATTTCCTTGGCAATGGGGCGAATTTCCTTCTCGGCAAAGTCGCGCACCATCTTGCGCATCATTTGCTGCTCTGCATTGAGTTCCAAGTCCATCGTCGTGCCCTCCTCGCAGGATTCCAGGTGCCAGTCTGGGTGCCTTAATCCCTATACGGTTGAGTCCCGGCTATTTGCCGATGGCCATGCCGGTGGGATCGATCTCGTGCAGCAGCCGCTGCTCTTCGGGCGTCGGCGGCTGCGTCGTCTCAATATGATCTGGGATAAGGATTTCCATGTCGCTGTGTTCGCGGATCTGTTCGATAGTCACCCCTGGATGCATGGCCAACAGCTTGATGCGCTTGCTTTCATCGTCGAAGCCATACAGACCCAGTTGCGTGATAACGCGGTAGGGGCCCGTTCCGGTAGGCAGGCCAGCCTTTTCGCGCGCCCCTGGTCCTGTGATATAT
>Ga0136653_10001828_pt1 | contig 11635 bp, 9 predicted proteins | sample LakKivw275mmetaG_FD_94866 | JGI IMG/M metagenome (GOLD analysis project Ga0136653, IMG submission 94866) | Anoxic lake water microbial communities from Lake Kivu, Rwanda to study Microbial Dark Matter (Phase II) - Lake Kivu water 275m metaG... | ecosystem: Environmental > Aquatic > Freshwater >... | reverse complement strand
TGAAACCGCTCGGCTCCCAGGATACAAAGACCATACAGATTGAGCGGGGTTATCCGTCAGCGTCTTTCTTCAGCGGCGAAGACCCCAGGAACAATCTGGAGATAATGAGGTCGCTGCAGCAGGCCGGCAGATTATCGGTCATAACATCGGCTTCTCCTGTGGAAACGCTTCCGCATTCCCTTAAAGGATATGAGCTGTATTCCTGGCCGGTAAATGGACTGTGGCATTTCGCACTGGTTACGGGCACCAACCGCGATAAAACACTGGATGAGATAATCAGCACGGAAAACATAGTGTCCGCAGAGGGATGGGTACATGTGCAAGTGGCAGGATTGGATGCGCTAAAAACCCTTCTCGGCAGGCTTCCTCAAAACGAGCATGTCTTCTGGCTTGCGGGGCCGCGGTCGGAGCAAACTCCGCAATCGAACATTAACATCATGCTGCCCGCATCGGAGATTATCGACACTATCAAGGATCACGCCAGGCAGTATGGTTTAAACCTCGTGGCGCAGTCTCCATAATGCATCACAGCATGACATCACATTGACAAAGAAATTATGCAATAATATCCTACTATTAGAGGCAAGGACGTCTGTGATAGGGCCGGTACGCATTGATATGTGCGTTACGAATAAAAGTATTAACAAATACCGATACTATTAATTAGCAGTTTATTAAGGGAGGCAGTATGAAGCCGTCTGAGGAGAAGCGCTATGAGAAACTCAGTCCATTTGAGCTGAAAGATAAGCTCATAAAAATCGCAGGTACGAACAATGAGCGTATGATGATGAATGCCGGGCGGGGTAATCCAAACTGGATAGCCGTTACGCCACGATCAGCCTTCTATGAAATGGGTATTTTTGCCAACGAAGAAGCTCTACGCAACGTGGATTTGCCTGCAGTGGGCATGTCGCCTTTAAAGCCCGGCTCGGCTATCAGATTAAGACATTACCTGGACCAGCATCAATCCTCACCCGGCGCCAGATTACTGCGTGAGTCACTGGATTATATCAGGGATGTGCTCACGATAGACGAGGACGACTTCACCTACGAGATGGTGGATGGCATCCTGGGCGACCACTATCCCGAGCCGGACAGGATGTTGTCGATCTGTGAGAAGGTAGTACAAAAATATCTTGACCAGGAGATGTTCGCAGGCAATCCCCCGCCAGGCAACTTCGACCTGTTCGCCACCGAAGGCGGCACGGCCGCCATGGACTATATTTTCACCAGCCTTATGGAGAACCATCTATTACACAAAGGGGACACTATTGCGATCGGTACGCCGATTTTTACACCTTACATTGAGATACCCCGGCTGAATGACTATGAGTTTGTTGAGCTCGAGATAAAACAGAACGAGGATAAATACTGGCAGTATTCTGAGCAGGAAATAAACAAACTGGCCGACCCGGCCGTCAAGGCCTTCTTTCTGGTGCATCCCTCCAATCCCACATCGGTAGCCATGGATGATTCTACGCTGAAGATGATCGCTGATTTAGTACATACCAAACGCAAAGACCTGATCCTACTTACCGATGATGTATATGGCACCTTTGTCAACGGGTTCCGGTCTATTGCAGCCGTGGCGCCGCGCAATACCATACTCGTATATTCGTTCTCCAAGTACTTCGGCGCCACGGGCTGGAGACTCGGGATCATAGGAATCCACCAGGATAATGCCTTCGATAAAATGATAGCAGCTTTGCCCGCGGAAACAAGGGCCGGTTTGCGTCAGCGTTACAGCACTGTGGTGCTTGAACCCGATAAAATGAAGCTGATAGACCGAATGGTGGCAGACAGTAGATCGGTGGCTTTGCACCACACCGCCGGATTATCGACCCCCCAGCAGGTGATGATGACGCTGTTTTCACTCTATTGCCTGCTGGATAAGGAAAATGTCTACAAGAGAGTGGCTCAATATATAGTCGCGCACAGGTTTTCTGCGCTCTATGACTCCCTGGGGATACCGGCGCCGGAGAACAAATACGACGCTCATTACTACACCACTATAGACGTGCCTGCCCTGGCCAGACAACGCTACGGCGAGGAATTCACCCGTTATCTGGTTAACAAACACCAGCCCATAGATTTCGTGGTGAGACTGGCTGAAGATAAATCCATCGTGTTAATGGACGGCGGCGGATTCGACGCGCCGGAAATGTCGGTTAGAGTGTCGCTGGCCAACCTTCCCAACGCTACCTATGCGGCCATAGGTAAAGGGATCAGCGAGCTTCTCGATACGTACTACAACGAATGGCGGCAATCGAAGCGTAAATCATAGTCGTTTTACACTGACGAAAACAGGGGGTAGCTCACGTGGAACTTATCGTCAATATCTGCCGCAACAACCCTCAGGTTGTCCTTTTCCTGGCCATGGCCATCGGCTATGCTCTTGGCAAAATCAAATTTTTCGGTATAAGCCTGGGCGCCACAACGTGCACGCTGCTGGCCGCGCTGGTACTGGGACAAATGAACGTTGAAGTGTCCCCGCTGTTAAAAACAGTATGCTTTGCGCTGTTTATGTTTGCCATCGGTTACAGGGTGGGGCCGCAGTTCTTCGGTGCGCTGAAAAAAGACGGCCTGAACTATCTCTGGATATCACTCGTCGTATGCTTTGTGGGACTTGCCGCCGCAATCTTTCTCGGCAAGCTATTGGATTTCGACCAGGGCACCACGGCCGGCCTGTTCGCCGGCTCGATGACCCAGTCGGCCGCCATCGGCACAGCCGAAGGCGCCATTGCCCAACTGCCCATCAGTGAAGCGCAGAAAACCCTGCTCGATACGAATGTGGCCGTGGCCTACGCCATCACTTACGTCTTTGGAACGGCCGGTACCATAGTATTTCTGAAAATGATCCCCCGCATGATGCGTATAAACTTGAAGCAGGAGGCCCGGAAGCTGGAAGAGCAGATGAACGGTGGCGCCGCCGCGGCGGATAAACCGGAGCTGTTTTCCTGGTCCAGGCAGCTTGAACTGCGCGCTTATCAAATACCGGCAAACGGCATAGCCGCTAAAACAGTCAGCCAGCTGGAGGCTCAATTTCCCGAGAGGGTTTACGTAACCAGGATCAAGCGTAACAGCGGAGCTATCAAGGTGGAGCCCGATACACTCATCCAGGCTAATGACCTGATCGCTCTGTCAGGCAATGCCAGATCGCTGCTGGCAGCGCCGCGGTTGATAGGCCCTGAGATTGATAATGCCGACATTGCTGAAGTTTTGGGCGAGGTGCTGGAGGTCTGCATCCTGAATAAGAAGGTTGTTGGCCAAACGCTGGGCGAACTCAGCAGGAACAAGCAGGCACACGGCATATTCCTGAGCCGGGTAACACGCCAGGGCCATGAAATTCCGATAACTCGAGATACGGAAGTGCATAAGTGCGACGTCTTCCAGCTAATCGGCGTAAGAGAGGATGTGGAGAGGGTGGTCAACTACCTCGGCTATCCCGAGCGACCGACCAATATTACCGACCTTGTTATGCTGGGTCTGGGTATAGTTCTCGGCACATTGCTGGGATTGATCGTATTGCACATGGGTGACCTGCCGATTACGCTGGGAGTGGGTGGGGGCGTGCTGGTATCGGGACTGGTCTTTGGCTGGCTGCGCTCGATACACCCGACTTTCGGGCAGATTCCCGGGGGAGCGCAATGGCTGCTTTCAGACCTGGGGCTTAACCTGTTCATCGCCTGTGTTGGGGTATCTGCCGCAGTACAGGCGGTACAGGCCTTCGAGACCACCGGATTGAGTGTATTCCTTGCGGGCGTGGCATTATCTCTGCTGCCAATCATACTCGGCCTGCTTTTCGGCCGCTATATACTGAAAATGAATATCGTATTGCTGCTGGGAGCGGTCTCCGGTGCAAGGGTGATAACGGCAGCACTAAACACACTGCAGGAAGACGCTGAGAGTACTGCTCCCGCCCTTGGCTACGCGGTGCCTTACGCTTTCAGCAACGTGATCCTTACGGTGTTTGGCAGCGTAATAATAAACGTAATGACCTGAGAAAGGCCGGGGCGCGCTCACAACCATCACCACATGTGCACCCATTTCCTGATCTCCGTCATGATTATTATGGTCTTTTTCTCAACGCCCTCCAGCGAATTGATGCGTTTGTTGAGAAATTCTGAGAAAGCTTCTATCGATTCAAACCATGCCCATATGCCTATATCGTAATTGCCGGCTACCAAAAGGACCTGCCGGACCTCGTCCATAGCGGAGAAGTAGCCTGCAATGCGATCAAGAGCGCCGTTGTCGACTTTCAGGGCGATTACGGAAGTTACCATTTTACCTAAACGAACATTGGGGAAAGCCTGTATATGTATTACGTTACTACTTAATAGATTATTTATTCTGCGTCTGATGGTTGCAGCACTGATATTGAGGCTTTTGGCCAGGCGGGTATTGCTCTGATGCGCATTCTTTTCAAGAGCTGTAATTATTTTTATATCGATATCATCCACCGGCTTGCCAATCATTTGACCACTGCCGCGAGTACCGGGAAGATTAATAAAGGCATACTTCCTATATTCCGTACAAATTGAGGTGTCCGTTTCCAGCACACCCTTCAGCGTGTATAACACGGTGTTTAAAAACCTTGAATAGGCCTCAACGGTAACAAACCAGCCGATCATAACCATGTTATAGTAGCCGGCGGCCAATGCCAGAAATCCAACCTCCCCTTGTTTTGTCAGAATATCAGCCGTATGGGATATGGCGTTATTATCAACTTTGAATAATATCGCCACGGTAAGTGAAGTCCTGGCACGGTTGATCTGCACTGCCTGTATACGTATGATATCCTCCCGGATCAGCCTGTTTACCCTGCGACGAACCGTAGGCGCACACATATTAAGCGTTCCCGCCAGCTCCGCGCTGCTTACACAGGCATCCTTCTCCAGGGCGGCAATTATTTTTTTATCGATATCATCCATGTGCTTCATGGCCTTTATTAGTATCATATACTACTTATGCTGTAAATGAAATGATCAATTTGTTCATTTTTCATATCAATCCGATAATTTTGCTATATATTATTGAACAAATCATTGACTTGCCAAAAAACAGTGATATCATGCAAATACCTGTAAAAATTCATCACAACCGCAAAGTACAACGCTACTGTATTCTGGAGCAGGCAGATGAATTCACTACTTGACGGGATTAGAGTATTAGATCTGACCGACGACAGGGGTTTTCTCTGCGGGCGGATACTCGCAGAGATGGGTGCCGATGTTATAAAGGTTGAAAAACCCGGAGGCGATCCCGCGCGCAATATCGGCTCGTTCTATCACGATGAGAATGATCCCGAGAAAAACTTGAACTGGTTCGCGTACAATTTGAACAAACGGGGCATAACGCTTGATATCGCTTCAAATGATGGGTGGACGATCTTCCTCAAGTTAATCAAAAAGTCAGATATTGTAATTGAGTCATTTCCTGCCGGTTACATTCAGCAACTGGGGCTTGATTACGTAGTACTTAAAGCGATGAATCCTCGAATAATTATGACCTCCATCACACCTTTCGGGCAGACAGGCCCTTACAGGGATTTTGCTGCTTCCGATATCGTCGTTCAGGCCATGAGCGGCTACCTGCATCTTTGCGGGGACCCCGGCCACCCCCCGGTGCGTATAAGCATCCCCCAGGCATACCTGCATGCCTGCGGCGAAGCTGCCATAGCTACAATGATGGCGCTTTATCATCGGGAAAGCAGCGGAGAAGGACAGTATGTGGATGTTTCAGCGCAACAGAGCATAGTCAGGAATACTGTAAATGCTGTTCCCTTATGGCTGACCTATGGTGAAATACTGGAGCGCTCCGGAGCATTCAGAGTCGGGCTCGGCAAAAACCTGCGGGCGAGGCAAACGTGGGCCTGCAAAGATGGCTTTGTTAACTTTCTGTTCGTGGGAGGGATATTAGCGTCGGTAGCCGGGTCTTCGGGATTAACCGATTGGCTCGAGGAAGAGGGCATTTCAACCGATTATAAGAATAGATTGAAAGATTTCGATATATCCAAATTTACGCAGGAAGAGTGGGAGCAGATGGAGGCCCCGGTGGTAAAACTGTTCATGAAATATACAAAACAAGAGCTGTTTGACGAGGGTAATAAAAGGAGGGTCAGTATCTGTCCGGTTCATTCTCCCGAAGAGGTGGTGAACTACCCGCAACTGGAAGCCAGAGGATTCTGGACGGAGATCAGGCATGAGGAACTCGGCGCCGCAATCAAATATCCCGGAAGCTGCATCAGATCCACTGCAATGCCTGCCGGTCAACTTCGCAGGGCGCCGCTTATCGGTGAGCATAACGTGGATGTCTATCACGGCGAGCTGGGACTATCCGAAGACGAGATCGCAAGATTAAAGCAACTAAAAATAATTTAATATGAAGTAATTATGAGCAAACTGCCGCTGGAAGGAGTCAAGGTCCTTGATTTTACCTGGGTGATCGCAGGGCCACTTATTACGAAATGCCTTGCCGATTACGGTGCGACCGTGGTGAGAGTCGAATCCATGGCTCGCCCCTGTTTTCTGCGTGTATCGGGACCGTTTAAGGACCGTGTTGTCGGACCCGACAACACCACCTACTTCGCTTATTTTAATCCAAATAAATACAGCGCCTCTTTAAACCTGAAAAAACCGGTGGGGCTGCGGACAGCCCGGAAGCTGGCTGATTGGGCGGACATAATAGTGGATAATTACGTGCCGGGCAAACTGGCAAAACTCGGACTGGATTACGAGAGCGTAAAAAAAACAAACCCGGATATTATAATGCTCAGCACTTCGGGACAGGGCCAGTCGGGGCCGATGGCGGGAATCCCGATGACAGGCATGATCCTGGTAGCGCTCACTGGATTCATGTTTTTCAGCGGTTGGCCGGGCGAAGAAAGCACTCAGCCATTTGGGCCTGTGAACGATTTTATCACCCCTTCATTCGGCGTCCCGGCAATCCTGGCTGCTCTCCGTCACAGGAAATTGACCGGCGAGGGGCAATCCATAGATCTGTCACAACTTGAAGCCGGAATCCAATTTCTGGCGCCCGGCATTCTGGATTACACGGTTAACGACAGGCAAATCGGGAACGTCGGTAATTCGTCTCCTGATGCCGCTCCACATGGCGTCTACCCCTGCGCTGACAACAGGTGGTGCGCCATAGCGGTTTTTTCGGACAACGAGTGGAAATCGCTCTGTACAGCCCTGGAGCATACCGAGGCGGCCGACGATCCTTTGTTTAGCACTTTCCCAGGCAGGAAAAGAAACGAAGATGAACTCAATAAAATGGTCGGCCAATGGACCATCAGACATACTCCTGAATATATCATGCTCACGCTTCAGCGCGCCGGTGTACAGGCGGGAGTGGTAAAGAACTCCAGGGACGTCTGCGAAGACCCTCAGCTTAAAGCGCGCAATCATTTCTGGAACATGAACCATCCCGTCATGGAAGATTGCATCTGCTTTGGTGAGCCTTCCATACTATCGGAAACCCCCGCCCGGCTGCTCAGGCCCTCCCCCTGTTTGGGCGAACATACCGAATTTGTCGCCACCGAGTTCCTGAATATGTCCGGGCAAGAGCTTATCGAACTTTTATCAGATGAAAGCTGACTCGCGAGGCGTCCCCAAAAGAGGCATTTTCCTTCCGATTGTGGTAAACCGGCTGTTAATTAGAAAAAATATCAGGGTAACGACGCATCCGTCCAGCGGTCATAATGCACCCTCTCCTCCCTGAACCTGTCCTCACCATGCGGTTTTTCATCAGCATATCCGAGGGAAACCAGCGCTATAGGAATAACGTGCTCCGGTATATCAAGTAACTTTCTTGTCTTTTCTATGCGCTCCTGCACCGGGAAAATTCCCACCCAGACCGCTCCCAACCCCAGGGCATGGGCAGCCAGCAGGATATTCATCGTAGCGGCAGCGCAGTCGAGCGGACCCCGGCCGGCGTTGACTTCAAAGGTTGGATCCTCACAAACCAGTATGGCCAGAGCCGCCTGGTCAAGCATATATGAGAATGTATGGATTTTGGATACCCGGCTGAGGATTGTACGGTCTTTGATCACCACAAACTGCCAGGGTTGCTCGTTAGCTGAAGAAGGCGCAGCCATTGCCGCCTGTAACAATTGCTTCACGACGTCAGCGGCCACCGGCCTGTCAGTGTATTTTCGGATGCTCCTGCGTGTCAATATACATTCGATGGTATCCATTCACATCTCACCCTATCCACAGATTATATTTACAGTTCCGGGCATATCTTCACATAGGAGGTTTGGCCGGCTTGAACCCGTCCGGCGCCTCAACCGGCATGAAAAGCATGCCCAGGCACATGGCTTTCCCGGTCTCATCGAACCTGAGGGTGGAGGTGGCGCCGCCGCCCAGGGCTTTATACATGACCACCTGCAGAGCGTCGATGTTGGGCATCTCGTATACCTTGACTTCGCCTTTGACCAGCTCTTTGTAATGGTCCTTGACCTTTTGCGGCGTAACCTGCTTTTTTATGATCTCGTAGTTCTCTTTATTGAACGCTATTATCCCCACGTTGGAGATATCGCCTTTATCGCCGCTGCGGACATAAGCCAGTTCTTTGATCAGTACTTTCTTGCTCATCTTTATTCCAGCCTCTTCATAATAAAACTTGTTGGAACTTCTTCGCGTGGTATCAGTGTCGGCCACAACGATATGTAGCTTCTCGGCTTTGAGGGAACGGACACTGTAAAACCCACCGGCGACATGTCCAGGAAAGACACGGCTATCATGCCCGCCTCGAGCGGGTTTTTACCCCTGGCCGCTACCCGCAGACAGAGTTCATTAATCTGGTCTTCATCCGGCATGGGGACTATGGACTTGAGTATCGAATTTATACCAACGTAGTCGATCTGCACGTCCACGTCCTCACGCTTCATGCCGTATTTGGCCAGGTTCTTCCAGCCCAGCTCCTCTACTCTTTTCGCTTTGGTCAAAGCTTTGGGCGCAGAGATGTAGTTCATGGTCTCCGCTATAAATCCTCCCGGATAACCTATAATCACCTTGAGTGTATCAGGCCTGCGTTTGCCGGTCATATTGCTCAACCTGACCCTGTTGTTGCCCAGGTCCTCTACCTTAACCGCAGTCATATCGGCCACGCCGTCCGGCATAATGTAGTTTTTAGGATCATGCACCTCGTAAACCAGCTGGCTTTTGACGGTCCATTCGTTGAGCAGGCCTCCTCCCGATGACGGCATCTCCAGTATCGCTGTACCATCCTCGCAAACCTCGGCCAGCGGGTAGACGATCTCATTCGGCTTTGGTACGTGTTCCCACACCGGGCTGGCCACTCCCGTAACGAAATCGGCGCATTCCAGCGTGTGTCCGATGGTTATGGCGGCGCCTATGCGCGGCCAGTATGCGTCTTCAAATTTCCATCCGAACTCGTGCATCATGGGCGCCACGAAAAGCGCGCTGTCCGAACACCTTCCTGCCACAACCACGTCGGCGCCGGCTTCCAGGGCGGCGATAATGGAATCGGAGCCGATGTAAGCATTGGCGATCAGGATATTGTCTTTGATCTGGCTGATATCGTCCTCGCCCGTCTCCAGGTTGGTGAATTTCCATCCTTTCTTGAGCAGCTCATCGATCCTGCCGGCAATGTTGTCGCCTTTGATCACGGCAACTTTCAAGCCCTGGATATTGCTTTCAGCGGCTATCTTGAGTATCTGGTCCGCCGCAGCTTCAGGATTGACGCCGCCGCCGTTGGTGATGATTTTAACACCCCTCTTGTGAGCTTCAGGCAATACCTGCTTCATACCATCGATGTGCTGGGTAAGGTAGCCCTTGGTGGGATCCTTCTGCTGGTTCTTGGACATGATGGACATGGTAAGCTCGGCCAGCTGGTCGAAGCAGATGTAATTTAAATTTCCTTCCCTGACGAGCCTCAGGGCTTCTCCCGTCTTGGAAGGCGCGTAGCCCGAACCCGCTCCGATCCTGATTTTCTTCACTTTAACGCTCCTTCTAAATTCATTGATTGACTAAATACCTTTAAATACGGGCTTTCTCTTCTCGAGAAATGCCTTTGTGCCTTCTCTGAAATCCTCTGTATTAAAGCAGATGTTCATTGCCAGGTTTTCGTTAAATAACTGCCTGGTTAACTCCTCATTGAACAAACGGTAAACCGTGCGATGGGTCAACTCGATCGACACCGAGGGCATCGCGGCTATTTTGCCCGCAAAGTCCAGGGCGGTTTTCATCAACTCTTCATGCGGAACAACCTGTGTAACAAGGCTTATCCGCTTTGCCTCGGCCGCGTCGATTGCCTCACCAGTATAAAATAGCTTCAGTGCATTATCAACCCCCACTATCCTCGGCAGCCAGTAACTTGCGCCCGCATCCGGCATTAATCCTATTCTTACCCATGAAGCTACGAATCTGGCTTTTTCTGAAGCTATGCGGAAGTCACACAACAGCGCCAGCGAAAGGCCCGAGGCGGCAGCGACACCGTTAACAGCGGCAATTACGGGTTTCCCCAGGTCCATAATCGCGTGGGGCATCACAATCATGCCGGGTTCCAGAAGCTCTGAGCGGGATTTCTCCAGCGCTTTATAACCTCCATCGCCGATCCGTTCTTTGAGCCGGCCGGCGGCATCGGCGCCGGCGCAGAAGCCTTCGCCGCTGCCCGTGATAATCAGCACCTTGATATCATCCCTTTTTCTGGCCTGCTCCAGTATCTTGACAAAGCTCTCACCCATCGTGCTGGTGATCGCATTTCTCCTCTCCGGCCGATTGAGAGTGATAACGCCAATCCCGTTGTCGCATTCGAATAACAGTTCGTCTGTCGGATTATCCATTGTTTGCGTCCTCCTGTTCAGTTGCGCATCATATCGGGCAGGAACGTTGCCACCTGCGGGAAAAAGAAAACAATGAGCACGCCCACAATTATCAGTGCGACAAACGGCGCCGTCCCCATAATGATTCTTTTCATAGGGATATCCGGAGCTATAGTCTTCATCACGAACAGGTTCAGCCCGACGGGAGGCGTCAGGTTGCCTATCATCATACACATTGTGACTAAAACCCCGTACCAGATAAAGTCGATATTCAGGATTCTCATAACCGGGACCAGGGTCGGCAGGGTGAGCACCAAGATCCCGGCAGGATCGAGCAGGCAACCGAGTAAAACGAAAATAAACATGGTCAGTATCACAAAGGCGGTATTTGATATACCGCTCTTGACTATGGTTTCAGCGATCAGTTGAGGTATACCCAGGTAAGTGAGCAGATATGAAAAGGTAAAGGCGGAAAACAGGATGAAAATAATGAAGCACGAGATCCGGGCCGCGCTGAATAAAACGTCCCGCAGGCTGCGCCAGGTCAGCTTTCTGTATACGGCTGCGATAACCAGGGAAAGAAAAGCGCCCACGCAGGCGCTTTCGGTCGGCGTGCAGATACCCGCATAGATTGACCCCAGCACACCTATCGCGATCAATATGAATACCCAGATGTTTTTTAGCGATGCAAACCGGTCACGCCAGGTAACGTCGGACATGGCAGGTTCCACATCCTGAGGCCTGAATTTTGCGTAGACCAGAATATAAATAACGAAAACTGCCGTGGTTACCATTCCGGGCAAGATACCCGCGATAAACAGTTTACCGATGGATTCCTCGGTCAAC
>Ga0136653_10001826_pt1 | contig 11643 bp, 9 predicted proteins | sample LakKivw275mmetaG_FD_94866 | JGI IMG/M metagenome (GOLD analysis project Ga0136653, IMG submission 94866) | Anoxic lake water microbial communities from Lake Kivu, Rwanda to study Microbial Dark Matter (Phase II) - Lake Kivu water 275m metaG... | ecosystem: Environmental > Aquatic > Freshwater >... | reverse complement strand
GTAACAGTTCCCAGAAAGCCGATCAAAGGAGCTACCGCAGCAATGGTTGAAAGCCAGCCCAATCCCTTTTCCATCTTGTAAATAGCCAGATTGGCTGTCGTCTCTATACTGTCCTTGATCACAGAATATTCTTCCTTGGAAAGGGCAATCGCCTTTTTCAAAACAACGCTCAAAGGAGACTCGATGGGATTGGTTTTCAGAACAACTTCAATATCTGTGATTGACTGAGATTTGCTGATGTTGGCAGCCAGGAGCTTATGAAGTTTGTTGATATTAAAGATCTGCCTGTATTTGCTGATAATCAGACCCAGGCAGAAAAATGAAAGTGCCAGAAGGACAAACATCAGAGGTCCGCCCTTGAGAAAGATGCTTAATATTGTCATATTTACCTTCTATTACATTGTTCGAATGAAGGCACGGTTTTTTACTTCCGTGCCTTCATATCAGACATTTATGCATTGTTTTTCTTGAAATCCTGCATGAAGATAGATAGATCATGACAGGCTTTCAGAGGTAAAGCATTATAGGTGGAAGCACGGCACCCTCCGACATCACGGTGTCCTTTCAGACCAATCATGCCGTTGGCTTTGGCTTCTTTGATGAATTTATCTTCCAGTTCTTCGCTGGGCAGTCTGAAGGTTATGTTCATCAATGATCGTGAGTCCTGCTGAACAGTGCCTTTGTAAAAACCATCAGAGCCATCGATCACATCATATATGTATTTGGCTTTTGCCAAATTATTCTCATGAATTTTCTGCAAACCGCCATAATTCTCGATCCATTTCATCACCAAACCAATGATGTAAATTGCCCAGCAAGGAGGTGTGTTATGCATGCTGCCTGCATCTGCCTGAGTTTTGTAATTAAGGATGGTGGGAACATTTGGATTGATCCTCTCCAGCATATCTTTTTTGATGATTACTACTACTGCTCCAGCTGGCCCTATATTTTTCTGCGCTCCGGCATAGATCAAAGAGTATTTGTTCACATCGATGGGTTTGCTCATGAAGTTGGAAGACATATCTGAAATCAATGGAACATCTTTGGGTACTTCCGGATCAAAATGCCATTCAGTGCCATAGATCGTATTATTGCTGGTTATATGCAGATAAGCGGGATTATCGGATAGCTTCCAATCCTTGGGGATAAAGCTGAATTTGTTATCTTCTGAACTGGCAGCAACATGTACATTTTTACCAAGTTTTTTTGCTTCCTTGAGCGCTTTTGTAGCCCAGACTCCCGTATTGATGTAGTTTGCTTCCTTGTTTTCCGGACAGAAGTTCATCGGAACAGTAAGAAACTGAAGTGTGGCCCCTCCCTGCATGAACAGGACTTCATAATCATCACTCAGGCCATAAATGCGCTTGATGGCATCATGGGCAGCATTGATGATCGCTTCATATTCCTTGCTGCGATGGCTCATTTCCATCACGGAGAGTCCCATGCCTTTGTAATTGAATAAATCAGCCTGAGCTTCCAACAACACTTCTTCCGGCAATACGGCAGGACCTGCATTGAAGTTATGCACTCTTTCCATTTTCTAGTACCTCCAGTATGTTTATATTTATTAATGCAAGGATTTTACAGCTTTGATTTATTGGCAAGGAAATTCTATTCAATCTGGAAAAATGCTTCGATCTTGTATTCGACACACAGATTATTGAGCATGATAATTCTATGTTAACCTATTAGTTACGTTATTGTATCATTCTTTTGTATTGAAGCACTTGGCTGAGTAGTTCATTCATTTTTAAATCAGGCTTTTTGTCCTGAATGCTAAGCAGAATAGTCATGATCCCCGGAAAAGCCAATGATGTCCTGAAAGTCTTATGCTGTCCATTTTCATCGAGATATGATAATTTCCAAAAATGAGTGATGACCTTGAAGATTTGCATTTCTTCCAGCCGATGCCAGGGTATGATTATCCTTTTTCTTAGTAAAAAGCTTAATTCGAGTCTATCGTCTCTGATGATCACGGAATTGAGTGCTGTCAGATGTTTATAGAGCGTTCTAAGAGCGATATACAAAACAACAGCAGAGACAATTTTAAAGAACACTGTAACATCCTGAAATCTTGGTATCAGGATAAAAATGAAGTAGATACTATAACCGCCGGCAATAATAGATAACAGGATCATACTAAAGCGCACAAGTGGATGAAAGCGGTATAACTTAGTCTTAGTTGAGACTGTGGGTTCCTGATTTATGATGTCTGACACTTGAATTTATTCCAGATTGTATTTACATCTCCTACAATCATATCGGTAGAAGGTACTGCTCTGATCATGTTTTCCGCATCATCCTCGCCATGAAAATCGGTCCCGCCCGTTTGGAGCAGACTGTTTTTCAGGCAGAATTCCTCCAGTTCTTTTCTCATGCCTTCATTGTGGTCAGGATGCCAGACTTCAATTCCATCAATATTGGCTTTGATAAAATCTTCCAGATAAAAAATGGATTTAAGCTTGCCGGGATGGGCCACAATAGCAATTCCACCCGCTTTATGAATGAAATTGATCACATCAATTGTAGAAAGAACTGGTTTGGGTTCATAAGCTGGGGCATCATTGCCAATGTAAAGGTCAAATGCTTCCTGCTTGGTTTTACAGTGATTTTCCGCTACCAAGGCTTTTGCTATGTGAGGCCTGACGATCAGCTTCATCTCACCGGCAAAAGACAGGACTTGTTCCACAGGAATCTTGATGCCAAGTTTGGAGAGTTTGTAAAGCATCTTTTCTGCCCTGCTATGACGACCTTCTTTCATCCAGACCAGGATTTCATTCAATTCTCTGTTATCAGTATCAACACCGTATCCTAAGATGTGTACATCATCCCCTTTCCAACTTGAACTGAACTCAATACCAGGAATGATTCTCAGCGGCAAATAATTGTCAGGAAGGTGTCTATAAGCTTCTACTGTGTCATGATCAGTAATGGAGATCAGATCTATATTACTGCTGATAACCCGTTCAATGATGGATTTGGGTGAGAGGACGCCATCAGAATATTGGGAGTGTATATGCAGATTGATACTTCTGATCTCTAAACAATCCATCCTCACCTTCACATCAGTTATTACTGGGGAATCAAATCAAAGTTTTAATGATTAAGCCAAGCTAACCATCAATTTTCATCTCCAAAGCATTTTTTTGGTGGACAAGTAGAACGTCAATTAAATTATGAACAATTATACAAAATTATTACATGCGGCTTTGTTGAATGGTGTAATAAAATATTCATCGATAAGGATATATGACATGCATTATGATTCGGTTAAAAATGTCTTGATGCGCTCCATCAAGGTGTTGCCTGGCTTAAGAAAGGTGTTTTTCCTGCTTCTAGATTTACTGTTTCTAAGGCAATGGTATGTAAAAAGAGCTATAAAAAAAAACAGCAAGACGTATTCAGTACTAAGATTCTATGATGCAGGGGCCGGATTCTGCCAATATAGCGATTACATTTTATCCAGATATAAAAACTCATCTGTCCTGGCTTCAGACTTAAAAGAAGATTACCTGCAGGATTTTGCCGCTTATGCTAACCATAAATATCCTGGAAGGTTTGCCTGGATCTGTGCTGACTTGGTGGAATTCATACCCGAAGGCAAATTTGAACTCATAGTTGCCATCGATATTCTTGAGCATATTGAAAACGACCTCCAAGTCCTGAAAAACTTTCATGATAGTCTTGTTTCAGGAGGGAAACTGATCATTTCCACACCAAGTGATCAGGATGAAGCAGCCAAATTCACTGCTGAACATGTTCGACCCGGCTATTCAGAGCAGGAGCTAAGGTTTAAATTGACTGCTGCAGGCTTTACCATAATACAGTTTAAGTATTCCTATGGCAAGTGGGGAAAGTTGAGTTGGAAACTTGCCATCAAGTTGCCTATATCAATGATATCTTATTATAAAGTATTATTGTTAGTCTTACCAATCTACTATATTTGTTTATATCCTCTGATCTATCTTCTTATGATAATTGATATTAGCAGAAATAATAAACAAGGTAATGGAATTATTATTATAGCAGAAAAATCTCTTAGCGCATCTTGATGATGATTTGTTGTAGTCTATTCGTATCTTTTAATAGAGTATAGTGTCCCGATCTTTCGTTTTTCTTTCTTACCTGATCTTTTTTGAACAGCAGTTCAAGATTGGTTTGATGGGGATTTTCAATAGGTTCCAGTGTGTTTTCATAATTGCATTGCTGCAAATAATAATGATCCCCGGGCTGCAGCAGGGTTTGGATCTCGAGAATATCGTTCCAGTTCAACAATTGATTAAAATATGTCGTCCTGAATTCCCATTCCGCTCCTGATTTTCTGATCAGATCCATGCTTTTCCGGATATTCTGTTCTTTGACAATACAACCTGCGACGGTTGAATATAGAGAAAGCGGAGCTTTGATATCCATTGCCCAGTAATCGACTGCTTTGTTTTTAATCAGCTCTTTTACAATTTCAGGTTGAGAGCCGTTGGTATCCATCTTGATGCTGTAGCCAAATGATTTTATCTTAAGCGAAAACTCGATAATGTCAGTTTGAATGGTGGGCTCACCGCCGGTTATGGTCAGACAGTCCAGCTTACCCTTTCTGAGTTCCAAAAAGTTCAGAACGCTTTCTTCAGTTATTATTACACTGTATCTCTGAGGATCTACAAGTTCCGGATTATGGCAGTAGGGGCATCTGAAATTGCACCCTTGAGTGAATATCACTGCTCCAATCTTACCGGGATATTCCAATAAAGAGAACTTCTGAAAACCACCAATGATCATTAATCTGCTCTACAACTTTATAATGAGTTGGCTGTCTTCAGTTCTGTCTTTGGCCTGGAAGTTCTTTCTCATCTGAAACTCGGCTTTCTTGCCCTCATTCCATTGAGATACCGGTCTTAGGTATCCCACGATCCTGGAATATACCTCTGTTGTTTTCTGGCAATAGGGGCAGGTGTACTTTTCTCCGGTTAGATATCCGTGTTCAGGGCAGATGCTGAAGGTTGGAGAAAAAGTGAAATATGGCAGATGATAATTCTCGCAGATCTTTTTTACAAGCTGTTTCACACTCTCACCCCGGTCGATTCTCTCACCGCCAAATATATGCAGAACCGTGCCTCCGGTGTATTTGGTCTGAAGGTCATCCTGCAATTCCAAAGCTTCGAACACGTCTTCGGTGAAATTAACCGGCAGTTGAGTTGAGTTTGTATAGAAGGGTGTCTTGCTGTCAGGATTTGCAACGATGATATCGGGGTACTTTTTTGTGTCCATCAAAGCAAGCCTGTAGCTTGTGCCTTCCGCCGGCGTGGCTTCCAGATTGTAGTTGTTGCCTGTTTCTGCCTGAAACTCAGCCAGTTTCTTTCTCAGGTGATCCATGACCTTGATGGCAAAAAGATGTCCATCAGCTTCAGCAATGGTGCAATTTATAAAATTCAATACCGCTTCGTTCATACCGATGATACCTATGGTGGAGAAGTGATTCTTCCAGAATGAACCGTTCTTTTCATAGATCTTTTGCAGATAGAACTTCGTATAGGGATAAAGACCTTTTTCAGTGTAGTTTTCTAAAACCTTGCGCTTGATCTCCAAACTCTTTCTGGCAATTTCAAGCTGGTTATCCAGGATCTTGAAGAAGTCGATCTCCGTTTTTGCAATATAACCGATTCTGGGCAGGTTTAGCGTGACAACTCCGATCGAACCGGTCAGCGGATTAGCTCCGAACAGCCCTCCCCCGCGCGCCTGCAGCGTCCTGGTGTCGAGCCTCAAACGGCAGCACATTGAGCGTGCGTCTTCAGGGTTGAGTTCTGAATTTACAAAATTGGAGAAATATGGAATACCGTATTTGGCTGTCACTTCCCACAGGTAATCCAGGTTTTTATTATTCCAGTTGAAGTCTTTGGTTATGTTGTAGGTCGGGATCGGAAAGGTAAAGACCCTGCCTTTGGCGTCACCTTCGATCATCACTTCCAGAAAAGCTTTGTTGATCATGTCCATTTCTTTCTGGTAATTGCTGTATGTATTTTCCTGCGCTACTCCGCCTATGATGGCAGGTGTATCGGCATAGATCTTGGGGACCAACAGGTCCATCGTGATATTTGTGAACGGAGTCTGAAAACCAACTCTGGTAGGGACATTTAAATTGAATATGAACTCCTGCAGGGCTTGTTTGACTTCTTTATAGGAGAGGTCGTCATGCCTGATAAAGGGAGCCAAAAGGGTGTCAAAGCTGGAAAAGGCCTGCGCTCCGGCCGCTTCGCCCTGCAGTGTGTAAAAGAAGTTGACGATCTGCCCCAACGCGCTGCGGAAATGTTTGGCAGGACTGCTTTCCACCTTGCCGGCAACTCCGCAGAACCCGGTCATCAAAACGTCCATCAAATCCCAGCCGACGCAGTAAACTGAAAGCTGTCCCAGATCGTGGATATGCATGTCTCCATTCGCGTGCGCCTGTCTGACTTCGGGCGGGTATATCTTGTTCAGCCAGTATGTCTTGCTAACTTCAGAGGATATATAATTGTTCAGTCCTTGCAGGGAATATGCCATGTTGGAATTCTCGTTGACCTGCCAATCGAGTTTATCCAGATACTGGTCTATGAGTTTGACATCGGCGGCTGATACCAACTCTCGGATGCGGGCATGCTGGTCTCTGTAAATAATATATTGCTTGGCTGTCTTTTTATAGGGAGAGGCAAGCAAGACTTCCTCAACGATGTCCTGTATCTTTTCCACTTCCACCATGTCGCTGTCAAAAACCTGTAAAGCGAGATTGAGCACTCTCAAGGTAAGCTTTTCCGCAATTTCCTGGTCAAACTCGCCGGAGGCAGCGCCGGCTTTTTGCAATGCCACTGTTATCTTTTTTTTATCGAAGGATACTAACTGTCCGTTTCTTTTTTTGATTTTATTAAACATAATTCCACAACCTTTTCCAATGCCTATATCTAAATCTATATAAATTAATATATTATGCCCCTAAACCCTATTTCCGGTGTTTAGGCGAATTACTAATTGAACTATTATATTTGAGAAGCTTAGCATTTTGTCAATTGAAATTATGATACCATCTGACATTATTCTTTTTTGAGGATTACATCATCCTCTGATATAGACAGATAGAGCGTTAAAAAAACTTTTGGGGAAAATCTATTTTGGCATTGGAAAGTAATTTGCATTATTATTTAATCGATAAAATAATAGTATGGAGGATTGTGTGCAAAAATACATTCTGCTTGTGCTGCTGATTAGTTTGAGCCTGAGTCTCACCGCAAATGAATGGCCCAATGCCGTTCCCATCAGACAAGGCGTGAATATCGAATGGTACAGAACCGGTACTGATACCCCGGATGGCGGAGCCATATATGTTTGGTCGGACACCAAACTCGGTGCTCGTGACCTATATGCCCAGAAGGTTGACGCCAACGGTAACATGGTTTGGGGAGAACCCCTGCTTGTTGACGGCAAGCCTGACAGACAGGAAGATCCTGTCATCACCAAGACAACCGACGGCAATTACATAATCGCCTGGATCGATTTTTATGATGATCTGGACGGTAATGTATATGCGCAGAAAGTCAGCCCCACCGGCCAATTGCTTTGGCAGACTGGTGGAATGCCGGTCTGTGTCTATCCCCAAATTCAGATCTCTCTGAACATGGAAGCTGATACTGAAGGCGGAGCATACATAATCTGGGAAGACTCCAGAAATCCCGGCAAGGACATCTATGGCCAGCGTATCAATTCAAGCGGCCAGCCTGTATGGGCATTGAACGGGATACCCATTGCCAACGACGTCGGCGCGGATGAATCATACAATACCATGTGGCCTGATGGCGCAGGCGGAATGATCGTCGGTTATGTGCGTTCCCAGGGAGCAGCGGAAGATCTTTTCATCAAGCGTTTTCTGCCCAACGGCCAGATGGCATGGGCGCAGCCCCTGGCACTTAGCCCCAATCCTGCCAAACAGAACAAGATTAAAATGGCCCCCATCAACAGCGATTCCTTTGTTTTCACCTGGATGGATTTCCGCAATACCCATCCGGACATCTATGCGCAAAGGATAAGCATCAACGGTGAAGTTCTCTGGCCTGAGCCTTTTGTTGTCTTTTCTGATAACAGCGCTCCCACACCTGCCCCACAGGAAAATCCCCGTATTGTCCAAACCAGCGACAACGGTGTCATCATCATCTGGGAAGACAAGCGAAATGACTTTGACAACGCCGACCTGTATGCCCAAAAGCTTAGTCTGACAGGGCAAAAGCTCTGGAATCCGGAAGGCGTGCCTCTGGCGATCGCTGATTTTATTCAAAACGCGCCCCGCATGAGTTCTGACGGTGCCGGCGGCTGTTATGTGGTCTGGGATGACGCCAGAAACGGCAACGCTCCCCAGATCGACATTTATGCCCAACACCTCTCATCCACCGGTGTTGCCTTATGGGATGCCAACGGCAAAGCGATCTGCACCGCTCCCAATGAGCAGTCCAGTTCACTTCTGAAAGCTTCCGGTAATAATGTGTTCATCAATTGGATGGATATGCGCAACGGTTCGGTCGGCATCTATTACCAGGTGCTGAATTCCGCCGGTAATATCCTGCTTGCTGAAAACGGCGTGCAGGTCTTCTGGGGTTTGAGCGGCGACGCCACTCTCAAGGAGATCATCTTACTGCCGCGGCAGAACGATGCTGTCATCATCTGGCAGGACACCAGGTATGCCAATCTCGGCTATCAGATCTTTTATCAGATCATCAATCCAGATTCCACGGTTGATTTTGAATTCAACGGCAGACCCGTCACCACCCTAACGGGAAAAGACCAGCAAACTGTTTCCGCTGTCGTTTTACCCGATGACAAAATTGCCATTGTCTGGGAAGAGAACCGCACCAATAATCCCAAGATCTTTGGCCAACTGCTTGATGCCAACGGCAACCGGCTCTGGGGTGACATGGGAATGGCGATGACTGACAGTGAACCCCTGCGTCAGAAGGATCCCAAAATCTCATATTATGACGGTGCCATCTATGTCGGCTGGTCCAATCTTGACCTGGTCAACGCTCCCGGCGGCCCTTATCATCTCTTCCACATCTATGGCCAGAAAATTGTCGGAAACACCAGAATGTGGGGCAACAATGGCGTGTTGATCTCAGAGATCCCCGCATCCAACATGCTGTTTGAATGCGAACTGAATGCTCTGATCAACACCTATTTTGTCTGGACCAGAACCAGTATCCATCCTGATGACCCCGGTGCCAAAAATGTCTGGGTCAAGCGGATGACGCCTGAAGGAACGACCTTTGCCGGCTGGTCTGAATATGGTGTCCTGACCTCCAACTACACCGGTTGGGACCTGATCCAATACAAACCGGAAGCAGTTTTGACCACTGGCGGTCTGTTTGTCACCTGGCAGGATTTTCGGGACGATTACATTAAAAATCTATACGGACAATTAGTCTCTCTGGATGGGCAATTGCTTTGGGATCCCAGCGGAATTGCCTTGGCGGACTATGGCAGAGAGCAGGACGAAGTCTCAATCTTAGGCGGAAATGACATCACTTTTGCCTGGAAGGAAAGCGTCACCGGTGAAAATGAAGATATTGCCATCCAGCGCTATTCTTTGGGCGGATCACCTTTATGGGGTCCTCTGGGAAATTTTGTGGTGCAACGCGACACCACCCAGGCCAATCCCTTCCTGGCCCGGTTTGCTAATGGCGGAATGGTCGTCGCCTGGGAAGATTATGCTGATGAAGACGCTGACATTCACATCAGATACATTGAATCTGACGGAACTTTGATTGGAAGCAGTGACGGCATTCTGGTCTGCGATGAACTGATGCCTCAGTTGTATGCCCAGATCGCTCCCCTGAACAACGAAAACAATGCCATCATCATCTGGTCGGACGGCCGTTCCAGCGGCAAAACACCGATCTTTGGGATCTATGCCCAGAAGATAAACAACCAGACCACTTCTCTCCAGGACGATAATCTCCTGCCAACTGCTCAGCGTGTTTTGCTCAGGCAGAACTATCCCAATCCCTTCAATCCTGAGACACGGATCGATTTCTCCCTGGCTAAGGACAGCGACAAGCTCGAACTTGTCATCTACAATCTGAAGGGACAGAAAGTCAAATCACTATATAATGGAAAAGCGGAAAAAGGCAGTCACAGCCTGATTTGGGACGGAAAAGACGAGAACGGTTCAGCCGCCGCTTCCGGTGTCTATTTCTACAAACTGACCACCGGTGCGCAGACCATCTCGCGTAAAATGGTACTGATGAAATAAGCTCAATTACTGTTGAAATACAAGGGATGCAGCTTCGGCTTGCGTCCCTTTTTTCTTTTATGCCTCTTCCCCGCTTCTGACCTGTTCAGAGATTGAAGTTGATCAGACGGGCAGGAAAAAGCTCTGATAGAATTTGTGGATATAAGTGCCGGACAGCTTTTCCAGTTCTTGCTTAAAGCCGCTGAAGAGGATTCTGCCGGCGTCCATCATCACGATGTAATCCCCCAGTTCCGAGATGCAGTAGGGATCGTGGGTGATGGTGATGGGAACCACATTTCTGTTATCGATGACCAGTTTGAGGAAGGTCATCACTTCTTCCGCGGTGAGCGGGTCAAGCCCTGTGGTGGGCTCATCAAGTATCAAATATTTGGGATGGGTGACCAATGCTCTGGCGAGGCCGATGCGTTTGCGCATGCCGCCGCTCAGTTCAGCGGGAAAGTGATCAGCGGTCGCTTCCAGGCCGAGAAATGTCAAAACTTCCGTAACCTCGCTTCTGATCTCTTCGGGTGACTTTTTTCTTTTTTCATACAAAGGCAAAGCGATGTTCTGGAAGACGGAAAAGGAATCGAGCAGAGCGGCATACTGAAAGACCATGGCGAGCTTGTCAAAGACCGGATGGCGCTGGCTGAGGTCGGTATCCGTAGTAATCACATCATCGATGGAAATCCTTCCTGATTGCGCCCTGTAGAGGCCTGCGATGGTTTTCATCAAAACAGTCTTGCCGCAGCCGCTTTTGCCTATGATGACGGTTCGGCAGTCGTCGGGAAGCTTCAGCGTGATCTCGCTCAGGATATCCTTGCTACCCAGTCTCAGATTAAGGTCACTGATTTCGATCATGGCGCCTCTGGACCCATCTGCTGATGAAATATGCCAAAGCCAGACCGCCGATATTGGCTGCCAGATCGATCACTGACACCTGACGGTTGGGAATAAAAACCTGGTGAGCTTCGTCAAGGGCAGCCAGAATAACGGCAGCCATCAGTAGCTGCTGCCGGCTGTAGCGGTTAAACAGACCCCGTCTATGATTGGCGAAAAGCAGGAGCCCCAAGATCAGATACACCGTCAGATGCGCCAGGGTGTCCAGATTGAAGTTGTCCAGTTTGGGAAGGGTGCTGGCGGGAACGGAAGATACTATCCAGATTAGCGCCAGCCATATGAACATTATGTATTTCAGTGATTTATTACCTATCAACATCTGATCCGCTGAAAGCCCTTACTGGCTGATCTTTTCCGGTTCGGGAAGCTGTTCGACCCTGATCCGCTTGATGCGTTTGGTATCGCTTTCCAGAATGGTGAATTCCACCCTGTCCTGATAGAGCAGTTTTTCGTTCACTTTGGGGACACGGTTGAAGTATTCGAGCAGAAAGTCCGCCACGTTGTCATAG